>OHLI01000101.1_pt1 | contig 57740 bp, 55 predicted proteins | sample 1569051 | NCBI WGS metagenome assembly OHLI01 (sample SAMEA3879561, study PRJEB24766) | human gut metagenome | biome: human-associated habitat; feature: feces | place: USA | collected 1985/1987
ATAATAATTAAAGGAATTAATATATTAATAATACATTCTATTCCGTATTGTAACATTTCAATTTCTTCGCTTGAGGATTTTTCAGCAGTATTATTATATAGAGATTTTGCAATCAATCTTGAAAGATGTTCAATCATATAAACTCTCCTTATATTTCTGGTTCAAATTACTCAAACCTTGAATAGTCCAAAAGTGTATTCCTAACCTGAGCCAGATAATTCTTTCCAACAGTTATTTTTGTGCCATCAGTTAACTGAATTTCAGCTCCAGACAAAGAATTTACATGCAAAAGATTTACAATACATGATTTGTGGCATTGAACAAATGTACGTGTAAGTTTATCGAGCATACTGGACAAACTGGTACGTTCATAATAAATTTCGTTTTGTGTATGAATCAGGGCATTGTTACTATCTTTCGTTATATACATTATGTCACTAAATTTTAATTGTATCAGAATGCTGCGATCTTGTAATTGATAATAATTCTTTGTATGAAATTCTAAAAAGCGTTTCATACATGCGGACAGTTTTTCGGATGTGATAGGCTTTACAAGATAGTTAAATGCCCGGACTCCATATCCGTCAAATACATACTCTTTGAATGCAGTGAGAAACAGGATTTCGTTATTAAATCCATTAGCGCGCAATTTCTCACAGATGCTGATTCCAGTCTCGTTTGACTCTCCTTTGAGCTCAATATCTGCAAATAATAAATCATAGTGATTTGCTTTAAAATCCTGAATGATTCTTGTATCTTCAAATCCGGTGATGGTGATGGAATTATTAGTATGATAGCCCCAATCTGTTAATAAAGAATATAGATACGAAAAATCCTGCTCGTTATCTTCCAGTATTGCAATGTCAATTTTCACAGTGTTCATCCCTTCCTTATATCAATATGTCAATTCTCCAATGGTATCATAATTTCCAAGGTGAAACAGTCCGATTCAGGCGAAATGCGAATAAAACCATTTTTCCCTTGTACAATTCTATAAATTTGTTTCATTCCAATTCCATGGTATGAATTATCTATTTTATTTTGCTTTGTTGTTAATAATTTCCCAGATTTATTAAGTTTATAATCCCCTATGGAACTATTGGTAATGTTGATCAATAGCATGTTATTAAAAGGCCTTATAGCAAGAGAAATAGCTCTTTCCTTTGCATTAGGAACTTTCACACAGCTTTCGATAGCATTGTCCAAAATATTACCGAGGAGAGAGCAGATAGATACGTCATCTATAGGCATTTTTGAAGGTAAGTGAATCGTATAATCAAAGGCTATACCTTTATTTTGAGCAAGTGCATATTTGTTGTTGATGATGCAGTCTACAGGTATGTTTCCAGTTGAAATCAGCTTATAATTATTGGCTATCTCAGAGAGAATCGTATTTAAGTATTCTGTAGCTTTTTCATATTCCTTGGAATTAATTAACAATAATAGAGTTCCTAAATGATTGGAAATGTCGTGTTTTATGCCCCTTAATGATTCAGTTGAAGACATGATTTGTTCATACTGAATCTGGTTCATTTTTGATATCAGATTTTCTGTTATCAATTTCTCGTTCTTTTCTCTTTCCGTCCCAAGACTGTATATATAAAACATCAGACAGAAATAAAGGAAAAATACAAGAAAGAATATGAAAATGCTTATACTGATTGATGACTCCTGGCTGGCTGACAAATTAATAATAGCGATTAAGTCCATTTGTTCAATCGTAATACAGGTAATAGAGATTATTAGAGCGAATACTATTTGTAGCCTTGGCAGGCGAATGGTTTTAATTCCTGTAAAAATTAAGGTGATGATGAATGCTGATAATATCAGAATATATAACAATGTAAAAATTACTCTGACTATACCTGGCAAGCTTAGTACTTCTTCTTTGGGATAATGAAGAAGATAAATAGGAATAACCGATGATATAGAATCTGCGATTATTGCCAATACGGAATATATTACTGACCAGGTGATTTTTGCAAATAGGCTATCTTCAAAAAATATGATCGAGTAAATAATGTGAGTGAGCAATATGCCGATAACTAAAAATAAAGTTCCAATATTATGATGATTAGCAACTAATTCAAGAATAGAAACTATCAGCAAAAAAATAAATTGATACAGATATATGTTCCCTGTTTTACAGTTTTTTTTCGTGAGTTTATTGTTCGCCAATGTGAAGAATAAAATTGATTCCAGAATGATTATAAAATATTCCCAATTTGTATAGAGCATAAATACCTCATTTCTATGTAATTCTATGTAAACTCGTGCATTGAGAAATGCCAATTACTATTTAGCACTGTCAGTAATAATTATAGCATAATTTCCTTACGGAAATTATTATCAAAAGAGTGAAATATTGTCGTTGACATTCAGTTTTTTGTTGTTCATACCAAGCTTATTGTTAGTAATAGTTTATTATGATAGTATTACGATACAATATGTTGGTTAGCAAAAAGACAAGAGTAATTTAGAGTGAATAAATTTTTCATTGGCGAGAAAAAACACTATAAATACTCTATTCAAAAAGGCAAATGCGTGTTCTAAGTGGGGGTGAAAAAATGAACAAAATCGTAAAGGAAAATCTTGGAAATATTATTAAGAAGATTGCAATGTGTAAAGCTAATGCAAATTGTATAGGATTTATGTATGAGCCTAAGAAACCCAAAAAATTGGAGAAAGTTAGTATTCAGAGAAAGGAAAACTAATAGGTATTGATCATAAATGGCAAATGTTGTCTATTGGATTTCCATCAGCTAAAAAAGTAAGAATGAAGAGTAAAAATAGGAGGTTGAGATTATGTCTAATAATTTTTGTGTAAATAAGAGTGGTAAGTCGGTGCCAGTATATTCAGATACCAAAAAGACGAAGCAGATAGGTACTATCTATAATAGGGAGGCCTTCGGTTACAATAAAAATTGGGGAGGCGATGGCGCATTCTGCAATATCGTATTTCAGAATTCGTCAGGAAATGTTGTGAGTGGATTTATGGTCAATCCTCCAGCTAAGACATTGACAGGTTGTACAGAATATCCATATGGAACGGCAATAATAAACAAAAAGCAATATAAAACATTTATTATGAGGGATCAGAGAAATGTATATACAGTGAGTGCAAGAAAATGGGGAACAGTACCAAAGAATTGTCGGGTTGCATGCCTGTCATCGATGTCTGGCGATACACATCCTGATTGGAAAGGAATAAATTATATCGAAGATGCGTCGGGAAAATGGGTGAAAGTAACAGGTGATGGAGGTGATTATGGATTTGTAGATACGGGATTATCCAAATCTTCGCTATATTCTGCTATACCATTTTATGGTAAGTGGTAATATTTTGATAAGCAGAGTTAGGCATATTGATATTCATAATATGTATTAAACGAGAAAATACCTGTATGTTGAAACTTATTTATATTATACTATAATTATGAAAAAATAGGAGGTAACCTCCGTAATTGGTAGTTAAAATTGCGGGGGTACCTCCTTAAGCATATTAAGTAGGTAGGGATCCACAGTAAAGATTATTCTTTATTATGGATATTCAATTACTTATAACTTTTTATTCATCTCAATGAAAATAAATTATATAGGACAGTAGGAGCTAGAAGATGACGAAAAAGAAATTTATATGTGTAGCACTTATTTCTGTTATGGCATTAAGTCTTGCTGCGTGTGGAAATAAAAAGGTTGATTATGGAATGAATGGGGGAAGTGATGATGCAGATAATGCGGGAGGACTTGATGGACAGCTTGACATACCAGATAACTGCGATGTTACTTTTGACACAGGAGAATCAAAACTTTCATCGATAACATTGAAGGATGACGATATAGAGGTTCCAGATGCTGACAGAGTATATAAGGTCGGTTTTGACACGGTAAATGCACCATGTTCAGATGATGAGCTTAAAACTATAATATCCAAACTTTTTGACGATACATCAGAAATAAGATGGCAGGATGGCGATGCCGCTGAGTCAAAGGAAATTCTTGACAATACGATAGATTTGTATAAGTCAGAAATAGAAAAGGCTTTGGCAAATGGTGATCCAGACTATGCAGAAACTTTAGAGTATGAGATGAAAAAAGTGGAAGAAGAGAGGAAGAATGTTGCGGATGAGCTTCCGTTAGCTACAGAATACAAGTTAAATGAGCATTATGTTGCGGAAGCAGATGGGGTACAGAGAATTTTTATGGCTGCGTCAGATGCAAAAGAGGGTGCAGGTTATAACAATTGTTATTTTACATATGATATGACACCAGAGGGTGAGGATAAGGCTCTTGTATCAGAGGTTCCTGGAACTGAAAGTACGTATGAGATCAATGTTGTCGGTGAAGACACATATGATGGGGACGAGAAGAATCCGATCACAGAAGATGAGGGACTCAGTTCTGCAATGAAGTTACTAGACAATCTGGGGATAAGCGGTTTTGCATGTACAGAGACAGAGGAGGCGGTAAGAGCTTGGACTGGAGGTTCATATGGTGAAGATATCTGTAAAAAGCCGGATGGATACAGATTTCAGTTCGGACGGAAGATAGATGGCATAGACGTGGTATACTCAACAGATATCGACACCGTGGATAGTATTGATACCGATAACCTTACCTATAAAGGTGGAGTTGACAAGGCGGTAATAAGTGTTGATAAGTTTGGGGTTGTCTCATCGACGGTGTATGTATATGCCAATGAGGATACGTTTGATAAAGAGGAGGTCAAGCTTTTAAGCTGGAATGAGATGATTAAAGCTGCGGGCGAGAGTATAGCCAAATATTATAAGGATCACCCGACAAATTATGGAACGGTGGAATTTAATGATGTGGAACTTGCCTATGTACCATGTGCTGATGAGTCGGGAAATAAGTACTTTGTTCCGACATGGATATTTTCTCAGGATGAATATAATGAAGACTACCGATGCGATATGCCGATACAGAGGGTATATATAAATGCGATAGATGGAAACTATATAGATATTATAGAAAATATGAAGAAAATAGGAATGTATGAGGAGATAGGTAGAAAATGAAAAGATTCTTATTTTTGATCTTTTTATCCGCGCTATTATTGGTAGGATGTGGTAATTACAATGATAATAAAATAAATAAAACTATAGATTCTGAAGAAGAGACAACAGAGGAAAAGACGTACAGTACAGAATCCACAGAGTCATATCAAAACGATGCAATAAAAGTTCCTGAAAAGGGAAAAGTAAGTGCTGTCCGAGAAAAGGCATTGGAAGGTATGTCTGATAGTGATATTGAAGATTTGTGTTATATTATCAGAAGTGCGAATGAGATATTGGAAAGTTCTTCTATTTACAGTAATTTTTTTGAAAGATTAGCAGATCCAAATGATTTGTATTGGAATTACTTTGATAAAAGTGGAGAGATTCAGATTGATTGGTCATATGATGGAGATATAAATATGAGACAAGTCATGAAGAATGAAAATCTTACAGAAGATGAATTTTACAATAAATATGGACAGCAGGTTGTGGCAGAAAATAAGTATTCTGCAGAAGATTTTATAAACATAATAAAGAATCAACAGAATGTGGTGAAAAATGAACGAATGAAAGCCGATTTGCAGACTCTAATTGATGAAACACAGATGGCATTGGAACATCATGATGTGGAACATGCAAAGAAAATGTATTATATATTACATGATATGGATTATTTTTTGTTGAATTATAGATTAGATGAAGAAGCCCAGGATGTTGTGGACAAATCTACGATAGGTAAGTATTACGGAGTTCTATCTGTATACGAGGATTAATCTTATTAAATTCAAGCGTATTTGACAAAAGCATAAAGAGGAGAGAAGAATATGGATAAAATGGTTTTAGCTACACAAAAATATTTGAATTCAATGTATGGTGGTAATAGGGGCTATAATAGTATTGTTGAAGATGGGGAAACCGGATGGGCTACGATTAATGCGCTGACTAGAGCTTTGCAAATTGAGCTAGGAATAACAGAAACAGCAGATAATTTTGGACCATCTACCATAAAGTTGTTTAATGCTCAGTATCCAGAAGGAATTAAACAACAAGATTCAAATGATACTTCTTCAAGTAGAGTTTATGCTATAGTGCAGGGTGCATTATGGTGCAAAGGATATAGTACAGGAGCTTCGGGAATAACAGAACATTTTTATGATGGTACTGGATCAGCTATAAAAATGTTAAAGACTGATGCGGGATATTTAAATCCAAACTCTACTGTGACATTAAATGTAATGAAAGCATTGCTTTCAATGAATCAATATGTTGTAATATACAGCCAAGGTGGAACTTCATTAATTAGAAAAGTACAGCAGTTACTGAATCGGAAATATGAGAACTATATAGGGTTAATTCCGTGTGATGGGATATATAGTAGGACGATGAATGAGGCTCTTATAATTGCACTGCAAGCGGTGGAAGGACTGTCTGTAGACGAAGCAACAGGAAATTTTGGTGACATGACAAAAGCAAAGTGTCCTATACTTCCTGATACATTAGGAAAATTGACAGAAGGTGAAATAGAAGAAGCAACTTATTTATTAAAATATTCATTATGCTGCAATGGTTATGAATTGAATATTAGTAGTTCAGATTGGGATAATGAGTTAGAGTCAGCGCTCCAACAATTTCAGAGGGATTTGGCATTAGAGGTAACTAGCACAGCTGATATAGATACTTGGATGTCATTGTTATTGAGCAAAGGTAATCCCGATAGAAGTTGTCTGGCTTGTGATACACGATTTGAGATTACATCGAGTCGTGCGACTGAGTTGAAAGAAAAAGGATATAAAATTGTTGGAAGATATCTTACGGGAAGTACATTTAAAGTATTAAGAGATGATGAGCCTTATAGAATTTTGACTATGGGGCTTCAATTCTTCCCTATTTATCAAGAATCGGCAGATAGTATAGATTATTTCACTGAAGAGAATGGAGGGCTGGATGCAAGAAGGGCTGTTCAAGCAGCTAGGAGATTTGGTATACCAGAAAATACTATCATATATTTTGCGGTTGATTTAGATGTCACATCAGATGAGATAGAAAGTTATATTTTGCCATATTTCAAAGTCATTTCAACTAAGATGGATCCAGATTATTATATTGGAATATATGGGACAAGAAATGTATGCTCTCAGATATGTCACGCAGGCTATGCTAAAACTTGCTTTGTAAGTGATATGTCAACTGGGTATAGTGGAAATATGGGGTTTAAGATTCCGGAAAATTGGAATTTTGATCAGTTTGCTGAGATAGATATGGATACCTCAATCGATGGGGAATGGGGAATAGATAAGGATGCCTATTCGGGAAGATATGAACCGGTTAAGAAATTGAACACCTATATTTATATAAAACCGCAAAAACCAGAAATTCAGAAACAGCCAACAATAAGCGATATTATTCCTTTGATCCAGAAATTGGAGGAGTTATATGTTGATTGGTATCAGTTGAAAAATGGAACCAGTGATAATCCGACTCCTTTCCTATCACCAAGGGGATTGTCAGGGGGGATTACAAATTTCTTAAGAAGTGTAGCATACACTGAATTTTATTGGGCGGTAGGCCTGCTTAGTGATATAAATACGGAGTTTGTAGAGTACGTTAAAAATAAAAGTGATGAAATAGGGAAATATAAAGGATTATATGATAAACTATATTTATATATTCAGGAAGGAAGTCAACAAGTTATGATATCGGATGAGCATGACGGATTAATAGACCTTAAACATTTGGCTGCTACATCAGAGGCATATTTCAGCATAACTTCAGTTCCAGCTTCTTGGGTAGGTTGGGCTGGTGATCTAGCAACTTCAATGAAGGAAACAACTGAATATTGTAAAAAAAATGGAGCGGATTATCAAAATGCTGCTGATATAATTGTGGGGGCAACGGATACGTATTTTCCATATGAGGATATGTGTGGTGATGCAGATGCAATAGGTATTGCACAATTAATTGGAAAGTCAACATCATCAACTCATTCTTTTTCTGAATCATTAATAAATTATTATAATAATTATGTTTCAAATCGGTTTGAATACATAATAGAAGATTTGAAGTGTTCAGATTATTTATCTGCAATTAAAGATGCGGTAAAAGCTACAATGAATCAAAGTACTTTATTGTTGCAACTTTTGGGTGATAATCCAACTGATGATGTAATAAATGCTTGTTGTAATTCTTTTGCAAATTATATATATTTTGAACTGTAATATATTTAAAGTTATAATTTGGGGAATAGTATATGGATAGAATAATTAAATCGGTAGCAATTATATTAGGCATATCTTCAATTTTGATAATTGCTCCATTTTGTTATTTAAAGTATAAAACTCGTTGGGAGGTGGCTATTGTTGATAAAGCAATAGCCCCACATAGCGAATATACACTAAAAATGTACTCGGTCGGAGAACCATACTGGCCATTCGGAAGTGCGAATGGCCAATTGATATTGGAAAAAGGGAAAACGCTTGTTACAAGTGTTGGGTTTGAAATCGCTAATGATGGTGCAAGATTTAATGCAACTAATTGGGATGTGTCATGGTATAGTGACAGAGTGGAAATAGTATTATTGGGGAAAGAGCAGTGTGATGAACATGTGATCATATATTTTGATGGCTCTATTGAAAGACATAAACTTGCAACAATTAACAAAGTCGATGTTGATAAGATTGAAACAGTAGAAAAGTCTGAAACAGATGTAATATTTGATGAAAAAATGATAGATTATAATGTGAATCAACAAGTAGATGTTGGAGAGATAATATCAGGGTATAAGGCAATTTATAAACTATATGCAGATACTAAGTCAATAGAATTTGAGGTGTCTTATGGAGCTTCAGAAAAAGCATCTAGGTGTGTATTATTAAAAAATGTAAATGTAATAGAATATGTTGCATATAATGGCAAATCAGAGGATGGAAAATGTGGTATATATGTTCGATATAAGGTCGAAGTGGATGGTACTGGATCATTTTTTTATAATGAAGGCAACATTGTAGACATATACACATATGTATTTGAAACAGGAGAGGTAATGATATCACATATACCTGATCCTTGAGTAGTGTTTTTGTCATTGCAGAAATCTATACTTTACTTGAACTCGCGCATGATGTGGTAGTGAATGATAAAGAATGGTAAAACATCTAGAAAAGCAATGTGAAAAAGATCAAATTTGATGGTATTGAGAGTGATAAGAATAGTTAATGGTGCAATATTGCAAAAATCCAGTGATATATGTCTGTATCTAATGTCTTTGTAGATATATAATAGTTGGATGCTAGATATGTAGAAGAATAAAGAGCTGGAGCACATCGCTCCAGCTCTTCACTCTTCTACATGAAATACATCCTCAACCAGCAGGTTGAAATATGCGGATATCCGAAGCATAAACTCAGCGGATGGAGTGCCCTCTCCGCGTTCAATTCGGCTGATGGTTCTGGTACAGAAGCCCGTTGCAGCTGCAAGATCATCCTGAATGATGCCACGGCTTTCGCGGATTTCTTTTAAGTTGTTGACAACTGCCATTTCAATCACTTCCTTGTAGTTTTCTAAGTTTGTCTTTAAATCAGAGTATAGCGGAATCTGTGTACTAAAAAATGTACATAGGTTTGCTGATTCGTTATTTAGATGGATAAATCTGTGGCGCTGCCGGTTCCTACGACCTTTCCAAATACATCAAAACGATCATTTTCACTGACACGGATGGGTGCATATTTTTTATTTAGTGATACAAGGAAGATTCCATCCTTGTCTTCTCTTAGTTTCTTGATATAGGCATCTCCATTCAGGGAGAATATGCCGATTTCACCATTTTCAACAGTTTCCTGTTTGATTACCCATGCAATGTCTCCATCATGGAACTCTGGTTCCATACTGTCGCCGCTGATCTTTACACCGAAAGAAGTGTTTTCTGGCAGCAGAGTTTCATCTATGTTAAGAGTCCTGCATGGACCATCTTCAAGGAAGTTTCCAGTACCAGCAGATACTGCATTTTCGTATACCGTGATGGTTCTGCGAAAAGGAATGATTTGACATACGTGCTTTTCGTATTTGCCAGAGTCATGCAGAAGGCTGATATAGTCGAGAGCCTTTAGTTTCCCTTCTTCGTTCAATCCATCAAACAGATTATATGGATTGCTTCCAAAGTATGCTTCGTATATGTCTTCAATCTGAAGAATCTGACACATCGACAGGAAGAGTGATATGCCGGGTTCAGTGGCATTCTGCTCCCATTTGGAGACTGCCTTTCTGGTGAGATTAAATCCTTTTGCCTGAAGCTTGATGGCAAGATCTTCCTGTGATAGTCCTAGTTTCTTTCTATTTTCAGATATGATTTGTCCTATGGAATGCATATTTACGCCTCTTTTCTATTCGAATTTGGTTTCTTGTTTCCCGTATAGTATATATCAGAATGAAATATCATGCAAGCATGAAATCTCTAAATAAGAGCAAACTGGACATATATGTCAGTTGACAGTCGCTTGATGAGAGCATTATACTGGAGCACGAAAGAAACGCTACATGAGCTATACTATGAGACTGTTATAGTCTGGAAAGGAGGAAGATTTGAGAGGTCGGATAATTTTGCACAGTGATATTAACTGTTGTTACGCTTCAATAGAGCATTTGCATCATCCGGAGCTTGCTGGGAAGCCATTGGCAGTTGGTGGAGATCCGGAAGCAAGGCACGGGATTGTGCTTACTGCCGATTATATTGCAAAACGTCGTGGAGTCAAAACGGGCATGGCACTCTGGCAGGCAAAACAGGTTTGTCCGGATATTACGTTTGTATCGCCGAGAACGGATTTGTATCTGCGATTTTCACGGATGGCACATGAAATCTATGCGGAGTACACAGACCGGCAGGAACCTTACGGAATTGATGAATGTTGGCTTGATGTTACTGAAAGCAGCACTATTAAGGGTGATGGTATAAAGATTGCCAGAGAGATCAGCAGTAGAATGAAAAATGAACTAGGAATTACGGTCAGCATAGGGGTGTCGTTCAATAAGATATTTGCTAAACTTGGCTCTGATTACAAGAAACCAGATGCAATAACAACGATGTATCAGGATGAGTTCAGACAGAAGGCATGGGATTTACCAGTTGGAGATTTACTATATGTGGGACGCAGTACCAATCAGAAACTTGAGAGATTGGGCATTCATACAATCGGAGATCTTGCCAGAGCAGATGAGCATTATTTGAACCAACATTTGGGGAAGATGGGAAGTGTTCTGTGGTCATTTGCAAATGGTTATGATAATTCGCCTGTCAAGCTTGAGAATACACATGCACCAATTAAATCCATCGGTAACAGCACCACTACACCGAGAGATCTGGAGAATGACGAGGATGTGAAGATAATCCTGTATGCTATGGCAGAAAGTGTGACCGCAAGACTTCGGGAGAATGGATTCCGCTGCAGGGTGGTTGAGATAAGTGTGAGGGATTGTGACTTATATTCATTTACCCGTCAGATGACGATAGATCATGCAACCAATATTACCAGTGAGATTGCGGAATATGCATATCGGCTGTTCAAGGAGAATTACAACTGGTCAAAGACAATCCGGAGCATCGGCGTCAGGGGGGCAGATCTGGTCATGGATAAGTATTGGGAACAGATAGATCTATTTGATGACATTTCCAGACGAGAGAAAATGATGAAGGCTGATGCAGCGGTCGATGATATACGCAGGAGATTTGGTTATTACAGTGTGCAGAGAGGACTCATGTATATGGATAGTCATCTTTCAAGAATTAATGCGAAGGAAGACCATACGGTTCATCCACATGGATACTTTGGATAAGGGCATATTGCTCTACTTAACGGTGCACAAGGTGGCTTTGATACTTTGGCATACGCGATTACTGCCAGATGGCAGGTAAAAGGAGGATATTTTAAATTATGTATTATGATTTGAATGAGAAAACGACAGTTGTGTATATGTTTATTTGCGATTTTAACCGGGAACATGGGTATTCTCCGACAGTCAGAGAGATAGGAAAGCATGTAGGACTGAAATCCACATCAAGCGTTCAGGCATATCTTAGAAAACTGGAGGAATGTGGCTATATTGCAAGACTCAAGGACTGCCCACGTACAATTAAGATTTGTTAGTGATGATTGGCAGGAGGTTAAGGCAATGAGTAATAAGGTATATGTAGATGTGCTTGCAGAATTTACCACGGATGGGATTTTGATACCGAGAAGCCTCCGCTGGAAGGACGGAACGGTTTATGAGATACAACGGGTAAACGATATGAGAAGGGCGGTGAGCCTGAAAGCGGGAGGTGTTGGAATGAGGTACACATGTATGATTGATGGCAGAGAAAGTCATCTATATTACGAAGATAATAATTTATGGTTTGTAGAGGGAAGAGCCTGACCTTGATATATCATGGTCAGTTGGCTTCAAAGATCAGCGTTTACCGGGGCATACGAGAGGTATGCGCGGAACTCCCGGCAAGCAAGCTTGCAAAGGTGATTCCCTTTTCCTTTTCAAGTACAAAGAGATGGTTTTTGTATTTAGAAAGGAGCTTAACTGTAATATGAATAATAAAGATGTGATTGAGATACGCTGCAGACAATGTAAGAAGCTGATGATGAACTATTATGTGTGTGGAGATGATTCTGAGGTTGCACTTCAAGGTATAGGAGTGAAATGTGACAGATGTAAACGTGTGATGATTCTGAAGAAATATACTGAGGGTATGTTGATTAGCCGTCTGACAGATGGCGCTTTCAGAATCTGATATGTGAAAATTGAATAACAGCCCACCTGATACGGGCACATCGGAAGATGGCAGCATCAAAGACGCAGGGGAAAGCAACCAGACTGGATCTGGCTTTCTCTTAGCGTCTTTTTTTATGCAAGTGTGGCGATTCTTATTTAAATATGAAAACAATCCGTTTCTGGTTGCCAGAACGACGATCAGAAAGGATGTAGAAAATGAAGAGAGAAGCAAATTCAGAAGAAAAGCAGATGATGATGGAGGTTGGACAGAGGATACAGGATATCCGTATTGAAAATGAGGTGACAGGGGCACAGCTTGGAGCCTGTCTTGGAATAAATGGAAATCAGGTGTCTCGGATTGAGACAGGAGTTGCCAGATGCTCTATCTATCAGCTTGTTTTGATATGCCAGGAATTTGGCTGTTCCGCTGATTACCTTCTATTTGGTAAGAAGAATACTGGGATGTCCAAGGAGCAGACGGAGCTTATTACCAGATTGTATGAGAGTATACAGAATCGTCCTTAAAAGATGAAATGATGAAGAAGTTTCACTTTTGCAGGGAGTACTTTGAAAGAGCAGGTACAGTATGATAAATGCATACCAGACAGGACGCTGACTGGAACAAAAAGCGGATACGAGTGCACAAATATCGGTTTCAAATTCTACAGAAAGAAGGAAAGCGATATGCGATTTACAAGAAGTAATGTGAATGAGTTTAAGAGAGAGCATGAAGTGATGGGAGTTGGATTTATCAAGTCCAGAAAGAGTGTTGATAAGATCATGGATATGGCGGCAGATATGCTGGATAAGGCAAAGAGTGTGGAGCTGCCGATTGTGGAAATAATCGTTGACGAAGGGGCTTCAGACGATATTGACCGTGATAAGGTGACAAGCCTTTGTGAGTGGATGGAAAAGGATTATGTCAAAGTGGTTATCGTCAGGGAGATAAATGATATCACAAAGGATAGAGATGATCTGGAGGCATTTCTTCTGAAAACCAGGGATCTGGATGTGATGGTGTATGTGCTGAACACTGGAGTTCAGGTGAAAGCAGAACCTGATAATGGAGCAGGATGTTAGAAACAGATCAGAAAGCTTCAGAACCTGTCGTTGAGAATCTGACAGGCATCAGGTTTACTATCACAGATTATGGAACGATTGCGAGAGCTGGTGATGGTTCTGTGATTGGAATATATCCGACAGAGGATGAGGCATTAGAAGATGTGAGAGAACAGTGTATGGGCGTGTTGAGTTTCGTGAAAACTTGATACGCAGCATCCACATTGGCGGAAGATAGATTTTGAAAGGAATTTTATTATATAGGAGTACGAGATGAGAAGAAAAGGCAGAGACAAGAAACCGCTGATGGCAAATCCAACAAGATGTATTGTTATTCTGTCATCAGATGAGCAGCACAATGAAATAAAAGCTGAAGAGGCAGAGAATAGGCAGTTAAACAGAATCAGGGAATTTACAAAGCAGAATAATCTTGTTCCAGTGGCGATCGTCAGACGTGGAATAATGGGACGAGTGATTTATAATCGCTACTTCAGTGGTGCAATAGAGTGTATGAAGCAGGGAAAGGCAGAAGCTGTTGTATGCGTGAATATTGACACAATTTCGTATGGAATAGCAGATGCATATTACAGAGTTGGACTTATTAAGGAGGCAGGCTTTCGTATATTTACAGTAGATGAGAATGAACTGATGATGCATCTGTATATGCAACCGAAGAAGGAGGTGTACGCCGATGAAGATTAGAAGAAATATGGTGATATGGGCAGAGCTTAAAAATCAGGGTAAGTGTGTGCAGACAGGTATTAGGCCGTGCGTAGTTATCAGCAACAATACAGCCAATGTACATTCGCCGGTATTTACTGTAATCCCTGGTACAACGCAGGATAAGAAGAAGAATTTTCCGGTACATGTGAAGGTCACAGCTAAGGATGTTAATGGAAGACTTTATAAGGATACGGTTTTTATGGGAGAGCAGATGTGTACTATAGGAGAGAGCCAGATCATAAATGTACTTGGTGAGATAAAGGATGAGGGTGTCATTCAGCAGATCAATGAGGTCATTGTGAGGGAATTGGCGTTGGATAATGAAAATTTGAATAGGGGGGAACAGAATGTGCTTGATAACGGACAACAGTAAAGAAGTGCAGGGACAGGTGCCTATTTATCAGAAAGTAACGCTCACAATAAAAGAGGCGGCAGAATATTCCAATATAGGAATAAATAGAATTGAAAGCTTGCTTAGAGCACCAAGATGTCCGTTTGTGTTATATGTAGGAAAAAAGAAACTGGTGAAACGGAAGGAGTTTGAGAAGTTTATATCCGAAAATATTGAAATATAATAGAGCATTTTTTCGTTTACTCATGAGTAGATTGTGAACACATATGTATGGTAAATATTGAAATACAAGCCTCAATGTAGTATACTTATTCTGCTATTTTGGGGCTTCTTGTGGAAAGGAGCCAGAATGGGAAAAAGCTTAAAAGGTAAGGAACTGGGTGTCGGAATTTCTCAGCAGACGAATGGCCTTTATGTGGCTAGATTTACTGATAGATTTGGACGAAGGAAATCTAAACGTTTTAAGAAACTGCAGGAATGCAGACAATGGATAGCAGATGCAACATATATTGATGAACATAGTGATTTAGAGAATGCTACAGACATGCTTGTGGATGCGTGGTTTGAATATTGGATCGATCTAAAGAAAAAGACAGTGAGACCCAATACGGTTCGTAATTATTCCGAACGTTATGAAAGAAATATCAAGAACGTGATAGGGAATAAACTTCTTACAGAAGTGAAACCGATACATTGTCAGAAAATATTTTCAGATATGGCGGATGAAGGATATAAGACGACAACCATTTATCAGACTAGAATTGCATTGTATAACATGTTAGAGTTTGCAAAGGAAAACGAAGTTATAATAACAAATCCTTGTAAGAAATCGGTGAAGAGTGATATTGGCAAGCCATCAGATAAAAAAGAGGCTCTTACAATTGATGATCAAAGGCGTTTCCTTGCGGCAGCTAAAGGCCAGAGTTATGAGTATCAGTATAGATTTGCGTTGCAGACGGGACTTAGAACAGGAGAGCTTGTTGGTCTAAAGTGGGAAGATATTAATTTTGAAATGAAGACTCTTACAATCGAAAGATCAATGGAGTTTAGGTACAAAGTTGGTGAGTGGAGAGTTGGACCGCCTAAAAGCAGGTCTGGATACAGGACAATACCATTTACGGACGAAGCAATTTGTATTCTTAAGGCTCAAAAAGAAAAGAACAGAAAACTCAAAGTGATAGATAAAGAGTGGGCTGATACAGTGTTCCTTTGCAGAAAGGGGCAACCTGTAAAAAATAGCACTTATGATACAGCTTTATTTAAAATTTGCGATAAAGCAGGAATCAAGCGTTTTTCGATGCATGTATTAAGACATACTTTTGCAACTAGATGTATTGAAGGTGGAATGATGCCCAAAACCTTACAGAAAATATTGGGACACTCTAATATTGGTATCACTATGAATTTGTATGTTCATATAACCGAAGAAGAAAAACAAAAAGAAATAGACCTTGTGGCAGAGGCTTTGAAGGCAGGTGTTGCAATATGAAAATTCATGTATTTTCATGCGAATATAACAAGATTGGTACACTAATTGGTACACCAGCGAAATACGAAGCCTGCAAAGCCGCATAAAATCAAGGTTTTTAAGGAGGAAATATATAAAATGAAATTAGGAATCGTAGGACTCCCAAACGTGGGAAAGAGTACACTTTTCAATTCACTTACAAAGGCAGGAGCGGAATCAGCTAACTATCCGTTCTGTACAATAGATCCAAACGTAGGTATCGTTGCAGTGCCGGACGAGAGACTGGACAGGCTCACAGAGATGTATAACTCTGCAAAGACAACACCTGCTGTTATAGAATTTGTAGATATCGCGGGTCTTGTAAAGGGCGCGTCAAAGGGTGAAGGACTTGGCAATCAGTTCCTTGCAAATATCAGAGAGGTTGATGCCATCGTTCACGTTGTAAGATGCTTTGAGGATACAAATGTCATCCATGTTGACGGTTCCGTAGATCCGATCAGAGATATAGAGACCATCAATCTGGAGCTGATCTTCTCAGATATAGAGGTGCTTGACAGAAGGATCGCCAAGACCATCAGAGGCGCGAGAAACGACAAGATGCTTGCGAAGGAGCTTGACTTCCAGCAGAGGATCAAGGCTCATCTTGAGGATGGCAAGCTTGCAAAGACCATCGAGGTCACAGATGAGGACGAGCAGGCATGGATAGAGGAGTACAACCTTCTCACATGGAAGCCTGTTATATTTGCAGCAAATGTAGGTGAGGATGACATAGCAGATGACGGCGCATCGAATGAAAATGTACAGAAGGTAAAGGAATACGCAAAGGACTTCGATGCAGAGGTATTTGTAGTATGTGCACAGATAGAGCAGGAGCTTGCAGAGCTTGATGATGAGGAGAAGAAGATGTTCCTCGAGGATCTCGGAGTTAAAGAGTCTGGTCTTGACAAGCTTATCAAGGCAAGTTACTCACTTCTCGGTCTTATCAGTTATCTGACAGCCGGAGAGACTGAGTCAAGAGCCTGGACCATCAAGAAGGGAACAAAGGCACCTGGAGCAGCCGGCAAGATCCACTCAGACTTTGAGAGAGGATTTATCAAGGCTGAGGTTGTAAGCTACAAGGATCTCATGGACTGCGGAAGCATGCTTGCTGCAAAGGAGAAGGGGCTTGTGAGACAGGAAGGCAAGGAATATGTGGTTGAGGATGGAGATGTGATTCTCTTCAAGTTTAATGTATAGAGAAGTCATGTGGTTACATACGGAATAAAGGAGGATGTAATGATATGACTCAGATATCAGAATATTTTAGAAATATATTTTTCCCAAATCTCGGGATAACGCTTAAGAATATAGGCGACCATATCAGTATAGGAAGCTTTGAGATAAGATTCTACGGGATCATCATCATGATAGGTTTCCTGCTGGCGTATGTGCTTGTCACAAAAGAGGCGAAGAGAACCGGGCAGAATCCTGAGACATATCTGGATTTCATACTGATACTCATAATCCCGGCGATACTTGGCGCAAGACTTTACTATATATTGTTCAGGCTTGACCAATATATTGTGAAGGGTGATGTGGGGGCAACCATCAAGGCGATGCTCAACATTCGAGGTGGCGGTCTTGCCATATACGGAGGAATCATAGCCGGAATCATCACGGCGGTCATCTTTTGTAAAGTGAGAAAAGTTAATTTTGTTCTCATGGCTGATACTGCCACGTTTGGAATACTTATCGGACAGATACTTGGAAGATTTGGAAATTTCTTCAACAGGGAGGCATTTGGCGCATATACGAACAGCAAGATGGCCATGGCAATCCCACTTGATTATTACAGATCAGAAGGAAATCTTGACTATCTGGAGAGAACCGGTGTTATAACCCAGAAGATGCTTGACAATGTGGTGAATATAGATGGCATGGACTGTATAACGGTTCATCCAACATTCTTGTACGAGTCTCTGTGGAACCTGATACTGCTTGTTTTCTTATTTATATATAGAAAGCACAAGAAATTCAAAGGAGAGTTTGCGCTTATATATGTGGGAGGTTATGGCCTTGGAAGATTCATCATTGAGGGACTCAGAAGTGATTCTCTGATGATAGGCAGCACAGGAATTAAAGTATCCCAGGCGCTTGCACTTGTCTGTTTCATAGCGGCGGTTATCCTGCTTGTTATAAACTATGTAAAGTGTGCGAAGAATGGCTGGCCTGCAGTGGAGATAAGTGGAACGGATGACCAGCACGTGGAGACAAGTGGAACTGAGAGCCGATCGGTGGAGACCGATAGTGCCAAGGAGCAGCCGGTGGAGGACAGTGGAGCTGAGAGTCAGCCGGTGGAGGCTGGTGGAACAGAAACTCTAAAAGTCCACGAAAAAAATAGAGAAAACAAGTAAATTGACGCTGATTTTTGCTCATATGTAAAACGATCATAATCAAATATATATTAGAAAATAACATATATTAGGGCAGATTCCCCACACAGTGGAGAAAAACTGGGATTTGCCCCCACTACAAAAAAGCCTGTAGATTTAACATGAAAAAGTGTTGAATCTACAGGCTTTTTTATGCTTTTGCGCACAGTTTTTTTGTATAACAGGGTTGCATTTTCAGGGTTGATAGTATAGAATAATGGTTACAAGTGGGTGAACTGTGAAACTCGGTGGTGAAAAGTGGTTTTGAAAGCGGTTTTCATCTATAAGGGAAATACGGTATATCCCGGAATACCTACAACAATTTGCTGCCGGCTGCTGAGAATATGCGAAAGAACTAAGAAGAGGAGGAGATCTGAATGTCCAGATGCTTATCAGGTGAATATGAACATAAGCTTGATGCAAAAGGAAGACTGATCATGCCTCTTAAGCTCCGAGCAGAACTTGGCGAGTCGTTTATGGTTACGAAGGGTATTGATAAGTGCCTTTACGTATACAGCAATGAAGAGTGGGAAAGCTTCGTGGAGAAGCTGAACAAGCTTCCTATTACGAACAGGACTGCAAGAACATTTAAGAGACGTTTCCTTTCAGGTGCGGTCAAGTGCGAACCGGATGGACAGGGAAGAATACTTCTTTCCCCAAAACAGAGGGAGTATGCTGAGATTGATAAGGATGTAATAATCATAGGTAATGGAGAGAAGGCTGAGATCTGGAGCAAAGCTAACTGGGAAGGCGAAGAGAACGTTACTGATGACGAGAGTATGGCAGAACTTGCGGACAAGCTCGATGAGCTTGATTTTAGTTTTTAAGAGAAGAATGGTAGTTGAGTATGGAATTTGCACACAAGTCGGTCTTACTTGAAGAGACCATAGATAATCTGAATATAAAGCCTGACGGCATTTATGTGGATGGTACATTGGGGGGTGCCGGGCATTCAGAACAGATTGTCAGAAGGCTTGGTGAAGGCGGAAAACTCATAGGCATTGATCAGGATGAGGATGCAATAGCTGCGGCTACGAAGAGACTTGAACCGTATAAGGACAAGGTGACGATAGTCCGAGATAACTATCAGAATTTCAGAAGAATTTTAGATGAACTGAACATACAGAAGGTGGACGGGATACTCCTTGATCTGGGGGTATCTTCATATCAACTCGATAATGCGGATAGAGGATTCACATATCGGGTTGATGCTCCACTGGATATGAGGATGGACAACAGGCAGTCGAAGACAGCGAAGGATATCGTGAATGAGTATCCGGAAGCGGAACTGTTCAGGATACTCAGGGATTACGGAGAGGAGCGGTATGCAAAGAGCATTGCGTACCACATATGTAAGTACCGTCAGGATAAAGAGATAGATACGACGGAGGAGCTTAATGACATAATCCGCGGATCAATTCCGGCAAAGGCGAGGAATGGACAGGGGCATCCTTCAAAACAGACATTTCAGGCTATAAGGATCGAACTCAACAGGGAGCTTGATGTGCTCCGTGATTCGATAGATGGAATGATAGCTAGTCTGAATCCTGGAGGAAGGCTGTGTATCATCACATTTCACTCCCTGGAGGACAGAATAGTGAAGACTGCATTCAGAAAGAATGAGAATCCATGCATATGTCCGCCAAATTTCCCAGTGTGCACATGCGGAAGAAAGTCCCGCGGCAGGGTTATAACGAGAAAACCTATCATACCGGGGGAGAGGGAGCTTATAGAGAATTCAAGATCAAAGAGCTCAAAACTCAGGGTGTTTGAGGCTGTTTGATATATAAATGAAAGAGGCGATATATAATGGCAGATAGAAGACGCTGCACAGAAGGTAGTTCTGCGAGACAATTGAATGAAGCAAACAGAGCAAGACACAGGGCAGAGGGCGAGAGATATATGAGTGGTTCGGCAGCTCCGGCAATGGTTCCACAGCCACGGAGAAAGCACCAGAAGACATCCCATCTGACAGAAGAAAACAGAAGAAATATAGCAGCGAGAAAAGCTGAGAAGAAAGCTGTTACAAATGCGCAGATCAGATACACAGCGGGAATGGTGGTAGCGATAGTGATTGCGGTTGCACTTTGCTGTTATCTGCTGAAGCTAATTTCGGACGTGAGAGTTGCCAAGAACACGGTGGCGGATCTCAAGGAGCAGGTGGCGACACAGCTTGATGAGAACACGGGATATAGCGCAGGTTTGGATTCGATGGTTGACTTGAATAATATATATGATATTGCAACACAGAAGCTCGGTATGGTATATTCACAGCCGGGACAAACTTTATACTATTCCCAGAATAGTGATGATTATGTAATACAGTACAAGGATGTCCCTGAGGCTAAGTAAACCTCAGGGATAATTTTTTGAGGAAGAGGTGGTAAGTACAGATGTCAGCTAGGTCAAAATCATTTTTGGAAGGAATGAGAAAGAAAAGCAGCTGGGCTGTAATAGTGTTGATTATAGCCATGGTGATATTTATAATACGAGTACTCCAGATAAATATAAAAAATGGAAAAGAGTATTCTGAGGCGGTTGTTCTGCAGGAGAATTATGAATCATCAACTATACCCTACGAGAGGGGCGAGATCCTGGACAGAAACGGCAATGTCCTGGCAAACAGTGAGAAGACATACAGTCTGATAATAGAACCTAATAACATAAGACTGAAAGATGAATACCTGACAGCGACAAGGGCAGCCATACTTAAGTTCTTTGATATATCTGAAGAAAAACTTGATGAGAAACTGGCAATTGAAGGAGATTATGGGTATTATCAGAATATAGTTCAGGATCTTTCGTACGACAAAGTAAGAGAATTTGAAAATTACTGTAAGACGGATGAGGGAGATAATGTTGTTGGAGTTTATTTTGAAACGAAATACAAGAGAAATTATCCAAATGGAACTTTGGCATGTCATGTTCTCGGTTACACAGTTGACGGAAATGTGGGTCAGTATGGCATCGAGGGATATTACAACGATGAACTGAACGGAGTTGATGGAAAATCATATAGCTACATGTCCGGAACTGACGGTATGGCATCAGAGACCGTGCCTGCGCAGAACGGAGAGACAATAGTATCTACTCTGGATATGAATATCCAGAAGATAATAGAGGATAATATATCTGAGTATATGCAGAATACTGGAGCGAAGCAGATAGGAATCATTGCCATGGATCCAAACAACGGAGAAGTGCTGGGAATGGCAAGCTCACGTGTGTACGATCCAAATGACGCTTCAAATCTGCAGGCGCTGAAGGATAAGATAGTTCCGATTACCCAGGAGGTGGAGGTGGATGGAGCCGATGAGACTGCAGACAGTCTTATATCGGTAGAGAAGTCCACGGAGAAATCTACAGAAGGGGTATATCTTGAGGGGTCAGATAACAAGAAGAAGGCAGAGAAGTCTGAGGAAAAATCTACAGAGAGCACCACTGAAAGCAGTACGGAGGATGATGATGAATCATCTTCGGAAAATCAGACAACCGAGGAGAAGAAAAATGTTAAGACGGAGGAGGTCGATTATGACTTCTCGGCCATGACAGACGAGGAATTTAAGGACACGGTAAGCCATTTCACAAAAGAACAGAAGACGGAGGCTCTGAATTATCTCTGGCAGAATTATTGTATAAGTGATGCACTCGAACCTGGTTCAACATACAAGGCATTTACCATAGCAGGAGCTATGGAGGATGGTGTTATATCAGATGGCGATGAATTTTACTGCGATGGTTCACAGACTCCGGTTGAAGGGGAGTCTCCGGTATACTGTAGTTACAGGGCCGGACATGGAACAGTGGATGTAAAAAGAGCGCTTGCTGTATCATGCAATGATGCGCTTATGCAGATAGCCGAGAAGGAGGGACCGGAGACGTTTGACAAGTACCAGGAGATATTCAACATAGGCTCTAAGACCGGAATAGATCTCCAGGGAGAGACCACAGGAATCAAGTACAGTGCAAAATATCTTCACCCTATGGAGCTTGCGACATCCTCATTTGGACAGGGTGTTACAACATCCATGATACAGATGGCAGCAGGTTTCTGCTCAGTAATCAACGGTGGAAATTATTATGTGCCACATGTGGTAAAGCGGCTTCTGGATGATGATGGAAATGTTGTACAGGATATTGAACCAGTATTGGTGAGAAAAACGATATCAAAGGGTGTCTCCGATTATCTCAGAACATACCTTCAGGCGGTAGTTGAAGAGGGAACTGGATACGCCGCAGGTGTAGAAGGATATACCATTGGAGGTAAGACTGGTACAGCGGAGAAGCTGCCTAGAGGAAATGGAAACTATGTTCTTTCATTTATAGGATTTACCCCGGTTGAAGATCCTCAGATCATGCTCTATGTAGTTGTCGATGAGCCTAATGTTGAGGACCAGGAAGGATCGGGAGCCGGTGCAAAGCTTTTTAGTCAGGTTATGGAGGATCTCCTTCCATATCTCAATGTATATGCAACAAACTCTGATGACGTATCTTATGACGGAACAGATGAGGCTGTTTCTGCAGATGATGAGACAGTTACAGAGGACGATACAGAGGCAGATATATCATCAGATGATGCAGTGGTAGATGACGGAACGGATGATTCATACACTGACGATACATCGGATGGAGATTCATCTTACACGGATGACGGTTATGTTGACGATTCATCAGGTGATGGCGCATATACGGATGATTCATCGGAAGGTGACTCCTACACAGATGATACACCGGATTACAGCGCGGATGACTCGTATTTAGATGATAGCTATACAGATGATACCACGACATATGATGAAGATACCGGTGGTGTGACGGATTATTCAGATGGAGAATGATCTTATCAAATATATATTAAACAGCCCATGGATATAAGATATAAACGTATCCATGGGCTGTTTTTGTGGTTTGAGGAATAGAACAGAGATAACAGTAATACTATAGTAAAAAAATGCAGGACGATCGAGTGAAAGTATATAGCTACAACAGACGGAGGATAAAATATATATTTGTTATGGTGTGCATAGCTGCTACGGTTATAATCGGTAGACTGGCATACATAATGGTCTTAAAGGCTAAATACTATAGTGAGCGGGCGGATAATCTTCACGAGCGTGAGAGAAGTATAAAAGCACCCCGAGGCAGGATATACGACAGAAATGGAAATATACTTGCGGACAACAGGGCGGTGTGTTCGGTGTCCGTCATACATAGCCAGATAGAAGATGAGGAGGCGGTCATAGATCTGCTGGAGAAGTATCTGGATAAATCTCCGGAGGAGATTAGGAAAAAGGTGACAAAGGTATCGTCCAGGGAGATCATAGCGTTAAATGTCAGCGAGGAGACAGGTGACATGATAAGAGCTGCGGCACTGCCGGGGATCAAGGTGGATGAGGATTACAAGAGAAATTATCCGTATGATGAACTGGCATCCAAGATGCTCGGATTCACCGGCGCGGATAATCAGGGAATACTCGGACTTGAGGTGTCTTACGACAGCGTGCTAACCGGAGTTCCCGGAAGTATAAATGCCGTTACGGATGCGCGGGGAATAGAACTTGCGGAATATGCGGAGACGAGGAATGATCCGATTCCAGGCGATGACCTTGTGACAACGATAGATATTAATATACAGAAGTATGCAACCCAGGCGGCATACAAAGTCATGACTGAAAAGAAGGCGAACAGGGTGTGTGTGCTGGTCATGAATCCACAAAATGGTGAGATATATGCCATGGTCGATGCGCCAGAATACAATCTCAACAAACCATTTGAGCTGATAAATGACGGTGAAAAGTCAGCGGAGAGCACAGAGAATGGCATAGAAAAAGACACAGATGCACGAAAAGAGGAGGCAAATGATCAAGCTTCGGGCAATATATATACTGTCATGAGTCAGATGGATAAGCTCAATAATATGTGGAGAAATTATCTTATAAGTGATACATATGAACCGGGATCCACGGCAAAGATGATCACTCTCACGGCGGCTCTTGAGACTGGGGCTGTGGATAAGAGCAATTCGTTTTACTGCCCCGGATACAGGATAGTTGAGGATCGACGGATAAGGTGCAGCAAGACAACAGGGCATGGAAGCCAGACTCTTGAACAGGCTCTCATGAATTCCTGTAATCCTGCATTTATGGATATAGGGGAGAGGACAGGAGTGGATGGTCTGTACGAGTACTATCACAAGCTAGGACTCTTTGATAGGTGTGGTATAGATCTTCCAGGTGAGGCAAATTCCATAATGCATAAAAAGGAAAATGTTGGACCGGTGGAGCTTGCAACGATGTCGTTTGGACAGTCGTTTCAGGTGACGCCTATACAGTTTATGTCCGCTGTGTCTTCAGTCATAAATGGTGGTTACAGCATAACTCCGCACATAGGACAGAAGGTGATGGATAGCGAGACAGGGGAGACAAGTGTGTTGGGATTTGAAGAGAAAAAACAGGTTATAAGTGAGAATACTTCGCTTCAGATGCGGGAAATGCTCGAGAAAGTGGTTGCAGAAGGCGGCGGTTCGAAATGTGCCATAGAGGGCTACAGGATAGGTGGTAAGACTGCTACAAGTGAGAAACTGCCGAGAGGTACAGGAAGATATATTTCATCATTTATAGGATTTGCTCCGGCTGATAATCCGGTTGTTATGGCAGCCGTACTGATAGACGAGCCGGAGGGAACTTATTACGGTGGAACCATTGCTGCTCCGGTGGTGAGGGATATATTTTTGAACATTCTTCCCTATTTGGGAATTGACAAAGTATCAAATGAGTATTAAATTTATGACAGTCTGAAAACAGTAAAAGAAATACATAGTCCATGATGTGTGGACAGGTAAGGAGTACAAAATGAATTTAGATTTAAAGATTATTTTACCGGTAGTGATCGCGTTCTGCATCAGCGTAGTGTTATGTCCAATAGTGATTCCATTTTTGAAGAAACTGAAGTTTGGACAGTTTGTCAGGGATGATGGCCCGCAGGCACATCTCAAAAAAGCAGGTACACCTACAATGGGTGGACTTATCATACTGCTTTCATTTACGATCACAACTCTTATATATATGAAAGATTATCCTGATGTTCTTCCAGTTCTTTTTGTAACTCTGGGATTTGGACTGATAGGATTTATAGATGATTATATCAAGGTTGTAATGAAGAGATCCATGGGTCTCCGTGCATGGCAGAAGATGCTGGGACAGATAGTAGTAACAGGTGTATTTGCATATTATGTAGAGAAGTATTCAACGATCAACAATGAACTTATAATACCATTTGTGGGCAAGACAATTCAGCTTAACAGTGTACTTTATGTTGTACTGTTATTCTTTATAGTGCTTGGAACTGTAAACGGTGCAAACTTTACTGATGGACTTGACGGTCTTGCTTCGTCAGTCACAGTTCTCATTGCGACATTCTTTGCGGTTGTTGCAGTCGGAACAGGTTCAGGTGTTGCACCTGTGTCATGTGCTGCAGTTGGAAGCCTTCTCGGATTTTTGGTATACAATGTATATCCGGCAAAGGTGTTCATGGGTGATACAGGTTCATTGGCACTTGGAGGATTTGTTGCTTCTACAGCTTACATGCTCAAGATGCCGATATTCATAGTGATTATAGCATTTATATACTTCCTTGAGGTATTGTCAGTTATAATACAGGTTGTATCATTTAAGCTTACAGGAAAGAGAGTGTTCAGAATGGCACCAATACACCATCATTTTGAGCTTGGCGGATGGCCGGAGTCAAAGGTTGTTGCCATATTCTCTATCGTGACAGCAGTACTCTGCGTTGTGGGACTTCTGGCACTTTAATGGATTTAGATAGCTTTAATATAGTCATATATAGTTCTATATAGCCATAGAAAGGAGAAAGTGGCGTAGATTACGCCATGGTGAAGATTATGGAGATAAAGACAGCAATAGTAGCAGGAACAGGAAAAAGTGGAATCAGTGCGACGAAGCTCCTGATAAATCATGGAGTTTCGGTATATCTGTTTGATGAGAACAAGGACAGAGATATAGATAAGATAAAGGAGTCAGTGGATAATTCGGAGCTTGTAAATGTTGTTCTGGGTGAACTTAGCGAGGAAGCACTTTCAGCATCACAGCTCATGGTCATAAGCCCTGGAATACCGGTTGACGCTCCGTTCACAGACATAGTCAGAAATGCTGGAATACCTATCTGGAGTGAGATAGAACTTGCATATCATTATGGCAAGGGCAAGATAGCAGCAATAACCGGAACAAATGGCAAGACAACAACGACAGCTCTTGTGGGCGAGATAGTAAAGGCATACAATGCCAGCACGATAGTTGTTGGAAACATAGGAATCCCTTACACTGAACTGTGTGATACAACAAATGAGGATTCTGACACAGTAGCAGAGATAAGCAGCTTCCAGCTTGAGACAGTCATAGATTTCCATCCGAATGTGAGTGCCATTCTGAATCTCACACCGGACCATCTGAACAGACATTATACATTTGAGAATTACGGCAATGTAAAATTCTCAATAACCAAGAACCAGACCATGGATGATGTGACAGTTCTCAACTATGATGACGAGCATACAAGAGCCATGGGTGAGAAAGCAAAATCCCACGTCCGTGTCGTATATTTCAGCAGACTGGAAAAGCCTGCCGGCGGTGTGTATGTTGAGGATGGAAATATAGTGCTTGAGGACGGAGACAAGAAGATAAATGTGCTTGCACTCAGTGATCTTAAGCTTCTCGGAGCACATAATGTTGAGAATGTGCTTGCAGCGGTTGGAATCTCATACTACATGGGAGTACCAGTTGATGTCATAAGAAATGTGGCAACATCATTTAAGGCAGTTGAGCATAGAATAGAGTATGTTGATACTATAAACGGTGTTGCATATTATAATGATTCAAAGGGAACGAACCCTGATGCGGCCATCAAGGGTATTCAGGCTATGGTATCACCTACATATCTAATCGGTGGCGGATATGATAAGGGTTCAGAGTATGATGAGTGGATAGAGGCATTTGGTGGAAAGGTGAAGTGCCTCGTACTTATAGGACAGACAGCACAGAAGATAGCAGACTGTGCAAAGAGACATGGTTTCAATTCCATAGTGTTTGAGGAGAACCTTCAGGAAGCAGTGGCGTACTGCCATGAAAATGCAGTTGATGGTGATGCGGTGCTTCTCTCGCCTGCATGTGCAAGCTGGGGACAGTTCAAGAACTATGAGGAGCGTGGAACTAAGTTCAAGGATTATGTAAGAAGCTATAAGGAGTGATATGATTGCGTGGTGAACCTGTAGTTTCAGAAGATAGGTTGACTAAGGCACGAAAGCACGGGAGGAGATCCTGGGATGGATATGTGGATTTGCCTATGTTGATATGCCTGTCTGCTATTCTGATATTCGGGTTAGCCATGATATACAGCACCAGCAGTTACAGAGCGATGGATCTGTACGGTGACGATATATACTTCTTCAAGAGACAGACGGTATACATGCTTACAGCGGTATTGTTGATGTGCGGTGTATCCGGGATTGATCATACATTTTTCTTCAGGTATTCTAAACTGATACTCATATCATCATTGCTATTGCAGATACTTGTGCTTGTGATTGGAACGGCAAGCCACGGCTCCTCCAGATGGATATATATCGGGCCGATAGGATTTCAGCCATCGGAATATGCAAAGCTGGCGATAACGGTGTATACGGCGGCACAGGCGGCAGTAAAAAGCCGGGATCTGTGCCGGGCCGGATGCCTGATAAAGGTTATGGTGTTTCCGGTAATAACAATAATCCTGATAGGAGTAGAAAATCTCAGTACAGCGATAATATGCTTCGTAATCATGTTTGCCATATTATTTGTGGCAAGCCCGGGCATAAAGCATTTTGTTGTTATAGGGATATGTGGTATAGTTGGGTGTGTACTGTTTATATTATTTGCCGGATACAGGGCTGATCGCGTGAGGATCTGGCTGGATCCGGAACAGTATGCCGACGGATATCAGACTGTCCAATCGCTGTACGCAGTAGGTTCAGGCGGACTTTTTGGCGTGGGCTATGGCAAGAGCGTGCAGAAGATGGGCTTTATTCCAGAATCACACAATGACATGATCTTTTCAGTTGTGTGTGAGGAGCTGGGAATGGTGGGAGCAATCGCTCTTATAGTACTTTTTATAGTATTTTTGTACAGACTGGCGCTGATAGCAATGAATGCGGATGACCGGTTCGGAAGTCTGGTTTCCTGTGGAGTGATGACACATGTGGCCGTCCAGCTTCTGATAAATATGGGTGTTGTCACAAATACGATACCGCCTACGGGAGTTCCTATGCCTTTTATAAGTTATGGCGGAAGTTCGATCATTTTTATTCTCATAGAGATAGGGATAGTCATGTCTGTCGCGCGGGGAAGAACAGTGGGTACAGATGTCAGAGACATTCCATAAACTGATAACTCATAAACTGATAAACGACAGATCCTGAAAAGGAAGATATTGATGAGTGAAGACAATAGAACATACAATAATAGAACCGGTAAAAATACCGGAAACAACAGAAGATATTCCGGATCCAAAGGCGGGGCGAACAGGCCGGAGACGAGAACATCTGACAGAAATGGCCGCGGTCGTAGCCTGAATGATTACAGTGTTGATGTTGCGGCTCAGCGCGGTGTGATGAGAGATGACAGCGCACTGAGAAGGAACAAAAGACCTGGAGATGTGAAGATGGCACCTGCAAGAAGATCGTCGCGAAGTGATCTGACCGAGAACAGGCCTGCCCAGAGAGAGCGCTCCGCGGACGAACAGATCAGGAAAAGCAGAAATGTCGATGTGGCGGATGCGAGGAGACAGAGCGGTAAGGTTGATGTCGAGACTGGAAGGCGCCTTGACGGACGTGTGCGTGTTCCGGTGGACAAGAGACGAGTTCCGCCATCACAGCCATCTCAATCTCGGTCATCACAGATGTCGGGCAGAAAAAACAGCAGGATGCAGGAAGGTCGGAGACCGTCGGATGGTGGGCAGAGGCGGAGCAAGACTGACAACGGGCAGCGCACAGCTCAGGATAAACGCAGACGTCCCGACGAAGAATCTCGCAGAACCCAGGATAGACACAGACGCTCTGCTGAAGAACAGCGCAGAGTCCAGAACGGACACAGACGCTCTGCTGAAGAACAGCGCAGAGTCCAGAACGGACACAGACGCCCTGATGAAGAACGGCGCAGAGTCAGGACTAAAAAGGTTAAGCGCAAGCCGACACCGCAGGAGATCGAGAGAAAACAGAGACTTAAGCAGGAGAGGCTCGAGAGAAGAAAGCAGAGACGTGAGAGGGCTGCGAAGGTTTTTCTCATCATACTCAGGGTGCTTCTTGTACTGATCGTGATAGCAGCTATATCGGCAGCCATAATCAACAGCTGCTATAAGCTAAAAAAGATAAATGTCAGCGGAACAGATCACTACACAGACCAGCAGATGGAGGATATAGTTTCCGGAGGAAAGAAATACAGCAATACGCTGTTGTTCATTCTCAACAACAAGATAAATCCTCCTGGGGATGTGACATTTATAGATAAGATAGATGTTTCATATGTAAACAGAAACACCGTGTCAATAACAGTTTATGAGAAAGCAATGGCGGGATGTATCGAGCATAATGGCAAGTATGCATACTTCGACGGAGATGGAATTGTTCTTGAGATATCAGATAAGAAGCTGGATGATGTTCCGTGTATAGAGGGACTGACAAGCGACAGAGTTGAGCAGGGCAAGAAGCTTTCGGTGGGAGACAACAGTTTCTTCCAGGAGATACTGACTATGACGCAGCTGATATACAAGAATGAAATACAGATAGATAAGATAACATACGATAACAAGCAGAATCTAATACTTCACAAGGACGGAATAAAGATAAGAATAGGCAATTCGGATAACCTGGAGAGCAAGTTTATGAATCTTGAAAATATCCTGTCCACACTGAAGGGCAAGAAGGGTACGCTTGACATGTCGAATTACAGTGCATCCGATGGTAATGTTATATTTAAAGAAAATAAATAAAAAAATCTTGCGTATTGATATAAAAAATCGTATTATATAGGTACTAATGCGATAAAGCGGACTAGTTATGCCCGTATATTGTGATCTATCAGATAAACAGAGATAACAGATATAATAATAGAGAATAATATTAAGGAGGATGCAACCGTGCTTGAAATAAAATCAAATGACGAGAGAACACCAGCAAGGATTCTTGTTATCGGTGTCGGCGGTGCAGGTAATAATGCTGTAAACAGAATGATTGATGAGAATGTTGAAGGAGTGGAGCTTATTGCTATCAACACAGATAAGCAGGCTCTTTCACTTAGCAGAGCAACAACAAAGATCCAGATAGGTGAGAAGCTTACAAAGGGTCTTGGTGCCGGAGCAAAGCCTGAGATTGGTGCCAGTGCAGTGGAGGAGAATAGAGAAGAAATCGTTGATATAATCAAGGATGCCAACATGGTGTTTGTAACATGTGGTATGGGTGGTGGAACCGGTACAGGTGCCGCTCCTGTTGTAGCAGAGATGGCAAGAAATCTCGGAATCCTTACTGTTGGTGTAGTTACAAAGCCATTTGGTTTTGAGGGCAAGCCACGTATGAGAAATGCCCAGGAGGGAATTGCAAGACTTAAGGAGAACGTTGATACACTTATCGTTATCCCTAATGACAAGCTCCTCCAGATATGTGATAAGAGAACAAGTATTCCTGATGCACTCAAGAAGGCAGATCAGGTTCTTCAGCAGGGTGTTCAGGGTGTAACAGACCTGATCAACAAGCCAGGTCTTATCAACCTCGACTTTGCAGATATCCAGACAGTTATGAGAGATAAAGGTATTGCCCATATCGGTATCGGATCAGCAAGCGGTGAGAACAAGGCTGTTGATGCCATCAAGGAGGCTATGGATTCACCACTTCTTGAGACAACAGTATCAGGTGCTACAGATATTATCGTTAACTTCTCTGGTAATATCGGAATCGTTGAGGCATATGATGCAGTTACATACCTCACAGAGCAGGCCGGAGACGGTGTCAACATCATATTTGGTACAGTTGACAATGACAACATGGGTGAGGATATAAGCATCACTATTATAGCAACAGGTCTTGAGAGATCAGGAGAAAGTGATGTTACATCAAGATATGCTGGAACAGCATCTCCGATGGGAACTATGACAACAACTCCAAAGCCGGCTGTTGCAACAACTCCTGTATCAGAGCCTAGAACAGCAACATATGCAGGTCAGAGCATAGGTACGCACAGTACAGCATCACAGTCAGTTGCTGCAAGCAGACCTTCATTTATGAATAACAGTTCAGCTGCAACAGAGCCGGCAACAAAGCCTGCATACACCGCAGCTACAACATCACAGCAGAGCAGTCCGGTCACATCCACACCAGTTGAGCCGGTTCATGTTCCAAGACCAAAGACAGAGAGCATAAAGATACCTGATTTCCTCAAGAAGAGATAATTAGATAATTAAGTAAATGTCAGAATCAAAACGGATAATTTCGTGAGAAATTATCCGTTTTGTCACATAATAAGCGGATAGGAGATGAATATATATGTTTTATCTTCCGGATAGAGATGAGATGCAGGAGATAGACAGACGCACCATCAAGGAGCGGGGAATCCCGGGAATACTTCTGATGGAGAGAGCGGCTATATCGATTTTGGAGGAGATAAATGCAAGAAAGGATACAGTACTTCCAGCACGTGTCAAATGTCTTATCGTTGTGGAGGGAGGAAATAACGGCGGGGACGGACTGGCTCTTGCAAGACTTCTGGCACAGCAGGGAGATCAGGTCGAGGTGTGTTATATAAGCGGACTGTCAAAGGTGAGTGACAGCTTTGCATACCAGCTGGATATAGTGCGGAATCTCGGTATCCAGGTCACAGATGAGATCTCACAGAAGGAGTATGACATTATAGTCGATGGAATCTTTGGAGTCGGTTTGAAACGTGATGTGGCAGGAATATGGAAGAATGTCATAGAGCAGATGAACAATATGCCGGGATACAAGATCGCTGTGGATCTGCCATCGGGAGTGGATGCCACCACCGGTCAGGTGCTTGGGACTTCCTTCAGGGCTGATCTGACAGTGACATTTGGTCTCAACAAGAGAGGACTTGTGTTGCACCCGGGATGCGATATGGCTGGGCAGGTAGTTGTAAGAGATATTGGATTTTCGGATAGAGAGGTTCAGGACATAGCACCCGAGGCTTATGGCTATGATCTGTCAGATCTTGCGCGTCTTCCAAAACGCAGCGACAACTCCAACAAAGGAACATATGGCAGGGCTGCGGTCATCGCTGGAAGTGCTGATATGTCCGGAGCTGCAGTATTTGCTGCAGAGGCTGCATACAGGACAGGAACAGGGCTTGTCAAGGTTTATACACACAGTTTAAACCGTACGGTGATTGGGAATAGGATACCGGAGGCTGTTCTTATGACATACAGTGACGAAGCTGAGGCTCTTAAGTGTGCAGAGGATGCAGTTTCGTGGGCGGATGTCATTCTTGTGGGACCTGGACTTGGCAAGTCAGGGGAAGCTGAAGAACTTCTTCGCTATGTGATATGTGAGGCAGAGCAACCCCTTGTTTTGGATGCAGATGCGCTGAACATCATATCTCAGGATTTGGAACTTCTGAAAAAGCACAGGGGTGAGGTCACAGTTACTCCGCATCTCGGGGAGATGTCAAGGCTCACAGCTATAGCTATACCGGATATCAAAAAGAATATATTAAGGGTGTGCAAAGACTTTGCTATGGAGTATAATGTTATAGATGTGCTCAAGGACTCCAGGACATGTGTCAGCAGAGGTGATGACATTTACATCAACACCTCGGGAAACAATGGCATGTCCACAGCCGGTGCAGGCGATGTGCTTGCAGGGGTGATCACGGGACTTATAGCCACGGGTAGTTCACCGTATGAAGCAGCTAAGCTTGGTGTGTATATCCACGGGCTGGCAGGTGATCTTGCAGCTGAGCGCATGGGAAAAAATGGGATGATAGCCAGAGATATAGTTGAATCCATACCTATGGTGATAAAAGGAGTGGAAAATGAGAAATTATAACAGGGTACAGGCAGTGATAAATCTTGATAATATAAGGCATAATGTGGCGGCTATGAAGTCTCTAGTGGATAAGGATAAGAAGATGCTGGCGGTTATTAAAGCAGATGCATATGGTCACGGAGCAGTGGAGGTGGCACATGCACTCAATGATATGGTAGATTTCTTTGCGGTTGCTTTCATTGATGAGGCAATTGAACTCAGGAATGCAGGTTTTAAAAAACCGATATTGATACTGGGGTATACTGATCCTGAGGACTATAAGCTTCTGATAGATTTTGATGTACGTCCGGCGATATACGATGTAGATGATGCACGAAAACTGTCGGAGACAGCCGTTGGTAAAGGTGCAAAGGCTAAGATTCATATAAAGGTTGATACGGGCATGGGAAGAATAGGATTCTCATGTGATGATGCCGGGGTAAACCATATAGAAGAGATAAGCAGGATGCCAGGGATAGAGATAGAGGGAATGTTTACCCATTATGCCAAGGCTGATGAGCTTGACAAGACAGCGGCAAAAGGACAGCTGGATAAATTCAGATGGATCAACAGACAGCTTGAGGATAAGCACATACATATTCCTGTCAGACATATATCGAATAGCGCAGGTATCATGGAGATGGATAATTCTGACTTTGATATGGTGAGATCTGGAATCGTAACATATGGACTTTATCCATCAGAAGAAGTGGACAAGAGTATAGTGGATCTGAGACCAGCCATGAGACTTACATCAAAGGTAATATTTGTGAAGGACGTAAAGGCTGGAACCGGAATAGGATATGGATGGTCATACATAGCAGACCATGATATCAGGGTTGCCACAGTGTCAGCCGGATATGCAGATGGATATCCGAGAGCGCAGTCCAACATAGGTCGAGTCATAATACATGGACAATATGCGCCGATCATAGGCAGAGTGTGTATGGATCAGTTCATGGTCGATGTGAGTCATATAGATGATGTAAAAGTCAGAGATGATGTCATACTGATTGGCAGAGCTGGAGACAAGGCTATCACAGTTGAAGAGGTTGCAGAGCCAGCGAACAGCTTTAATTATGAGCTTGTATGTAATATATCAAGACGAGTTCCGAGAGAGTACATAAGAGATGGCAAAGTTCTTGGACAGGTGAATTATCTGTTGGATTGATGAATAACCAATAATGACACTGGAAATACTTTTTTTAGAGTGGAATACATAATATGTATAAAGCCACATTTATAAAGTATTTATGGGGTGATAAATTTGGTTATAAGAAGAGGGGACATATATTATGCAGATCTAAGACCTGTTGTGGGTTCAGAGCAGGGCGGAATCAGACCTGTGATCGTGGTCCAGAATGAGGCAGGCAATAAACACAGTTCAACTGTCATAATAGCAGCGATAACGAGTAAGATGAAGAGACCAAAGCTGCCGACGCATATCATGCTGGATTCTGCGAGATGCGATATTGCAAAGGATTCCGTTATACTGCTTGAACAGCTCAGGACCATAGATAAACAGAGGCTTAAGGAAAAGGTATGTCATGTGGATTCAGATGTACTGAAAAAGGTAGATGAGGCGCTGAAGATCAGCCTGGAGCTGGTATGATATACGAATCAATAAATATATGAGGTGATAAAAGCTAAAGTATGAAGATTTTTAACAAGAAGTCGGATGAGGAGAAGGTAGAGGAAGAGATCATATCGATGGTGAACGAGGGAAATGAGCAGGGATTTATAGAGGATTCCGAAGCTCAGTTCATCACGAACATATTTGAGTTTACTGATAAGGAGAGCAGGGATGTCATGACGGCAAGACTTAACGTCATGGCGATCGATAAGAATGCAGAGCTGGATGAAGTCATGGAGATAATGCTTGAGAACAACTATTCCAGATACCCGGTTATAGACGGTGATCTTGACAATGTTGTCGGCATAATATATTTCAAGGATTTCGTCAAGGAATATTTAAAGGACAAAAAGAAGAAGCTTGCTGATATTATGGTTGAGGCGACATTTGTGCATCCTACATATAATATCGCGAAGCTGTTCCGAAGGATGCAGACGGCAAAGATACATATGGTTATAGTTGTTGATGAGTACGGTCAGACTGAGGGTATAGTGACCATGGAAGATATACTGGAAGAGATAGTGGGAAACATACTCGATGAATACGATGATGCCAGCGATGATATCAAGAAAAGAGGGGATGTGTACATAGTCAGCGGAAAGGCTGAACTGGATGAGGTCAGTGATGTGCTGGGTATAGAATTCCCTGATGAAGATTTCCAGACGATGAACGGTTTTTTGCTCTATGAGCTGGGAAGACTGCCGTACGCGGATGAGGAGATAGAGATAGTATATCAGAATTATAAATTTACTTCGCTGTCTGTAAGTAACAACATGATAGGGGAAGTAAAGATCACAAAGGTTGAAAAAACACAGCAATAGTGTTAATATACGAAATTAGTAATCAAGAAAAAGAGGAGAATTAACGATGTCAGGACATTCAAAATTTGCAAACATCAAGCACAAGAAGGAAAAAAATGATGCAGCAAAGGGAAAGATCTTCACAATCATAGGTAAGGAGATCGTGGTTGCTGTTAAGGAAGGCGGAGCAAATCCTGAGAATAACAGCAAGCTTCGTGATGTAATTGCCAAAGCAAAGGCAAACAACATGCCTAATGATACTATCAAGCGTGGTATTGAGAGAGCAGCAGGAGATGCAAACTCAGTAAATTACGTAGTGAATACATATGAAGGCTACGGTCCAAGTGGTACCGCCATCATAGTAGACACTCTTACAGACAATAAGAACAGAACAGCAGCAAATGTGCGTAACTGCTTCACAAAGGGCGGCGGAAACGTAGGAACAACAGGCTGTGTATCATATATGTTTGACCATAAGGGTCAGATCATCATTGCAAAGGAAGACTGTGACATGGATGCAGATGACCTTATGATGATGGCACTTGACGCAGGTGCAGAGGATTTCTCAGACGAGGACGACAGCTACGAGATCATCACAGCACCTGAGGATTTCTCACAGGTAAGAGAGAGCCTTGAGAAAGAGGGCATCAAGATGGCTGAGGCCGAGCTTACAATGATACCTCAGAATTACGTTGATATAACAGATCCTGAAGTTGTAAAGAAATTCACAAGAATTATTGATATGCTTGAGGAGGATGATGACGTACAGGCTGTATATCACAACGCAAATCTTCCAGACGAGGATGAGGAGTAATATCAGACAACAATATTGAATGGCAGTTGGTTAAGTGACAATAGTCGTTATGTGACAATGGCCATTGAACCAGAATTTAGAACTTCCACATTATGCATAATATGTGGAAGTTCTATTTGAGTACAGATATATGACCGAGTATAAGTATCAGACTGCTATTTGCGGAAAAAGGTATTGATAGGAGAAGAGATGAAAGGAATACTTAGATATCTAAAGGACTACAAGAAAGAGTCCGTACTTGCCCCCCTCTTTAAGATGCTGGAGGCAACATTTGAACTGCTCATACCTATAGTCATGGCAAACGTCATCGATGTGGGTATAGCCGGTCGTGACATAGGCTATGTTGTAAAGATGTGCCTTGTCATGATACTTTTGGGAATTATCGGTCTGGTGTGTTCTATCACGGCACAGTACTTTTCTGCCAAGGCTGCAACAGGCTTTGGAACGGCACTTAGAAATGACCTTTTCAGACATATCACATCACTTTCTTACACGGAGATCGACAGTATAGGAACTTCCACACTGCTCACAAGAATGACCAGTGATACGAACCAGGTGCAGACCGGAGTCAATATGGTGCTCAGACTGTTCCTCCGTTCGCCATTCATAGTGTTCGGTGCCATGATCATGTCATTTACGATCGATGTGAAGTCTGCCATGACATTTGTTGTGACAATACCGGCACTTTCGATAGTGGTGTTCGGAGTTATGGCGCTCAGCATACCGCTGTTCAAGAAGGTACAGAACAGACTAGACAGAGTCACACTGCTCACTCGTGAGGGCCTTGAGGGCGCGAGAGTTATCAGAGCTTTCAACAGACAGGACAAGGAATTTGAGGATTTTGATAAGTCAACAGACGATCTGATGAAGTTTCAGCTTCTTGCAGGACGTATATCAGCGTTCATGAACCCTGTAACATATGTGATAATCAATCTCTCAACTGCAGCTATCATATGGATAGCAGCGGGACAGACTGAAGCAGGTATAATTACACAGGGTAAGGTCGTCGCCCTTGTCAACTATATGTCACAGATACTTGTGGAGCTGATCAAGCTTGCAAACCTTATTGTGACGATCACCAAGGCTGTTGCCTGTGCAAAGAGAATAAATGCAGTCATGGATCAGCAGCCATCGATAACAGATGGAACAGGGAAGGTATCAGGATCAGCAGCAAATGCTGTAAAGGTGAGTTTCAAGGATGCCAGCCTCAGATATGCCGGTGCCGGGGCGGATTCTCTGTCTGATATAACATTTGACATTGCACCGGGAGAGACGGTGGGAATCATAGGCGGTACGGGATCAGGAAAGAGTTCTCTTGTAAACATGATCCCAAGATTTTACGATGTCAGCCATGGAAGCGTCAGCATAGACGGAGTGGATGTAAAGGACTACACCTTGGACGAACTCAGACATAAGGTGGGCGTGGTTCCACAGAAGGCAGTGCTGTTCGCCGGAACCATAGCAGACAATATCAGATGGGGAAAGCAGGATGCAACTGAGGCTGAGATAGACGGGGCTCTCGAGATAGCTCAGGCGAAGGAATTTGTGGATGGCAAGGAGAATGGAATAAATTTCAAGATCACTCAGGGAGGAAAGAACCTGTCAGGCGGACAGAAGCAGAGACTCACCATAGCTAGAGCGATTGTGAGAAAGCCGGATATATTGATACTTGATGACAGCGCATCGGCACTCGACTTTGCAACGGACGCGGCACTCAGAAAAGCAATCAGGGAAAAAACAAAGGGTATGACAGTGTTCCTCGTATCACAGCGAGCGTCAACCATCATGAATTCGGATAAGATCATAGTCATGGACGATGGCCAGATAGCAGGAATAGGAACTCATAGGCAGCTGCTTTCTACCTGCGAGGTATATAGGGAGATATGTCAGTCACAGCTTTCGGAGGAGGAACTGGCTCATGAGTAAAGATAAAGGTAACAGATCAGTAAACAAAAAGACAATACTCAGAATACTGAGGTACATCAAGAGATATAGATTCCTTGTTGTTCTGTCACTCATATGTGCAGCCATTTCGGTGGTGCTCACACTGTATGCACCGATCATTATGGGACATGCGGTTGACAAGGTCGTTGGACCTGGAAATGTAGACTTCACAGGACTTAAAGGAATGCTTGCAAAGCTTGTTGTGGTGGTTATCATAACGGCTGTTGCGCAGTGGATCATGAATGTACTTAACAACAGGATCACATATAAGGTTGTAAATGATGTCAGGACAAAGGCATATGAGAAACTGGGCAATCTGCCTCTCTCATATGTGGATTCACACACACATGGAGATATAGTCAGCAGGATCATAGCCGATGTAGACCAGTTCTCAGACGGACTTCTGATGGGATTTACACAGCTCTTTACAGGAGTGATGACGATAGTGGGAACACTCTGTTTTATGATTTCAATCAACTGGATCATAGCTCTGGTTGTTGTGTGTATCACACCTGTTTCGCTGTTTGTTGCATCATTTATAGCTAGGAAAACATACAGCATGTTCAAAAAGCAGGCTGAGATAAAGGGAGAACTCACATCACTTGTAAATGAGATGGTAGAGAACCAGAAGGTGGTTACGGCGTTTTCCATGGAGGATGAGACTTGTGAAAGGTTCCAGGAGATCAATGGAAGACTGGGCGTTGCAGGACTTCAGGCAACATTCTTCTCGTCTATAACAAATCCGAGCACGAGATTCGTAAACAGCCTTGTTTATACAGGTGTTGGAATTATAGGTGCCATAACGGCTATAAAGGGCTTTATATCAGTTGGACAGCTCACAAGTTTCCTGAGCTATGCAAACCAGTACACAAAGCCATTCAATGAGATATCGGGAGTTGTAACGGAGCTTCAGAATGCGTTGGCATCAGCGGCCAGAGTATTTGAGCTGATAGATGAGGATGCAGAGGTGGCAGAGCCTGCCGATGCATACGAGCTCACAGATGTACATGGTGAGGTCAATCTAGAGAATGTTGACTTCTCATACAATAAAGATGTGGAACTTATAAAAAACCTCAATCTGAATGTAAAGGATGGACAGAGGATAGCGATAGTAGGACCTACCGGATGTGGCAAGAGTACGGTCATCAATCTGCTAATGAGATTTTATGATGTGGATGCCGGAAGCATATCGGTGGATGGATACGACATAAGAGAGGTTACAAGAAAGAGTCTCCGTGGCAATTATGGAATGGTACTTCAGGAGACATGGCTTAAGAGCGGTACGATCAGGGACAACATAGCATATGGAAGACCTGATGCAACAGATGAGGAGATCATCGAAGCTGCAAAGCAGTCACATGCACACAGCTTCATAAAGAGGCTTCCTGACGGATACAACACATTTATAACAGAGGATGGAGGTAACCTGTCACAGGGACAGAAGCAGCTTCTCTGTATAACCAGAGTCATGTTGGATCTCCCTCCTATGCTCATACTGGATGAGGCGACATCGTCCATAGATACCAGAACAGAGATCAGGATACAGAGGGCATTTGCCAAGATGATGAAGGGACGAACGAGTTTTGTTGTGGCGCACAGACTGTCGACCATCAAGGAGTCGGATGTCATCCTTGTCATGAAGGATGGACACATCATCGAACAGGGAAATCATGAGACGCTGCTTGCAAAGGGAGGCTTCTATACGAACCTGTACAATTCCCAGTTTGCAAGATAATGCAGAAAAATGTATAAATATAAAAGGACTGTGCTTCAAGGAGTTTCTCAAAGCACAGTCCTTTAGCATGTTTTAGAGCAATTATCTGTTATATTTTATGAATGCTTGCCAGTAGCGGACTTTGTGTATATAATGTATGCGGAACATATACAAAAATAATAAAGCCATACGTTAGTTTAGGTAATTGCGAAACTAGGACAAACATCAAAGGAGAGAATGATGAAGGTTAGTGAATCAGGTTATACAAAAGAAGAACTCTTGGAGATAGTAGATACATATCTGGCTGAACAGTCAAGAAGATGGGATTTTATAGAGGAAAAAGGCGATGGCATGTATGTGTACGCTGAGAACGGCGACAGATATCTTGATTTCTTTGCCGGAATAGCGGTCAGCAGTGCGGGAAATGCCAACAAGAAGGTCGCAAAGGCGATAGCAGATCAGGCAGCGAACGTTATACATGCATCAAACTATGCGTATACACTTCCGATGATACTCTTAGCCAAGAAGGTGTGTGACACGATCGGTATGGAGAAGATAGTATTCCAGAACTCAGGAACAGAGGCAAATGAGGCCATGATCAAGATGGCAAGAAAGTATGGAGTAGATCATTACGGACCTGAGCATTACAAGATCGTTACTGCAAAGAACAGCTTCCATGGAAGAACTTACGGTGCATTGTCGGCAACAGGACAGCCGGATTCTGCATGTCATAAGGGATTTGCACCGCTGCTTCCTGGATTTACATATGCAGAATATAATAACCTTGAAGATTTCAAGAGTAAGTGTGATGAGAACACCATAGGAATCATGGTGGAGCCTGTGCAGGGAGAGGGCGGAGTATATCCGGCAGATCCTGAATTCCTGAAGGGACTCCGAGAGTTCTGTGATGAGAAGAAGATACTTCTTATGTTTGACGAGGTTCAGACCGGATGGGGAAGAACCGGAGAGATCATGGCATATATGACATACGGTGTTAAGCCTGATATGGTATCCATGGCGAAGGCCATCGGAGGCGGCATGCCTATAGGTGCTATGTGTACAAGCGCAGAGATAGCGAAGGTATTTACCCCTGGTGCTCATGGATCAACATATGCTGCCAATCCGGTTTGTTGTGCGGCTGCACTTGCAGAGATAGATGAGATACTTGACAATAAGCTTTATGAGAATGCAAAGGAAGTCGGAGCTTATTTCATGGAGCAGCTCAAGTCACTTCCGTGTGTAAAGGAGATAAGAGGACTTGGACTCCTGATAGGAGTTGAGTTTGAGAAACCTATAGCGTTTGAAGTTAAGCACAGGGCAGTAGAGAACAAGCTTCTCATAACGGCGGTAAGGGACAGTATTATAAGAATGGCGCCTCCTCTTATCGTTACAAAGGAGCACTGTGATGAGGCAATAAAGCTTCTGAAGAAGTCAGTTGAGGAAGCCTTGCAGGAACAGTCATAAAACTGGAAAATAGAATAAATCTAGTTGGAATCGAGCGGCAATAACATAAATACAGGAGATCGAAATGGGAAGAAGTAAAGAAGAGATGGAGGGCGTGACTCTCCTTGGAAATAAAGATGTGAAGTATAGCATGGACTATGCACCAGAGATGCTTCAGACATTTGACAACAAGCATCCGGACAATGACTATTTTGTAAAGTTTAACTGCCCGGAGTTCACAAGCCTCTGTCCTATCACGGGGCAGCCGGATTTTGCAACGGTGTACATATCGTATGTTCCGGGGAAGAAGATGGTTGAGAGTAAATCGCTCAAGCTGTATCTGTTCAGCTTCAGAAATCATGGTGATTTCCATGAGGACTGCATGAACATCATCATGAAGGATCTCGTAAAGCTCATGGATCCGAAATATATCGAGGTATGGGGCAAGTTCACACCGAGAGGAGGAATATCCATAGATCCATATTGTAACTATGGAAGACCTGGAACAAAGTGGGAGGAGGTTGCCTGGAACCGTCTGGCAAACCACGACCTCTACCCTGAGAAAGTAGACAATAGATAATATAGTCTGAGGTCTTGTCTTGCTTATAATAATTTTATGATTATATACGAGTACACAAATAAGATGTACATAGCAAGACAAGATCTCAGACAGATAAGGAGAATTATTGTGGCGGATTACAGAGAGACCGTGGATTATATATTGGGTATTCCGCTTTTCGCGCAGAAGATTGGCAAGGAGAACCTTTCCAGTCTTTTGTGTCGTTTAGGGAACCCTGAAAAATCAATACCGGCTGTTCATGTGGCTGGAACTAACGGAAAGGGATCTACCTGCAGAGCTCTGGCACAGATGCTGACGGGCATGGGATACAGAGTGGGACTGTTCACATCCCCCCATCTCGTGTCGATAAATGAGCGTATACAGATTGACGGCGAGAATATATCTGATGCTGACTTTGTGTGGGCATTTGAGACCGTGAAGGAGAAGTTCACCCAGCATCCATCATTCTTTGAGGTCATGTTTGCCATGGCAGCAGTTTATTTCAGAGAGAAGAAGTGTGATTTCGTGGTGTATGAGACAGGAATGGGAGGAAGGCTTGATGCCACAAATGTTCTCATGCCTGAGCTTTCGATCATAACATCGGTCGGCATGGATCATATGGAGTACCTCGGGGATACTATAGAGAAGATAGCCGCAGAGAAAGCGGGGATCATAAAGCCAGGGATCCCTATCATATATTTCAAGCGAGATGAGGCCGTGGCGAAAGTTATAGAGGATACTGCCAGAGGGCAGAAATCCCCGGTTATTCCGGTCGAAAAACAGGATTATATAATAAATCATTTGGGTGACAAAACCATTGATTTTTCATTGCATAGTCGGTATTATAGTTATTGCAATTTGGTTATACAGAAGACATCGCTATATCAGCTGGAGAATATAAGCCTTGCTGTGATGGCGTTTTACGGGCTCATGAAGGCCCGGAATGCATCGGAGGAAGATATAGAGAAGGGCATAAGGGAGACTCTTCCTGAGTTCTATTGGGAGGGGCGTATGGAAGAGATCGCTCCGCATATATATGTGGATGGCGCACACAACGTCGAGGCAATCAGGGCATATATAGACACTATGCGGACACTCCATAGAGATGACAGGAAGATACTCGTATTCGCGGCTGTCAGGGACAAGGAGTATGGTGCTATGATAAGTATGCTGGCAAGTCAGTTGAAGTGGGACCGCATTATAGTCACCAGTGTGGACAGTAGCAGAAAGGCAGATTCCGGGAAACTGGCTCAGATATTTGCAGATAACACGGATGTGCCGGTCTTGGTAAGCGATGAAATAGATGAGGCTATGGATATGGCAGTGGCACTTAGGACAGATATAGGGACGGATCTGGGAAGATACGGAGGACAGGGTATAGATGACGTAGATATATATTGTGTCGGATCGCTGTATCTGGTCGGCGGTGTCAAGAGATGGAGGAAGAAACATGATCAATTTTGATGAAGAGATAAAGAGATTCAAGCCTGCACTTGAGCTTGATCAGGCAGAGGATGCCATATATAACAATGACCTGAAAGATATCATGGACATCATGCAGGAGATGATGAGAGTTGCAAAGGAAGCCGAAAAGTAGAGCAGATAAATAAAGCTTTTGAATAAAGCAGAAAAGCGAAGCGGCAGAGACTACAGATAGATCAGGAGATTATGTTATGGCAGATGTACTTAACTGTAAACACTGCGGAGGCCCGATAGCTGTCACAGGTTATTGTACCCGATGCGGTCTTAAGATAGATTACGTGAACAAGGCTCTTAACTCGTCCAAGTATTATTACAATATTGGACTTGATAAGGCCAGAGTAAGGGATATGACCGGAGCTGAGGAGGCACTGAGACTTGCCCTTAAATATGACAAGATGAATATTGATGCCAGGAATCTTCTTGGACTTGTGTATTACGAGACAGGCGAGATAGTACAGGCACTCAGCCACTGGGTCGTCAGCGTGAATTACTTTGACGGCAAGAACGTGGCAAAGAGATATATAAAAGAGATAAAGTCAAATCCCCACAGATTGGAGGCTATAAACAACGTCACAAGAAAGTATAATCAGGCTCTTGTGTATGCAAAGCAGGGAAGCAAGGATCTTGCATTCATACAGCTGAGAAAGGTCCTGTCGGATAACTCCAGGTTCATACAGGGATATCTGCTCCTTGCCCTTCTCTTCATAGATGAGGGAAGAGATGACAAGGCGAGAAAGGCGCTGAAGCGCGTCATAAAGATAGATAGAACAAATCCTGTGGCAGTCAGATACTTTAATGAGCTTGGACACACAGACGAGGAGATTATGAATTTCCGCGATTATCCACAGGAGGATTATGATGTTGATTCACTGTTCGTCGATGACCAGAAGAAACTCATAGCAGGAAATAGTGAGGTCGATTTTGACGGCGATCCGGTTCCGGTTGGAAGATATAAGGATATCAATTTTTACAAATACTCCATAGCATATATCATAGCTGGAGTTGTACTGGGACTTGCAGCCATGTGGACATTGATAATTCCGAACAGGGATAAGGCTGCAGACAATTCACAGAGAGATTTGCAGATAACCTTCAGCCAGGAGATATCAGACAAGAATGTGAAGATATCTGAGCTTCAGTCACAGATAGATTCTATGACAAACAAGCTTCAAAACGCGGAGACAGAGACTAAGACATTGAAGAATCAGATATCAAAGTATGGAGATTACGCATCACAGGTGCTCTCGGACGACAACAAGGCGAGGGTTCAGTCAGCGATATCAAAGTACGAGAATATGTCATATGAGGCTGCAATGGAGGATCTTAACAGGGTGCTTCAGGATACACCGAATAGTGATGTGGCACTTTATTACAAGGGCATGTGTTACCTCAAGCTGTCGGACGAGAACAATGCAACACTTGTATTTAACCAGCTGGTAGAGAACTGTCCTAATTCAGTATATTATGCGTATGCCTGCGAACATGCCGATGACGAGGCGATACAGGCGGGCAAGGATAAGGCTGCACAGAAGACAAGTGCAGCTGCAGGAACAGAAGGATCGGCTGTGGCAGATAGTACAGATACATCTGTGGCAGATCAGTCAGATACGTCTGGAACAGATACATCCGGACCAGATACCACAGATGGAAATACAGATTCTTCCTACGGATATGATGATACGGCAGGAGCAGATGATCAGGGTGACGGATACACAGATGGCACAGACAGCACAGACAGCACAGACAGCACTGAACCTGATTACTCGGCAGATGACACTACAGACGGAACAACAGATGGTACAACAGATGGAGTTACAGACGGAACAGCAGATGGTGCTGACACCGGAGACTCAGCTGATGGCGTTTATTAGTCGGCCGGAGAAAATATAGAATATAATATAGGTCATAGATGAGAATAGAGAGATACGAAAGAGATTGATGTAAAGATCAGCAATTTCTTTTGTATCTTTTTTTGTTATAGGAGGCGTGGGTATGAATATTTATGAGAAAATGGGGGATACTGTAATTGTATATATGCCCTCAGAGGTGGATGATTATGCAGCCGGGAAGATCACTGAGGCGACCGAAGAGATCTTTGAGGGACAGGAGATAAGACATGTTGTGTTTGACTTCAGGATAACCACGTTTATGGACAGCTCAGGGATTGGGATCATAACAAGACGGTTCAGGCAGGTACAGACGAGAGGAGGAAGCGTGGGTGTCATAAATGTAAATGGGAGGATAGACAGGATACTGCTCATGTCAGGAATATACAGAATAGCGGTAAAGCTCGATGGCGGGCTGAAGGATGCCTAGCAGTTAGATATCAGTGAGTATAGAAAAACAAGGAGAGTAAAAAATATGGACAAGAACAGATTAGTCGTGGAGTTTGGCAGTGATGCGAGGAATGAGTCGGTTGCGAGGGTAGTGGTTGCGGCAATGATGACGAGGATAAACCCTACACTTTGTGAGGTAGAGGATGTGAAGACAGCCGTATCCGAGGCAGTAACAAATTCCATAGTTCATGGCTACAGGTCAGGGACTGGAGTTATAACGGTCGAGGTATACATAGAGGACAGGACGATATACATAACAGTCAGGGATCAAGGCTGCGGAATAGAAAATGTTGACAAGGCTATGGAGCCGATGTACACGTCGGTCACGGATGGAAGCCGTTCAGGTATGGGATTTTCGTTTATGGAGGCATTTATGGACGGACTTGAGGTATTGTCGGCACCAGGAGAGGGGACAGTGGTAAAAATGAAAAAGATGATCGGAAATAGTCAGGAGATGTATTGATGACAGATAATCTTCAGCTGCTCAGGCTTGCAAAGGAAGGCGACATTACAGCGAGGGACAGACTGATAACTGAGAATATGGGGCTTGTGGTAAGCGTGGCAAAGAGGTACATTGGCAGGGGGCAGGAGCTTGAGGATCTTATACAGATAGGACTTATAGGACTTATAAAAGCTGTAGACAGATTTGATCTTGAATACGATGTCATGTTCTCCACATACTCAGTTCCGCTCATACAGGGGGAGATAAGGAGGTTCTTAAGGGATGACGGACTGGTGAGAGTCAGCAGAAATCTGAAAACGATACATTACAGGGCGGAGAAATACCGGCAGGAATATCAACGGACAAATGGCAGGGAGCCAACTGTGGACGAGATATGCGCGAAGATAGGCAGTGATCCGGAAGAGCTGGTCATGGCAATGGAATCTGCGGTAGATATATCTAATATTGAGGAAATGGGAGAACTTCAGACCAGCCGCCGGGAGGAGGAAAGAGTAGTGGAAAAGCTGTATGTGAAGCAGCTTCTGGACACCTTACCGGAGAGGGAAAAGAAACTGATAACATTGAGATATTTCGGTGAAAAGACACAGGGGGAGACTGGAAGGATACTGGGTATGAGCCAGGTTCAGGTCAGCAGACTGGAGAAGAAGATTCTGCGGGAACTCAAGCGGGCGTAGAGTGCAGATGCTGGATAAAAAATGGAATATATTGGAATAATATCAGCCGTACACATGGACAGACTATTCTTAGAGGAAAAGAACAGGAGTATAAGTGTATGGCTGATTGTGTTTATTTAAAGCTTTCAGAGAGCTGTCTGGCTGAGAAGAAAAAAGTCAGAATAAAGGATGTTGCCACGGTGGTCAGCGGTAATCCTGATGAGAAGTATGATATAGAGAAGATGGAGCTGGCGAGTTTTACTGGTACAAAGGAGCAGAAGGTGATCTCTGTAATGTACATTATAGAACTGATACAGCAGAAATACCCAGAGCTGCAGGTGGAAGCACTTGGGGCGACGGATGTAGTGGTATATTACAGGACTTATGATACCAGTGACAATGTCAAGCAGATACTGAAATTCATAATGATATGTCTGATAGCCTTCTTTGGCGCAGGGTTTTCGATCATGTCATATAACTCAGATGTGAATATGGTGGGACAACTGGACGTCATGGAGAATATATTTGTGGGAAAGGCGAGGGAAGCCTACCCTGTGGCGGGAATAGCATATTCTCTGGGACTTTTCATAGGCATCATCATATTTTTTAACCACGGAGTCAAGAAGAAGTTCACAGATGATCCTACACCGCTCCAGGTTCAGATGCGCCAGTATGAGCAAGATGTCAACCAGACAGTTATAACAGATGCAGAGAGAAAGAAGGCGTGCAAAGATGCTGATTAGATATGTTTTGCTTGCGCTGGTGTGCTTTGCTAGTGGAATAGCCATATCCGGCGGCTATTTTGCATTCATATCGCTTATAGGAATATTCCCGAAGCTGTTAGAGAAGGTCAAGGGAGCAAGGCATTACATGTTGATAGAGAGCCTTCTGGCGTTTGGAGCAACTCTTGCAAATGCGGTGTATCTGTTTGATATACCGGTGAGGGTAACCTGGCTTGGGTATTCTGTCGTGTGCCTGTTTGGAGGTATATTTGTCGGATGTCTTGCGGGAGCGCTCACGGAGGTGCTGAACGTGATACCGATTGCGGCAAGACGTTTCAGCGTGAGAAGAAATCTGCCTTACGTTATATATGCGTTGGCGGCGGGAAAACTTATAGGCTCCCTGATCAGTGTTGCCGTGGGAATGTAGGTGAGTCTATTTAAATATAAAACAAATCAATAAGGAGGATCTTTGATCATGAAATTTGAGCCAAATGAAAGCGATTACAATGAGTATGTGGAAAATGTCACACCGACATCCAGTGCCCCAAGAAACTGTCTGTGGGCGTTTATTGTGGGAGGCATAATATGTACAATAGGACAGTTGATATTTAATATATTGACAAGATTTGATGTGAAGGAGGATGAGGCTTACGCGTACGTTTCTCTCATACTTGTGCTTGCCAGTGTTATACTTACGAGCTTAAATCTGTACAAGAAGATCGCAAAATACGGAGGTGCTGGAGCCCTTGTGCCTATAACAGGATTTGCAAATGGAGTGTGTGCACCGATAGTTGAGTTTCAGACAGAGGGCGAAGTATTTGGAAAGGGTGTCAAGGCGTTTACCATAGCCGGACCGGTCATATTGTATGGTATATTTACAAGCTGGCTGCTTGGAATTATTTATTGGATCATCTCTATATGGTAGATAGATACGGATAACCAGTTAAAAAATGGGCTTTTTACTAAAGAGATGTTGACTTTGGTAAAAAAAACAACATAATGATGTATAGACAAAAGACGATGGTTTGTGAGGATGATAGTTGTATGAAAAAAATATTTGCCATGAACCTGCCGGCGGACAAAGAGACGGTGGTTAAAGAGATATGTGGTGTACTTGGAGCTGTGTACGAGACAATTGACAGTGGCTGCGGTATGGTGAAGGTGTCAGATATTCTAGACGGTGTGGAATATACCGGCGCTACCGGTTTGAAAGAAAGTGACAGCCGAAAACTCAACATGGAGATGGTGGTATTTGCCGGGATAAGCAGCCGTGAACTGGATATATTCCTCGACAGGTACAGGAAGTCCGGGGTGGCGCCGATAGCACTCAAATCGGTGGCTACGGACACGAACAGGACATGGACAGTGGAGAAGCTCTATTCGGAGCTTGCGAAGGAATATCTGTTTTATAAGATGCATGGCAGAAAATAGGATAAATAATTTGTATACTGGACAAAAGATAAAGTACAACATACGATAATGAGGATGAGAATATGGAAGACAGGAGACCCAGAAATTCAGGGAACAAACCGGTGAGACCGGCGAATGATTCCCCAAAACGAGGCGGGATGACTGACAGCCAGCAGATGGAGCTACAGCGGATGAGAACCCGCAGACAAAAATTACAGAGACAGTATAAGATAGTGAGCTGGATACTTACAGGTATATTTGCCGTGATATTATATGCGGTCATATGCCTTATAATTGGAAACAGAAAGTTCTATGACAAGACCAGCATAAATGGCATAGACGTTGGAAAGATGAAGCCCACGGAAGCCGCCAGACTGGTCAGCAACCAGTACGACAGGGATTACAGCAGCGCCAGCGTCAGGATTGAATTAAACGGACAGAGATACACGTTGAATATATCTGAAGCTCTCGACAGAGATTCATACAGTTCAGTCAAGGATATTCAGGACAGAACTCACAGGTTCTGGATAAGAGGATATGGTTTCCTTAAATCGAAGATTAGTGGAACTGATTACAATATATACCCGGAGATCGGAGATGCACAGAAGCTGAAGAAGCTCGTGGAAAGCAGCGATATCATGAAGGCAGATCTGAGCAGGGAGGATGGCTACAAGATAGATAATGACAAGCTTATCCTCACGAAGGGCAAGGGTAGCTATGCCGTGGATGTGGATAAACTTGTCAGGACCATAAGCAGACAGACCGGCAAGGGCGATTACGACACGGTCATAAAGTGCCCGGAAAAACAGTCGGACGTTGACATGGATGCGCTTTATGAAAAGATACACTGTGAACCGCAGGATCCTACGCTGGATCCCGACGATGACTATAAGGTCATAGAGGCAAAGGACGGAGTAGATTTTGATCTGGATGCGGCTAAAATGGCTCTGAGTGGGGCAAAGTCAGGGGAGAAGGTTGAGATACCTCTTGTACTTACAAGCGCTGATTTGACGACAGCAGAGTATGAGAAGCTTCTGTTTAGGGATCAGATAAGCAGTTATTCCACTGAGGTTGATGGATCTGACAACAGAAAGACAAATGTCAAGCTTGCGGCTCAGTATTGTGATGGAACGATACTCATGCCAGGAGAGTCATTTTCCTACAACCTGGGAGTTGGAGAACTCACTGAGGAGAGAGGCTTCCTTCCTGGACCTTCATATGCAGACGGCGAGTCGGTTCTGGATATGGGAGGTGGAATATGTCAGGTATCGTCAACCCTCTACATGGCTTGCCTTTATGCCAATTTGGAGATAGATGAGAGACATTGTCATCCATATCCTGCATCTTACGTGCCCGCGGGACTTGACGCAACAGTTGCTTGGGGAGGCTGTGATTTTGTGTTTACAAACGATACAGACTATCCGATAAAGATAACGACTACATATGATGGATATTCCACATCATGTACGATATGGGGAACTGTCACTGAGCCATTCAGCGTGGAACTCTATACTGAAACTCTTGAGACTGAGCCATATGAGACGAAGTACGAGCTTGACAAGAGCCTAGGAAAGGATGAACAGATCCTCGATACTACAGGAATAGAGGGACTTACGATCCAGTCATACAGAAGAGTGTATGATGGTGAGGGCAATGTTATATCGGATAATCCTGAGGCTGTGAGCGTGTACTCCGTCAGGGACGAAGTATATAAGGTCGGTAAATTGCCAAAGAAGGCTAAGACTGATGATAAGTCCGGCGATAAGACGACGGACGATTCAGGAGAAAAGACGGAGTCAGACTATGACGAGGATTCAGAAGAATCGTCCACATCGGAACAATTGTAGATAGATCAGATGAGACTTCCAGTGACGGAACATCGGAGAGTTCATCAGAAGATAGTGCAGAAGCTGTATCGGAATGATACAGCTTTTGTTTACTCTACATCGTCAGCGTCATCTTCACGGATTCTGAGAAATCCCTCCAGAAATCCCGGTTCTTTAGTCCGTATTTCCTGGTTGGTATAGAGATTCACATAGTGAGGACGGAGCTTGGAGTAGATGATCTTCTGTTCGTTGTACAGGCTGTAGTAGCCGGACAGCATATAGCTGACGGCGCAGCCGATGGTGAAGAACATGATGCCGTTTGCACCAAAAAGCTCGATACTCAGGAACAGTGAGGTGAGAGGGCAGTTTACAACTCCGCAGAAGAAGCAGACCATTCCGAGAGCCGCTGCAAATCCTGGATCCATTCCCATGAGGCCTCCGGCTACACAGCCAAATGTGGCACCAACGAAGAATGACGGAACAATCTCACCACCTCTGAAACCGCAGCCTATCGTTATGGCTGTAAACAGCGCTTTCAGAAGGAAAGCCGCTGGCTGGGCATCTCCATTTAACGCTTTGGCAATGATATTCATACCGGTACCGTTGTAATCTGTTGTTTTTAAGACTATGTTCAGGAGTACAAGCATTAAACCACCCGCAAACACGCGTAGATACTGATTCTTAAAATATTTTCTGAACAGCTTGTGTACTATGGTCATAAATATGCAGAACAGACTGCTCAAAATGGCGCAGAGGATCGCAAGTCCTATGACTTTAAGCACCATGACAACATCTATGGATGAAGGTATCCCGGTGATATCATAATGCTCATGGACGACGTGCAGCTTTTGGGTTATGGCGAAGGATATAACGGATGAGAACAGACACGGAACGAATGCACAATAGTACAGTATTCCTATACTGATGACCTCCATGCTGAATAGGGCGGCTGTTATAGGCGTTCCGAACAGCGCAGAGAATACTGCACTCATACCACACAGAGTCAGTATGTGCTTATCGCTCTCATCTAGTTTAAGGATCTTTCCTATTGATACACCGATACTTCCACCGATCTGGAGAGCGGCACCCTCACGGCCGGAGGAGCCTCCGAACAAATGTGTTATAACCGTTGACACAAATATGAGCGGAGCCATACGCGAGGGAATCTCGTTCTCCACACTTCTGATGGAACCAATTACGAGGTTCGTGCCTTTGGAATGTCTGATTCCGCATATGCGATAGATAAATACGATCACAACGCCCGCCAGAGGAAGAAAATATATGATCGGATGGTGACTTTCCCTGAAGCCGGTTGCGTACTCAACACAGATGTGGAATGCGGTTCCCACAAGTCCGCATATCGTACCCATGATCAGTGAAAAAATAATCCATTTTATAAATGTCTTTGTATATCTGATGCACCTGTTAAAACAGTTTATCCAATATTCCTTTGTAAATTCCACAATAAATCTCCATTTCTACACATGTACTTTTCTATTTAACGTCTCTGGTAATGTTAAAGCATACATGGCTTTTTGTCCAGTACTGGTTGATGGCGTATTCCTTTTCTGACATAAAATACCATGATGAAAATTTAAAATTCAGGGAAATATAGTATCAGAGACAGATATGCATATCAGTAAGGAGATATAAAAAATCTTCAAAACTGAATCGCCTAGCGAAAGGGAGTTGCGGAGTATGAACGAAAAGGTAGGAAAGCAGAGTTTAAAATTTGAAAATGCGCCCTATATCATAGGAGCCGCATCTGTGGCGGGGCCCAAGGAGATAGACGGTCCTATGGCAAGGTATTTTGACAGGGTGAGCGAGGATCCGACATTTGGAAAGGATTCCTGGGAAGAGGGAGAGAGCGAGATGGTGAGACAGGCGGTGATGCTTGCCATACAGAAGGCTGGAGTGAATAAGGACGACATAAGATATGTATTTGCCGGGGATCTGCTTGGACAGCTCATAGCATCCACATTTGGAATAAAGGATATGGAGATACCGGTATTCGGTCTGTATGGGGCGTGTTCAACGTGCGGAGAGGCGTTGTCACTGGCAGCTATGACAGTTGCTGCAGGGTATGCTGACAATGTTGTGGCGGAGGCATCCAGTCACTATGGAAGCGCAGAAAAGCAGTTCAGGTTTCCCCTCGAATATGGAAACCAGCGGCCCCTGTCAGCTACCTGGACGGTTACCGGAAGCGGAGCCTTTGTGGTGTCGGACAGAGAGTCGGAAGTATGTATAAAGGGCATAACAACAGGACGGATAGTAGATTATGGAGTTAAGGATTCACTCAATATGGGGGCGTGTATGGCGCCAGCTGCTGCGGATGTGATATATCAGAATCTGCAGGACTTTGATATCGAGCCGACATACTATGACAGGATAATAACAGGCGATCTAGGAAAGGTCGGAAAAAAGATCCTTACAGATCTACTCAAGATGAACCAGGTTGACATATCGGACAATCATATGGATTGCGGCATAGAGATATTTGACAATGAGGAACAGGACACACATTCAGGTGGCTCCGGATGCGGCTGCTCTGCCACGGTGCTGGCTGGTTATATATTGAAGAAGGTCAGCTCCGGGGAGTGGAAGAGGGTTCTGTTTGTGCCGACAGGTGCGCTTCTCTCAACAGTGAGTTTCAATGAGGGGCAGACGATTCCGGGAGTTGCACATGCTGTGGTGATAGAACATCATGAAATGTCGAAAGGAAAATGATATGGATTATATAAAAGCTTTTGTGATAGGTGGAGTGATATGCGCACTTGCGCAGATCCTTATGGACAAGACTAAGCTGATGCCAGGCAGGATCATGGTGATCCTGGTGTGCTCAGGTGTAGTTCTCGGTGCACTTGGACTTTATGAGCCGATATTGAAGTATGCGGAGTGTGGTGCCTCAGTACCTCTTACGGGATTTGGTTACAACCTGTGGAAGGGTATAACGGAGGCGGTTGACAAAGATGGTTTCATAGGACTTTTCAGGGGCGGATTTCAGATGGCTGCGGTTGGCAGTTCAGCAGCGCTGATATTTGGTTATCTGGCTTCACTGATATTTAAACCGAAGATGACAAAATAATGGTATTTAGTTAGCATTTGATAAAATAAAAAAGTCCTGCCACAATGATCGTGGCAGGACATATTTTTATATCGATATTGAGCAGATCATCAGAAGCATTATTCACCTCCAGATTGATCTTCGGTGGTTACAATATCTTCTGATGTCGTAGGATCCTCACTTGTAGGTTCATCCGTTGGTGGATCCTCACTTGTAGGTTCATCTGTTGGTGGATCCTCACTTGTAGGTTCGTCCGTTGGTGGATCCTCACTTGTAGGTTCCTCAGTTGTAGGTTCTGGCGTAGGTTCCTCAGTTGTTGTAGCCTCAGTCGTCTGAGTAGTTTTCTGAGTTGTGGTCTTTTTATCCTTCTTCTTGTCGAGATGAATGTTACAGTGCTCCTTCAGAAGTGATTGATCCCACATGTATCCATCGAGAACATACTCACCGTCTGAATTGAGCTTGTATATATATGTTGTGGTCTCCGGACACGCTTTGTTTGCAAGCATGTGGGACTCGTTACATACGGTAACCTTCTTAACACCAGGACAATACTTTGTAGGTAACTTTGATGCATCAAAGTAATCTGTTACAGTAGGACATCCGTTTGATGGGAGAAGTCCTGTATCAGAACATACAGTAGCCTGAACGATTCCATCCGGCATTTCAAATGTGACGGATGTGTCAAGTCCCTTCTTTTCGATGATCTGATCCATGATATCTCTCCACATATAACACTTTATTGAGCCTGGACTGTAAGTTATATTCTCGTCATTTCCAAGCCATATAGAAGCGGTGAAATAAGGGTTATATCCACAGAACCAGTTATCAAAGTCGCCTGAGGTTGTACCGGTCTTACCTGCTGTGTACATACCCGTTGATGAGTTTGCACCGGAACCTGTACCTCCTACTACAACATCGTGCATAGCACTTGTGAGAAGCCAGGCGGTCTGTTCGGATATGACACGTGTCTTTTCTGGTTCTCTGTTGTCTATCAGAATGTTGCCATCGTGGTCATATACCTCTGTATAGAACACGGGCTTTATATAGTTACCGCCGTTTGCTATGGTTGCATATGCGGCTGTGATCTCAAGGTTGGTGATACCGTTTGTCAGACCACCGAGGGCGAGAGACTGGTTTATATCTGAAAGAATAAGTCCGTCGCTGTCTGTCTTTCTGTCTACAAGGGTTGTAAATCCAAGCTTTAACAGATAATCGTATGCAAGCTGAGGTGTGACATCTGTGATACACTTTACAGCTATGATGTTCATGGATTCCATGATTGCATATCTGATGGTCTTTGGTCCCCAGTAACCGCCATACCAGTTGAATACCTGATTACCATTCTCGTAGTAATATGGGGCATCGTCGTACACAGTGGCGAGAGACATGTTGCATGCCTCAAGTGCTGGGAGATATGTTGCAACGATCTTGAAGCAGGAACCAGGCTGTCTGGTTGCTTCAGTGGCACGGTTGAATGATCTGTTCTCGGTCTTCTCACCACGTCCTCCGACAAGTGCCTTTACCTGACCTGTCTTTTGATCCATGAGGGTAAATGAGACCTGTGGCTGGATGACAAGCTTGAATGTCTCAAGAAATACATCGTCACCGCTCTTTTCGATCATGGCAGCTTTGAAAGTGTCTGCATCAGCCCTAGCCTCATCCTCACTGTAGTATCTCGCACTATATTCGTATCCCTGCTGCTCGGTGAACCAGCTCTCCATATTCTCAACACTGTAGTTGGTCTGGACCTTTGTCTCCTTATCAATAAGTGTGAGAGCATAGTTCAACTGGTATACAGGTTCTGGCCAGTAAGAAGCATCGTTTACGACTGAATCAGCAATCTCCTGGATCTCCGGATCCTGGCAGACGATAACTTTGAGACCGCCGGACCATATCATAGTCTCGGCATCTTCCTCTGAGTATCCCTTGGCTTCCAGATCAGACTGAAGCTGCTTGATGACCTCGTCTGTGTAATATGAGTTGACCTCTGTCTTCTCCTCTTCACTGTCTTTCTTAGATATCTTTGCTATTCTGTCATACACCTTATCGTTTAAGGCCTCATCGTACTGAGCCTTTGTTATATATTCAAGATCCAGCATATATTTCAGAACCATTTTTCTTCTTTTAGCATTTTCCTCAGGATAAACTATGGGATCATACTTTGATGGGTTCTGAGGAATTGATGCAAGCACTGTACACTCGGAAACAGATAGCTGGCTGAGATCTTTATCAAAATAATTCTTGGCAGCTGTCTCAACTCCGTAGCAGCCCTGGCCAAGGTATATCGTGTTCAGATAATACTCGACTATGTGTTCCTTGCTTATCTGCTTCTCCATCTCAACAGCGAGATACTGTTCCTGAACCTTACGTTCAAGAGACTGCAGGAAAGTGGTCTCGTTAAGACCAACGTTGAAAACGTTGTTCTTGATGAGCTGCTGTGTGAGGGTTGAAGCACCCTCGTCAAAGTCACCCTTGCTGAGACCCTGTATGAAAGCTCTTGCAATACCCTGTACATCGATACCGTTGTGCTCCCAGAAACGCCTGTCCTCTATTGCAACAAATGCGTTTACAAGGTCTGTCGGTATGGAGTCATAGTATACATACTCTCTGTTGGAATTAAAGTTTGCAAGAGTAGTGATCTCCTTGCCATTCTGGTATACAAGTTTCGTCTTGTATCCTGTAGGTATAAGTGCCTCTGCATTTACATTTGGCGTATCATCAAGGATTCCCTTCAGTGCGCCGAAACCGGCGCCCACACCAACGATGACAAATGCGAGGATCAGAACCAGAAGCGCTTTAAAAAACGAGATACTGAACTTCCTCCGGTTCCTTGGGAGTTTTGATACCAGCTCTTTTTGAGCCTTGACCGCTCCCTTTTTAGTAAAATCCATAAAAAGACCTCCTTAAATGTGGGAAACAATATTCCCAGATATTTGATTGTAAGTTAATTTCATAAAATAATGGTGGGATATCCCACAAATACATACTTCAAATTAGTATATCAAATATAAGTATAATAAT
>OHLI01000112.1_pt1 | contig 53938 bp, 47 predicted proteins | sample 1569051 | NCBI WGS metagenome assembly OHLI01 (sample SAMEA3879561, study PRJEB24766) | human gut metagenome | biome: human-associated habitat; feature: feces | place: USA | collected 1985/1987
TATTGTTACAGGCAGAATTGTGTTAGCAGATGGTGTTAACAGCATGGGCAATATAGTTGAAGTTGTTGATGAACTTACAATGGATTCACTAACAAAGGTATATAATAAGAAGACTATAACAGAGTATGCCTCAAGGCTGGTTAAGCAGGATACAGTAAACAGAATAAGCATAGCTATTCTTGATATAGACTACTTTAAGCAGGTCAATGACAGATATGGACATCTGTATGGTGATAAGGTGATCACAAGAGTCGCCAAAAAGCTTAAAGAGGTTGTCGGTGAAGATGGCGTTGTAGGACGTATCGGTGGCGATGAGTTTATGATTGTACTTAAGGGTATTAATGATGACTATGCGTTAAGAGGTATACTACGTGCCATAAGAACACAGGTTAAGTGGGAATTTAAGAATGATTATGAGAATTTTCAGGTTACAACCTCAATAGGTGTGGCGTTCAGTCCGAACAATGGTCATGATTATGAAGAGCTTTTCAAGAAGGCGGACTTCTGTCTGTATGTTGCAAAGGAAAAGGGCAGGGACAGGTATGTATTTTTCAGGGATGAGATACATAAAGAGTCTTATGAGAATTCTCTTAATAAGAAGGATAAGATAATTAATGATGGCAGGGAAATGCGTGAGTTAAGATATCTTACTGATATTATGGTACAGTATAATCAGGATAAGAAAGCAGCTGTGATGGCAATGCTTGAGCATATGTTAATTATGTATAAGGTTGATAATATAAGTATTTATAAGGGCAAAGACCTTAAGAATATTGTATCAGTTGGAACACCGATAAAGTCAGAATCAGATATGTCTTACATAGACACAGATGGTTTTAAGATACTTATGGGTGACAAGACATATATAGCTTCAAGTTTCATTAACAAAAATCAGGATGTTGCACCGGAGTTTGTCGATGAGATGAGAAAAAGGCAAATACATTCAACTATACAATGTTTTATAGGAACAAAGGACGATGTAAAAGGTCTTCTTACAATAAACAGAATGAAGGCAGCATCTCAGTGGGCTGAGTATGAGATAGAGTGTTCTATTATAACGGCAACACTGATTAATATGATTATATAGACGATTACTCAAAGAATTGTTTAAAGTATTTTAGTAAATAAAAAACGGATAATTTTCTGCAAAGCCAGTACATGCAAGGGATAGAGGTACATTGACATGCTATACTATATATAGTATGTCAGGTTGACTAAAAGACCAATATGTTGTAGAATTTAAGTCGCTGAAGATAATGATTATTGATGCACTATGCAGGTGGTTAGGACACTTGTATAGTGCATTACATTGTCTATAAGATTAATAGTGTATACATTATTTTATATATTTATGGTTATGCCGTGTAACCATAAGTCAGAGCTCAGAATTTTTAACATTATTTAGGATATAAATGGGAGGGTATGATTATAATGAAGATAATTAAGCGTAGTGGTTCAGAAGTAACATTTGACATTACCAAGATTATGGCAGCAGTATCAAAAGCTAATCAGGAGGTAGTACACAGTGAGAGGCTTTCGGATGAACAGATACAGACAATATCAGATAATGTTGAGAGTATATGTGAAGAGATGAACAGATCTCTTAATGTGGAGGAAATTCAGGACCTTGTTGAGAATCAGATTATGAATTTCAGGGCATTTGCAGTTGCAAGAAAGTATATTACATATCGTTATAAGAGAGCACTTGTGCGTAAATCTAATTCTACAGATAAGCAGATATTAAGCCTTCTGGAGTGCAATAATGAGGAAGTAAAGCAGGAGAATTCTAACAAGAATCCTACTGTAAACAGTGTTCAGAGAGATTATATGGCTGGCGAGGTAAGCAAGGATATTACAAAGAGATTCCTTCTCCCTCCAGATATTGTGGATGCGCATGAGCAGGGACTTATACATTTCCATGATGCAGATTATTTTGCACAACATATGCACAACTGCTGTCTTGTCAATCTTGAGGATATGTTACAGAATGGAACTGTAATAAGCGAGACTATGATTGAGAAGCCACACAGCTTTTCTACTGCATGTAATATTGCAACTCAGGCGATAGCACAGATTGCAAGTTCACAGTACGGCGGACAGAGTATATCTTTAGCACATCTTGCACCATTTGTCCAGGTAAGCCGTGAGAAGTTTATTGGACAGGTAAGAGATGAGTTCGAGAAAACCGGAATAGATGCTTCCGAAGAAAAGATTAGAGAGGTTGCAGAACTTCGAGTAAAGGATGAAATTAAGCGTGGTGTACAGATGATTCAGTATCAGGTTATCACTCTTATGACAACTAATGGACAGGCACCTTTTGTTACTGTTTTCATGTATCTTGATGAGGTTCCGGAAGGTCAGACAAGAGATGACCTTGCACTTGTTACTGAGGAAGTATTAAGACAGAGAATGCAGGGTGTTAAGAATGAACAGGGTGTATATATTACACCAGCATTTCCTAAGCTTATATATGTTCTTGAGGAAGATAATATCCACGAGGATTCCAAGTACTGGTATCTTACAGAAATAGCTGCACAGTGTACAGCTAAGAGAATGGTTCCGGATTATATATCTGAAAAGAAAATGAAGGAATTAAAGGTTGATGCGAACGGCAATGGTCAGTGTTTCCCATGTATGGGATGCAGAAGCTTCCTTACACCATATATTGATCCAGAAACAGGAAAACCAAAGTATTATGGAAGATTCAATCAGGGTGTTGTAACTCTTAATCTTGTTGATGTTGCATGTTCATCAGGCAAGGATATGGATAAGTTCTGGAGTATTCTTAATGAGAGACTTGACCTGTGTAAGAGAGCTCTTATGTGCAGACATTACAGACTTAAGGGAACTCCTTCAGATGTTGCGCCAATTCTCTGGCAGAATGGAGCACTTGCAAGACTTAAGAAGGGCGAGACAATTGACAAGCTTCTTTATGGCGGATATTCAACAATTTCGCTCGGTTATGCAGGTCTTTGCGAATGTACTTATTACATGAAGGGTGTAACTCATACTAATCCGGAGGGAACAGAGTTTGCCCTCAAAGTAATGCAGTATCTTAATGATACATGTAAAAGATGGGCAGCAGAGACTAATATTGATTTCTCACTTTATGGAACACCGCTTGAGTCAACAACTTATAAGTTTTCAAAATGTTTACAGAAGAGATTTGGTAAGATTGCTGGCGTAACAGATAAGAACTATATAACTAACAGCTATCATGTTCATGTAACTGAGCAGATAAATGCATTTGAAAAGTTAAAATTCGAATCACAGTTCCAGAAGTTATCTCCAGGAGGAGCTATCAGTTATGTTGAAGTTCCTGATATGCAGAATAACATCCCGGCAGTACTTAAGGTTATGCAATACATTTATGATAATATTATGTATGCAGAGCTTAATACTAAGAGTGATTACTGTCAGGAATGTGGTTACACAGGACAGATTCAGATTATAACTGATGATGACGGAAAGCTTATATGGGAGTGCCCTAACTGCGGAAACCGTAATCAGGATAAGATGAATGTCGCAAGGAGGACTTGCGGATATATCGGAACACAGTTCTGGAATCAGGGAAGAACTCAGGAGATTAAGGAGAGAGTGCTTCATCTGTAAGATTAAATATAATATGGCAGGACATGGAACCGACCCCCAAAAAAAGTTAGACTAAAAATCTAACGATTGGGAGGTCGGTTTTTTCATGTCCTGCCTTTTCTTAATAAGTGCTGTATGTGAATTAATATTCTGGGAAATATTCATGCTCTCTCATGCCATAAACAGCTGCAATCAGAATTGAAAGTATTATGGCAGGTATTGCAAATATAACAACAAAGCCAATGTCCTTGATTGTCATTATGAGTGCAATAACAGTCCATATTCCTGTATATATAATCTTGACAATCAGATTGCGGCGTATATGCTTTGGGTTGTTGGTTGCTTTATATAATATGATTCCTATATAAGCAAAAATAGTAATCACAGTAACGGGTAATCCAATTATGACAGCAAGAACAGCAAGAATATATAATAGAACTATGGATGTGCTTCCTATATAAATATGTCCAATTAAATGGAATAAATTGTTAATACTAAATGTCTTGTTATTAATTGCAGAAAATGATCCATACAAATTATTAAAGAATTTATCAGGATAAATATGAGTCATGATTAATATAATAATTGACAGAATACTGATAATAGTGTAAATAATTGTGAATACCTTATCCGTCTTTCTTGCAAAGTTCATTGTAATCGCTCTCCTCATAAATAATTGATAGTATCACTATATCATATTTATAGGTTATGAACAAGAACTGACTATAATAATGAATGTCAGATATACCGATATATATTTAAACTAATGTGATTCCCGAAAAGGAGTTTGGGACAGGGTTATGACAAGGAGGGCATATGTCACTTACGATAAGAAGTACAATGAATAATCAGGCGGCTGCACAGGGAATAGATAATACAGATAAGAATACTGATAATTCAAAGCAAACCAAGAACAGAAAGACAATCAATGCATCAGAGCTTAATCTTAAGCCATATAATGATAACCAGATTGATGCTAAAAGGCTCAGAGCAAGAAAGCAGGCAATGAAGCTTATATCTGACGCATGGAAATCTGCTGATAAGACAGATAAGAATATTGAGGATATGAAGCTCGATAAGCTTAATAAGCTTGATGAAATCACAGAACTTAAGAATAAGGTTAGTGATTTGGAGAATGAAAAAGAGGCTTACCGCGCAGATTATGGCGTTGATATGAATTCACAGGAACAAAAAGACCTTGAGTTGCTTGAAAAATACCAGAATAACAGATATGGTTCGGCTGAGGACACATTTTCAAAAGAAGAACTTGACCGCTTAAAGGAACTACAGAATACTCCGCTTACAGAGTATCAGGAGAAAGTGCTTAAGCTGAATACATCACAGATACATTTTAAGGATGAAATTGGTCAGAAGGAGCTTAAGATTGCATGCACGACAGCTTCAATTGCACTTGCCGAAATCGATAGGGATAAATCTCAGGAAATGCTAAAGGCACAGGATTCAGCAGACCAGATAATAGGTGCTGTTGAGGGTGAGGTTAAGAATCTGCTTGTAAATGAAGGTAAAGACAACATTGATGACAAGGTAGAAGAGAATAAGGAAAAAGCTGACGAAGCAGAGAAGAAACAGGAAGAACAGCAGGAAAAGATTGACGAAAAGCGCAAGGAAAGAAAAGAACAGGAAGAGATTATTGAGGGACAGGCAGAGGCTGACAAGTTAGAGATGAATGCCAATATAAGAAGCAATGATGTCGACCATGTAACTGAAGCCCAGAAGCAGATAGTCAGGATAATGAAAGATAATAAGATGCTTAATGAGGATATTAAGGGAATAGATATTGATTTGAATTTCTAGGAAGCTGTCAGGAAGGACTATGCATGGCGGGATTGTTTTGGTGGGATTTGGTTTTCCTATAAGAAAACTTTTTTACATGATTAATAGGCCATTTACAGTACAATCTTAATAAAATTCAGAATAATTTCCTATCAGATAGTGAGTTAAAGCTATTTGATAGGATAATTTGTCTTTTTTAAGAAATATTTTGTGAGAATAAGAAATATTTTTGGAAAATCTGGTAAGGAAGGACCTATAAGAAATCAAAAATGCGACTATAAAAAGGTATCATATAAGAATCATATAATCTGATAAACTATAGAAGGTATGCCCCACCTTACAGAATAAAAGTAAGGCGGGGCATACATGTATCAACAGAGATGACTTTTTATCAAAGAATCTATGCAGTTAGCATTGATTGGAGTACCAGCGGTTTCAAATGTTGCTATGAAGTTCCTTTCAAGGATATATCCTGAATTAGCATAATCACTAATTTTTTTGATGGCATTACAGGCATATTCTGCATTATCCATAATGCCAAAATGTTCCCATATATATTCCTGCCTTGTTTTAACATTAAGACAGGTAAAATCCGGGTGTGTTATGATATCAGATTGCAGCTGCAGAGGATATTCGTATCGATAAGGGATATTATAGCGATAGAGTTTGTTAGCTATGATAATTTCAGACTTAGACCGTACGCGTTCACCATTATCAGTATAGTATTCAGCGCAGTCAGGAGTGAATCCTAAAGAAGTATATTCTGAGGCTTTCCAGTTTGCAGTAAAATCTTCATCCGATACAAAAACTGGAGTAACCATTTCTTTGCGGAAGCTGTTAAGTGAATCATAAATATGCTGGATTTCTGATGGATTATATTTCTTAAGTATGACTTCAAGAAAGTTTAATTCTTTCAGCAGGCATTGTTCAATTCTTAAATCATAATCTTTTTGTGCAAGTTCAATTGCAAAATTATAGTTATGCTTTTTGATATATGTTCCTTTGGTATCATTTACTTCGACTTTATGATAATATTGGCAGCCATGAGCTTTTCTGGCAGTTCGCAGAGAACCTTCAGGAGCATTAGAAATTCTTCCTTGTATATCAGCTAGTAAAAGAGACAATTGTGAATGCCTGCACATAACAGACTCTTTAATCGTGTCAGGTGCTAATGTGTCAACATGTTCCATATTATAATTCTGTATATCTCTCATTAAAAACCCCCTTTTGCAATTACAGGCAAAAACTGTTTAATAAATATACTATACAAATATATAAAAATCAATAGTTTGATATATTAAAAATATGTAAATATACTGAGAAAAACAAGTCTGGGCAAAATATGATGATAAATAAAGGAAGCTTCATACGCAGGCAATACGTGATACCTATAGGTAGTCGCATAATATAGTCTCTTATAGGAAGATTTTTGGGAAAATTTATGTGATTTTGTGGATTTTCAGATTGTGGAGAGCAGTTTTACCTATTAAAGAATAGAAATAATGAATCTTATAGGTTGAGAAGAAGCTTTGGGATTGAAAAGGCGCAAAATGTGCCTATAAGAGAGCAAATATTATGAATATATAGGTCGCAAGCAGCCATCACGGAAAATACAATACAGAGCCAACGGGGTCAAGCAGCCTGCACGGAAAATACAGAGCCAACGGGGAACACGCAGCCTGCCCGGGAAAAAACAGAGCCTGTGGCAAAACAGAAAAATGGAATTGTGTCAGCGAACAGAGAAAAATAGCACCCAGGCATTAGCAAGGGATACAAAAAATATTGGGGATATCGAAGATATCCCCAATACAGAATTAAAAATCCACCTGCTGTACAGAACCGGCGCTGCCGTCTTCATGAAGATACATGCCGCTGCTTCGTACTTTAGCTTTAAGATTGTTATCATCATCAGTTACATGAAATGTTGTTTTGGAGCTGCCAAGACAGATTGCACCGACATTGGCTTCCTTAAGTGATAAGAGCTTGTCCTTGCCATTCTCATCTTTAACCCAGATCTTTAACTGGTCATAGACTTCATCATTCTCATCAATCCATCCGTTGCCGTCAGAATCGTATTCTGCAAGCTCGGAAAAGCCATTACCGGTCTTGGTTCCAAACAGCTCGCTGCCATCATTGATAATTCCGTCGCTGTTCTTATCAAGAGCAAGAAAGCCACTTTCGGGATTCATCTGTGCAATAGTCTCGTCTTTACCATCACCATCAATGTCAAAACTGAAGGACTTATCAGAAATAGAAACAGGATTGCATCCAAGATTAATAACAAGTGGATCTGTCAGTACAGTGTCAAAGCTGGAAACAAATTCAATGCTGTGTTCTTCCATGTATCTGCGCGACATGGTCATATCAAGATTAAAATTAAGTTTCCTGCCGTCTGCTGTTTTAACAGTTCCGGTTGTTGAAAATGATGTGCTTTCCTTTTCTTCATAGGTTGAAGAATATCTGGTTCTTACAGTCCACACAGTAGGAGAAATCTGGTTAGTAATAGAAAGGGTTTTTGAGGCTTTGTCAGATGAAGATGTGTCAGAGACTGAATTGCAGGATAAACTGTCAGTATCATGAAACATTCCACGGAAAGACAGAGATTGAATAAAATCCAACAGGGACATATAAACCTTTCTTGTTATTTCTGTGTAACTGAAGCTTACATTCTGCCGCATAGAAACTAAGCTGGCTTTGTTGTAAGCAGGTGTTAAAGCCTCCGTGCCTTCTGGTGATTCCTCACCAGCCAAATCCGTTTTAGAAGAATCGTCCGGGACATTAAGTCTGCCAGAACGATTGTAGAGTGGCATCATCAGAAACATGTCGTCATACTTTCTGTCCGGAGAATCAGAAGAATTACTAAAATATGATTCTTTCTGGCTTAAGCTGCTTCTTGCCTGGCTCATTCCAAAACTAAAGGAGTTACCAGATCTGCCTGCTGCGACCATGCCGCTTGATACCTTTTGTGAGTAGTGTCTTCTTGAAGACATACTCATGTTGCTGTCTGCAATTATCATAAGTATACCCGCCTTTCATCTTCAGCAATGAACACGGTTATATATAATATCGGTTTAAGCGCAGAATACTTAATAATAAAATGTCAACTAAAAAACTTTTGTAAAATAACTTTATAAAAGTACTGGAAATTCTTATTTAACTGTTGTAATATGATAGCAGAGAAATATCTGCATAAGCAGAAATAAATTATTGAGCCGTAAACTGGCAGAAAGAGGTCATATATGTGGACAGCAGATTTAGGAAATGGACGATACAAGAATCCAATACTTTACGCTGATTATTCAGATCCGGACGCAATCCGTGTCGGTGATGATTATTTTATGATATCATCAAGCTTTTCTAATGCTCCGGCTATGCCGTTGCTTCATTCTAAGGACCTTGTAAACTGGAAGGTTATTAACTACATTTTGGCTGAAATTCCAGAATTCAGATATAGAAATCCAATTCATGGATGCGGAGTGTGGGCACCTGCAATAAGATATCATGAGGGTACATATTATGTGTGCTTCCCAATGCCAGATGAAGGAATATATATGACTACCGCAACAGACCCTTATGGTGAGTGGAGTAAGCCAGTGAATATAAGACCAGGCGCAGGCTGGATTGACCCATGCCCATTCTGGGATGAGGACGGAAAGGCATATCTTGTTGCAGGAGTTGCCAAGAGCCGTATCGGATACAAGAGTGTGCTTCATATGGTAGAGATGCAGCCAGATGGAATGGGGCTTATTGGTGAGGAAAAGATTATATTTGACGGTAACTTAAATGACCAGATTACAATAGAAGGTCCTAAGATGTATAAGCGAAACGGATGGTATTATATATTTGCACCGGCTGGAGGTGTTAAGACAGGCTGGCAGACAGTGTTAAGGTCGAAAAATGTGTTTGGACCATATGAGTATAAAGTGGTTATGAGACAGGGAGATTCGCCTGTCAATGGACCTCATCAGGGGGCATGGGTTGATACAGTTACAGGACAGGACTGGTTCATACATTTTCAGGATGTGTATGCAGCGGGCAGAATAACACATTTGCAGCCAATGAGCTGGGAAAATGACTGGCCTGTAATTGGAGTTAAGAAAGATGGCAATGATTACGGCGAGCCTGTGATGGAGTACGAAAAACCTGATGTCGGTGCCGTTTATGAAATATGTGAGCCAGATACTACAGATGAATTCACAGAAGATACTTTGGGACTGCAGTGGCAGTGGAACGCCAATCCTGATAGTGACTGGACACAGTCTGGCACTGATGAAAGCGGAAATGTGTCTGATGACGGTTCTTATATAAAGCTCAATGCGGTTGGAAGAGCATCAAACAGACCAATTGGCGATTACAGAAATCTTCTCCTGCAGAAGTGGCCGGCACCGGAATTTAGCTGTATTACTAAGATGAATATCAGCGGAATGGCTGATGGTGATAATGCCGGATTCATTCATATGGGAATGGATTATCTGGCAGCAGATGTGACTGTCAAAGGCGGTAAGATGGAAGTGTATGCAGTAAAGGGTGTGCAGCAGTTTGACTGTGACCAGGCTTATACTAAAGAGACTAAAGAATTGCTTGCTTCATACGATAATCTTAAGGAAATATATTTCAGATACACAGTTAAAAAGACAGGAACTAAAGACTATGTTGAGGGTGGACTTCCTGTTAAGGAAGCACCTGTTGAGACAGTAACAATAGAGATAAGCACAGACGGAAAAGAATACACCAACCCTGTTTCCGTTATTGCCAAAGCCGGAAGATGGGTTGGTGTAAAGAGCGGTGTATATGTATCACATGATAATTCTGTCAAAAGTGAAAACAAAGGTTTTGTTACGGTAGATTATGTAAGATACAGCCGTTAAATATTCTTAATGTTTTTCTTAGCCCACAATTCAAGGGCTTTCGCATTATTGGAAATAAGATCGAGGGATTCAAGTATCTGCTTGAATTCCTCCTGTTCTCCAATATCAACCTGGCCATCAGCAGAGATATTGATAATAGAAGCACGCAGGTTTTCAATATCATTCAAAGAACCAAGCATTTTTAATGATAATCTGTCAAATGAATTAATCTCGACTTCCTTCATTGTAAGCCTTCCAATCGGACATTCGTTTGAGCAGTAATTGTAGCAGAGTTCGGGAGCGTTGTAGCATTTTGACATAGATACAACCTCGTCTGCATAAGGTGTTACATTGCCAAGTTCAATTCTTGCAAGTCTTGTTCTGTCTATACCTACGACATCTGAAGCTGCTTCACGGCTTTCAAAGTCAGTATTTTTCTGTGCAGCAGAAAATCTTGCCTGATAATATCTGTTATCAGATGCTTTAGTTGCTTTCTTCATAGTTAATAATTCTCCCCTTGGTATATTTAATGAGTTAGTAAAATACATGATCTCCGATAACGGTTCCGCCCACATCGACAGAACTGTCATATACATGAAAATATAGTGCGTTAATATTGATATAACCATTAAGCACATCAATGGCTGCCTGGGTGCAGGCTGCATTTGCACCTCTTGCAAGTACTATTGCAAATCGTCCGCTGGCAACAGGTGAAAACTGGTAAGGTGCATATATTACGCCGCTTATGCTGTTGGCAAAGCGTGGGTCAGCAACTCTGTTGATAACAACACTTCCTACAGCACATTTGCCCTCATATGACTGGTTGCCGGCTTCACATTCAATAATTGCTGCGAGCATTGCAACATCTTCGGCAGTGTGATTCTTAAGAACATTGTTAAGAGCGTTCTGGTCAACCATAGCAGAGCCGGAAGATGAATTACCGCCTGTATTACCGGCGTTATTAGCTTTGTCAGCCTCTTCCTGTGCTTTTCTTGCAGCTTCAAGGGCTTCCATTTCACGGCGCTGACGCTCTAACATTTCCTGTTCAATCTGCTTTTCGTATTCAAGTGCAAGTGCTTCAGCATCAGTAATGCTGTCACTTGTAGTGTCAAGCTCTGTCTGGCATTGTGAGAGAAGCACAGCAAAATTATCAGCTTCGCGGGCTGCATCATCTTTAAGAGTGACAAGTTCGGTCATCTCTTCTTCAAGCTTTGCCTGAGTTTCTTTAAGAGAAGCCAGAAGGTCACTTAATTCCTGCATCTTCTGGTGGTCATAATTAGAAATCTGCTGGATATATTCTGACTTGGATAAAAGGTCAGAAAGGCTTTCAGCTGACAGAAGCGTTGACAGAATAGTAGCATTATTATTCTCATACATAAACTGTATTCGAAGCTTCATCGCAGCGTACTGCTGGTCAATCTCTGCCTGCATATCAGCAACCTGGATATTGGTATCATCAATCTCGGACTGTTTCGCATTAACTGCATCCTCAATAGAAGAAAGCTTCTCACCGGAAGCAGACAGCTTCTCGTTAAGTTCTCCGTAAGATGCATTGAGTTCGCTCTGTTTATTCCTTAATTCTTCAAGCTGTTTATTAACAGCGTCGAGGTCATCCTGTGTATCAGCCATCAACTGGTCAGGATAAGCAAAAAATGGAACAGCAAATGTAGCTGCCATGCAAAGCGAAAGACCAATGGCTGTTAAATTCTTTAATCTTAATCTGATAAAATGTTTCACATAGACTCCTAGTAATCATTATATTTTTATAAACAAAAAACAATATTAGTATAAAATGTGCTGGAATAAATTGCAAGCCAAGCTTTCCATGGTGTATATTAATTGAGGACTGCGGATTGGGAATTGGTCTGCGTCTTAAATGTTGTGTATATCAGTTGCGGTGTCTGACTATAGCATACGCTTGAATAATCCGGGCTGTGTGTAACTTAATGTCGCTATATACATAAGGGCGGTGCGTCAAATCTCGTTCAAGCGAAGCGCGTTTGATTTGACACACCGTAATAAACTCTGTAGATAGCGGCATTTAGTTACACTAAGCGAAGGATTCCTGAAAGCGTATGCTATAGTCAGATGCCACAACGTCATGTACGCAAGTCGAAGGATGTAGACAAGTTCCCAATCCGCAACTCTTAATAAAATAAAAGGAGTATCCGATGCTTGAATTAAATGATATAAAGAAAGACTATGTGTCCGGTTCTACTACTGTGAGCGCACTTAAGGGCATTAATCTTAGGTTCAGGGACTGTGAGTTCGTGTCGATTCTTGGACAGTCCGGATGTGGTAAGACTACTATGCTTAATATTATAGGCGGACTTGATAAGTATACGAGCGGCGACCTTAAGATAAATGGAGTGTCAACTAAGAATTATAAGGACAGAGACTGGGATTTTTACAGAAATAATTCTATTGGTTTTGTGTTCCAGAGTTACAATCTGATTCCGCACCAGACTGTTTTATCTAATGTAGAGCTTGCACTTACGCTTTCAGGTGTATCTAAGGCAGAGAGAAAGAAAAGAGCGATAGAGGCACTTGAGAAAGTTGGACTTGGAGAGCAGATTCACAAGAAGCCTAATCAGATGTCAGGTGGACAGATGCAAAGGGTTGCAATTGCAAGAGCACTTGTAAATAATCCTGATATTCTGCTTGCCGACGAGCCTACAGGAGCGCTTGACACAGAGACAAGTATCCAGATTATGGAGCTTTTAAAGGAGATATCAAAGGACAGACTTATAATTATGGTAACTCATAATCCGGAGCTTGCCAAGGATTATTCTACAAGAATAGTCAGATTACTAGATGGTGTGATAACTGATGACTCTGATCCATATTCGTTAGAAGATATGGAAGCTGATATCAGGGTTAAAGAGGCTGCTAAGGTTAAGACATCAGAAAAGAAGATTAAAAAGTCAGGAAAGAAGCAGAAAACATCTATGTCATTCTTTACAGCACTTTCACTTTCCTTTAATAACCTGATGACTAAGAAAACAAGAACGATTCTTACTGCATTTGCAGGAAGCATAGGAATTATCGGTATTGCAATGATTCTGTCTATCTCAAATGGTATCCAGTTATACATAGACAGGGTTCAGAGAGATACACTTTCGAGTTATCCTATAACACTTCAGGCGGAAGCTATTGATATAAGCAGTATGGTATCAAGCATGACAGGTAATTCGGATTCAGAAGAGCATGAGGATAAGTCTAAAATATATTCTAACGATATCATGGGTGACATGATTAATACCATGGTAAAGGAAGTTAAGAGCAATAACCTTTCTGAGTTTAAGAAATACATTGAAAACGGCAGTTCTGACATTAAGTCATACGTAAGTGATATCCAGTATTCATATGATGTTCCTCTTAACATTTATATGAAGGATACTTCTAACGGTGTTGAGCAGTTAAATCCAGGTACAATGTTTGATTCGATATATGGCGAAGGTGCAACAAGCGCATCTTCTTCAATGTCATCTGGTATGGGCATGGGAATGTTTTCTAACAGCAGTGTGTGGAACCAGCTTTTAGGAAACCAGCAGGTTCTTGATGAGCAGTATGATGTCCTTGCAGGACACTGGCCAGAGAATTTCAACGAGGTTGTGCTTGTTGCAGATAAGAATAACGAGGTTGATGATTATACACTTTACTCATTAGGTCTTAAAGACCCTGAGGAAGTAAGAACACTCTTTAAGAAAATGATGGTTGGTGAATCATACGAAACAGAAAAGGATATAAGCTATACATTTGACGAGATACTCGATACAGAGTTTAAGCTTGTTATGCCTACAGACATGTATAAGTACAATGATGTGACTGGTACATGGGACGATTACAGCAAAGATGATAAGTATATGACAAATGTTGTAAATAACGGAACTGACATTAAAGTATGTGGAATAATCAGACCTAATGATGATGCAGTCAGTACTTCACTTTCAAGTGGAATCGGTTATACAGCAAAGCTTACTGAATACATTATCGAAGAAGTAAAAAACAGTGAGATAGCCAAGGCACAGCTTGCTGATACAAGCGTTGATGTATTTACAGGAGTTCCATTTGACAATGACAGGAATACAGAGATTACAATGGATGATGTAAATGCATATATGGCAACACTTTCACCAGAGGAAAGAGCCCAGATGCAGGCAATGACAAGTGGAATGAGCGATGATCAGATACTACAGCTTTTCTCAGCGTCACTAAAGGCCAGAACAACAGATGCAACATTAGACAGCAATAAGTCGAAGCTTGGAATTACAGACCTTGATACACCTTCACAGATAGATATATATGCAACTGATTTTGATTCTAAGGAGAAGGTTCAGAATATTATCAAGGATTACAATAAGCTGCAGCAGGACGATGGCAAGGAAGAAAATGTTATTAACTACACAGATTATGTTGGAATAATGATGTCATCAGTAAGTACAATTATTAATGCAATTTCATATGTTTTAATAGCATTTGTTGCAATATCACTTATAGTTTCTTCAATAATGATAGGTATTATCACATACATTTCAGTACTTGAAAGAACTAAGGAAATTGGAGTATTAAGAAGTATTGGTGCTTCTAAGAAAGATGTTTCAAGAATATTCAATGCAGAGACACTTATTGAAGGTTTTGTCTCAGGCGCACTCGGCATTGTTGTAACTTTATTGTTGTGCATACCTGCAAATGCGTTGATTAAGCACCTTACAGACATTTCCAATGTTGCACAGCTTCCGGTTGCAGGAGGAGTAATACTTATAATAATAAGCATGTTCCTTACATTTATTGCCGGACTTATCCCAGCAAAGCTTGCAGCTAAAAAAGACCCTGTTGTGGCATTAAGAAGTGAATAATGTCTTTACTTTAAAACTTCACTGTGCTAAAATTTAAAAGTAATAAGCCAATGTTATTTTTGGAAAACCGGGGTGGATAATTATGAACAATAAGTTAAAGACACAGGCTGTTGAGCAGCTTTTTCAGGCAATATTAAGCCTTAAGGATTTAGATGAAGCATACGATTTCTTTGAGGATGTATGTACAATTAACGAGATTTTATCCCTGTCACAGAGATTTGAGGTTGCCAAGATGTTAAGAGAACACAGGACATATCTTGATATTGCAGAGAAGACAGGTGCGTCTACTGCGACAATCAGCAGGGTAAACCGTTCGCTTAATTATGGTAATGACGGGTATGACAGAGTATTTGAAAGACTTGGCATGCTTGAGAAAGAGTCAGAAGATAATAAGTAATATATGAAGCAATGTAAAAGGGAACTGTCAGTACTGGCAGTTCCCTTAATTTGTATGGATTATTTCTTTTTGTCTGTTTTATCAGGCTTCTCAGGATGCTTTGGCGCATGCTTGGCAGAGTAATCATCAATCAGACTCTCAATCATGTTCTTCTTCATGTATACATCAAAGCTTAAAAGGCATACAAGGCTGAAGAACTGTAAGAATTCTCTGTCATCATCATCCTTTACATCTGAAAATGCATTGCTTGCCTGTTCAGACTTTGCAAATATATCTTTAGATAATGGCCTTGCAAGAGAGGATTCCATTGAAAAAATCTCTTTATATATATAATCCAGATCCGGCTTGGAACCTTCATCAAAGAATTTCTCAGTGAGAGGATTGAGCATTTTCTGTATATCACTTATTGAAAGGATATTCTTGAAGTAATAAATAAATGTAAGGATATATATGTGTTCCTTAGAGTATTTCTTTTTCACTGGTGATGGCAGCAGATTGTTCTTGGCATAGTTGTTAATCATCGTTTTGGTTAGTACTTTATCATCAGTGGTACGCTTTGTATCGTGAAGATGTTCATACATAAATGTTGTAACCTGATCCATGTACAGATTGATGTTAGGCACATCTCCGGGTTTTATATAGTTAAGAGCGGACATATCTTTAAGAATACCGCTCATAAGCTCTTTAATATCGTTGTTCATATGTTCCTCATTTCTTTAAAAATGCGTATTCATGAGAGAATACATTTATATTAATGCTTAAGCTATATTATATAGTTTTTAAAACCACATTTCAAGTAGGAATAACATAGTGAACTTTTGCATAGTGTAATGTGCATAATATGATATTTTAATATTTGTAATAAAACGCTAAAATATGTCTCAAAGGAGCAAATCTTAGTGACTTTTTACTCCTGATATATTATAATGAAAAAGGCATTTTTAGAATTCTGGGAGACAGAATTCGGATGCACCAGAGGGTGATATGTGCCAGAAAGCGGCACAGGAATGGAGGATTATTATGGGTATTTTAACAAGATTCAAGGACATTATGAGCGCTAACATCAATGCACTTCTCGATAAGTGTGAAGATCCAGAGAAGATGATTGACCAGTACATGAGAAATCTTGAGAGCGACCTTGGAAAGGTTAAGGCAGAGACAGCTTCAGTTATGGCTGAGGAGACAAGATGTAAAAGAGAGCTTGATGAATGCACAGCAGATGTTGCCAAGTATCAGTCATATGCAGAAAAGGCTCTTAAGGCTGGCAACGAGGCAGATGCAAGAACATTCCTTGAGAAGAAGCAGCAGTTAGTTTCTAAGCAGGCTACATTACAGCAGACATATAATATTGCAGCAGACAATGCAGCTAAGATGCGTCAGATGCATGATAAGCTCTGCAAGGATATCCAGTCTCTTGAAGCAAGAAGAGATGCAGTTAAGGCTAAGGTTGCAGCAGCTAAGGCTCAGGAGAGAATCAACAAGGTTGGTTCAAGTGTTAACAGTGTTGGAACAAGCATGGATGCATTCGGTAAGATGGAGGCTAAGGCTAATAAGATGCTTGACGAGGCTAATGCAATGGCAGAGCTTAACCAGACACAGCTTGAGGCAGATGTTGACAGTCTTGCAGCTAAGTATGATGCAGAGCCAGCTAACACAGCAGTTGATGATGAATTAGCAGCACTTAAGGCTCAGATGGGCTTATAATTCAGAAGCACATTTATAATGAGATAAGCAATACATAGATAAGGAGAGGGAACATGGGATTATTCAAAGGGCAGTTTGCCAACGTAGTTGAATGGGAAGAGTACAGAGATGATATAATCTTCTGGAAATGGACCAACAGAGAAATCAAGAAAGGCAGTAAGCTGATTATCCGCGCCGGCCAGGATGCAATCTTTATGTACAATGGTAAGATTGAAGGTATTTTTAAGGACGAGGGAAGCTTTGATATTGAATCACAGATTATTCCATTCTTATCAACACTTAAAGGCTTTAAGTTTGGCTTCAACAGTGGAGTAAGAGCTGAAGTTTTATTCGTTAATACTAAGGAATTCACAGAGAAGTGGGGAACTAAGAATCCTATTCTTATTCCAACACAGGCACTTCCAGGTGGCATGCCAATAAGAGCTTTCGGTAACTTCTCGTTTTCAGTATCTGATTACATTACGCTTATAGACAAGGTAGCAGGTGTAAAGCAGATGTACACTGTTGCAGATGTTAAGGAAAGAATATCAGCGGTTCTTGACCAGCTTCTTATGAAGTGGATTTCTAAAGAAGGCAAGGATATGTTTAATCTTCAGGCTAATGCTTATGATATCTCAGCGGGTATTAAGACAGACCTTGATATGGAGATGAGCAAGTTAGGAATCACAATAACAAGCTTTACTATCTCAAGCTTCTCTTATCCGGAAGAAGTACAGAAGATGACTAATAAGGCAGCTTCTCAGGCAATGGTTGGAGATATGAACAGATATACACAGATGGCTATGGCTGATAGTATCGGCAATTCAAGAGGCGGTTCGAATATTGCCAGTGATATGATGCAGCTCCAGATGGGAATGCAGGTTGGACAGCAGATGATGAATAACATGAATACTGCAATGAATAATAATGCAAATGTGTCAGGTGGCACAGCACCTAAGTTCTGTCCTAACTGTGGAACACCAACTAATGGCGCTAAGTTCTGTTCTAACTGTGGAACAAAGCTTGCATAATCTGACAATTAGTAATATGTGAATTTAATAAATAACAATCAGGGATGTTGTCATATTGGCTTGGCAACATCCCGTTGTTTTTGTATAATGTGGTAGTTGGCAGAAATAAGGTGGATATAGATTTCACATTTGCATGAAGGTGGATATATGAGATTAGAAGATTTGAATGACAGCCAGAAAAGGGCAGTTAAATATACAGATGGTGCGCTACTTATTATTGCCGGAGCAGGCTCTGGAAAGACACGCGTGCTTACGAACAGAATTGCATATTTAATAGAGGAATGCGGAGTAGACCCATATAATATTATGGCAATTACATTTACTAATAAAGCTGCAAGAGAGATGAAAGAACGAGTTGAGACTACTGTGGCACAGGGTGCAGGGGCTGTATGGGTAAGTACATTCCACTCAACATGCGTGAGAATTTTAAGAAGATACATAGACAGAATTGGATACGATAATAACTTTACGATATATGATACGGACGACCAGAAGTCTGTAATCAAGGATATATGTAAGAAGATGAATATAGATACGAAGATGCTTAAAGAGCGTGCAATTATGAGTAAGATTTCATCTGCTAAAGATGAGTTAAAGACTCCTGATGAGTTCGAGCTTGAGGCAGGTAACGACTATAATCTTAGAAGAATTGCAGGCGTATACAGAGAATATCAGAAGACGCTTAAGCTTAACAATGCACTTGATTTTGATGACCTGATATTCAAGACGGTTGAGCTGTTTCAGAGTGATGCAGAGGTACTTGAGCATTATCAGGACAGATTCAGATATATAATGGTCGACGAGTATCAGGATACTAATACATCACAGTTTAAGCTTGTTGCAATGCTTGCAGCAAAGTATGGCAATATATGTGTGGTTGGTGATGATGACCAGTCTATATATAAGTTCCGTGGAGCAAACATTTATAATATTCTTAACTTTGAAAATGTGTTCACAGGCGCTAAGGTTATAAAGCTTGAGCAGAATTACCGTTCGACGCAGACTATTCTTAATGCTGCAAATGCTGTGATAAGTAATAATATTGGCAGAAAGAGCAAGTCACTCTGGACTGATAACGGAGAGGGCGAGAAGGTCAATTATACTCTGTATGAGAACGGGTATGATGAGGCAGAAGGCGTTGCGAGTGGTATTGCAGAGTATGTAAGGGATGGCTGGAATTATAATGATGTTGCTATTCTTTACAGAACTAATGCACAGTCAAGAGCGCTCGAAGAAAAGCTGATGATTCACAACATTCCATATAAGATATATGGCGGACAGAATTTCTATCAGCGAAAGGAAATCAAAGACATTCTTGCTTATCTTAAAACTATTGATAATGGTCTTGATGGTCAGGCGGTTAAGCGAATTATAAATGTTCCGAAGAGGGGGATTGGTAATACTACGATTGACAGATTGCAGGAATATGCAGATTTTAATGATATTACTTTCTGGGAAGCACTTGTCAATGCAAAGGATATTGACACAATAAAGAATGCGGCACTTTCCAAGTTAGAGCCATTTGTTGACCTTATTGGAAGACTGCGTGCCAAAGAAGAATTTATGTCATTAAAGGAGCTTGCTGAGGCTGTAATTGAGGATACAGGATATATTGAGAGCCTTTCACAGAACGAAACGGTGGAAGAGGTTGAGGCAAGACGCGAGAATCTGGATGAATTCATTAATAAGGTTGTAAGCTATGAGGAGAGCTGTAAAGAAGCAGGCGAAGAGCCTACACTTTCAGGACTTCTTGAAGAAGTTGCCTTAATAGCGGATATTGATAATCTTGATGAGTCAGAGCCTCATGTAATGCTTATGACGCTGCACAGTGCAAAAGGTCTGGAATTTCCAATCGTGTATATGACAGGAATGGAGGACGGACTTTTCCCAAGCTATATGACAATTGTGTCAGATGATTCAACTGAGATTGAGGAAGAGAGAAGACTGTGCTATGTTGGAATAACAAGAGCAGAGAAAATACTTAATCTTACAAGTGCCAAGTCGCGTATGGTGCGTGGTGAAACACAGATGAATAAAGTTTCAAGATTCATTAATGAAATTCCTAAAGAATATATGCACATAGAAAACAATTCCAGTGGGTATGCTAAAGGCAGGATTGCATATGGCGGGACATCAGATGAGCCGGATACAACAGGCATTAACATGCGTGCAACAGCCAGATCAATTCTTAGCAGCTACGGAAGCGGCACACCAGGCGGAAGGGCAGCAGGAACATATAGTTCAAGAAAGGTTAAGATAAATGGCGGTTCTAATCCGGGATTTGGAAAAGACCCTATGGAATTATTTGACCTTAAGAAACCAGAAAAGAGAAAGACTCCGGCAGATTCTGTAAGAAGTGCTTATGCAGGAGTGCCTACACGAAGCGGCTTATCTTCAAGAAATGTAATAGGTGCTGCAAGAGGTGCAGATATAAGTGCAAAATCTTCAGGCGGACTTGGCTACAGTGTCGGTGATATGGTGAGCCATGTGAAATTCGGCGAAGGAAAGGTACTTGCTATAGAGGATTCAGCAAGAGACTATATGGTAACAGTTGAATTTGCAGAGTACGGACAGAAGAAAATGCTGGCAGGATTTGCCAGACTTAAAAAACTATAATGACAAATGTTTAACGCTATGCTATAATACATTTATTAAATCCGTGGTATGAAAGGAGATATTGTTATGAGTAAAGAAAAATTAGATGAGCTTATCGCAGCTACTAAATTAGGAGAACTTATTAGCAAGAAGGAAGATGAAGATAAGAAATGCTGCAAGAAGTGCAGCACAATTATCATAGCTGTTCTTGCTATCGTTGGTGCAGTTGCAGCAGTTGCTGGTATCGCTTATGCTGTATACAGATATTTTACACCAGATTATTTAGATGATTTCGATGATGAAGATTTCGAAGACGAAGATTTTGATGATGATTTTGAGGACGAAGACATCGAGAAGTAATGTAATAAGTGCGATATGATTGAAAGCCACAGCCGGCTTGATATGTCCATTAGGATATGTCAGCGGTTGTGGCTTTTTTTATTGCATAATATTTAATTATTTCTTAATTGACATAGGGGTGTAATCAGTGTTATATTACTCAACCCTGTTATTAAGCAAAATTTAAGGGGAGGAAAGGAAAGCAGGAATTTATGACATTTTATCAGGAGTTACAGTTAAGCTCGGCTGGTTCAAAACAGCTTATCAAGAACACACAGGATTCTAAAGAGAAAAGAAGACATATTCTTATATATAATTTTAAGGTGTATCTTGTTATGATATTCTGCGTCGCAGTAGTTACAGTATTCAGTAAGCTGCTGGGGAATAATAACAGCGTTGTCGGAGTTACAGTGCTTCTTGCAGTGCTGGTATTAAGACAGGCGGATTTTGGAATTAAGACATCACATGGTTTGATTTCGATAATGGGAATATATGCGATATTGATAGCAGGACCGAGGGTTTCCAATATGGTACCGCCAGTTGCTGCATTTGTAATAAATGTTGTGTGTATTATGCTTCTTATGATAATGGGATGTCACAATGTAATTATGTATAATCATTCAACATTCGTTCTTGGGTATCTTTTGCTGCAGGGATATGATGTCACAGGCCATGAATATATGATGAGAGTTGTGGGACTGCTTGCCGGGATGTTAGTATGCATGATTATTTTCTATAAGAATCAGAGGAACAGACCATATAGAAGAACATTTTGGGATTTGTTTAAGGAATTTAATATTAATTCAGCAAGGACAAGATGGTACATTAAGCTTACATTTATCGTATCAAGCGCTATGCTGATTGTTTCACTGATGGGACTGCCTAGGGCAATGTGGATTGGAATTGCGTGCATGTCAGTGTGTCTGCCGTTTTCTAAAGATGTTGATAAGAGAATTGGAAACAGGGCATTGTTTAATGTTGTTGGATGTGCGATTTTTGCAGTGATGTATATAGTTCTGCCAGAATCAATGTATCCGTATATAGGCATGATAGGTGGTATCGGAGTCGGATATTCCGCTGGTTATGCATGGCAGACAGCTTTTAATACATTTGGTGCATTATCAATTGCGGCGGGACTTTTTGGAATGCCTTATGCAGTTGCATTACGTATAGGAATGAATGCTGCCGGGGCTGCTTATACATGGCTGTGTGACAAGGTACTTGAAAGAATACATTCTGCAGTGCAGGCAAAGAATGCCAGCGTGGTGGAGTAAATGTGACTACTATACTTTAGCACATTTTTCTGATAAAATTATATAAGGTATGCCGTTATGTGAATAAGTGCTGCCAGAAACTATTAATATGTTAATAACAGGCACAATTCATGTGCGGAATGGAGTATAGATTGAAAAAAGGAAGCGTATACGAAGGTAAAGTTGAAAAGGTTGATTTCCCTAACAAGGCGACAGTGTGGGTGACAGATGAGGACGGACAGAAGGAAAAGGCAATCGTCAAGAACGCAATTCCTGGACAGACTGTCAGATTCTGCGTGAATAAGAAAAGAAAAGGACACTGCGAAGGCAGACTTATGGAAGTTGTTGAGAAGAGTCCGCTTGAAACCAACCCGGCATGTCCACATTTTGGCAAATGCGGTGGCTGCACTTACCAGACAGTAGCTTACGAGGAACAGTTAAAGATTAAGAGCGCACAGGTGGAGAAGCTTCTTAGTGAAGTTGTTTCAGGTGAGCTTCCATTTGAGGGGATAATTGGAAGTCCGGTCATAGAGGAATACCGTAACAAGATGGAGTTTTCATTTGGTGATGAGTATAAGGACGGTCCACTTGCACTCGGACTTCACAAACGAAACAGCATGTACGATATCGTTCCTGTTACAGAATGTAAGATTATTGATGAGGATTACAGAAAGATTCTTACATGTGTTCAGGATTATGCAATAGAGAAGGAGCTTCCTTTCCAGCACAAGTTAAGCCACGAGGGGTATCTGCGTCATCTTCTTGTAAGAAAGTCTGTAAAGACAGGACAGATTCTTGTTGATATCGTAACAACGACTCAGATTGAGCATGATTTCACAGAGCTTGTAAACCGCCTGACATCAATTGAATATAAGGGCACTCTTACAGGTGTTCTCCATACATTTAACGACAGCCTTGCAGATGCAGTAATTAACGAGAAAACTGAGCTTCTGTATGGTCAGGATTATATTGAGGAGGAACTTCTGGGCTTACGTTTCAAGATAACTCCGTTCTCATTCTTCCAGACTAATTCTCTTGGAGCGGAAGTGCTTTACTCTAAGGCACGTGAGTATGTGCTTTCTGGCGGATTTGGAGATGTGGCTGGCAGCAAACCGGTTATATATGACCTGTATACAGGTACGGGTACGATTGCGCAGATGTTATCGCCTGTTGCAAGCAAGGTTATCGGTGTTGAGATTGTTGCGGAAGCTGTTGAGGCTGCCAAGAAGAATGCAGCCCAGAACGGTCTTACTAACTGTGAGTTCATTGCAGATGATGTCTTAAAGGCACTTGATAATATTGAGATTAAGCCAGATTTCATCGTACTTGACCCACCTCGTGACGGAATCCACCCTAAGGCACTTGAAAAGATTATTGATTACGGTGTTGACAGAATGGTGTACATTTCCTGCAAGCCTACTTCGCTTGCCAGAGACCTTGTTACTTTGCAGGAGAGAGGATATAAGGTGGAGAAGTGCTGTTGCGTTGATATGTTTCCTAATACGGGGCATGTGGAGACGGTAGTTCTTTTGTCCCAACTGAAATAAAAGCCGGATGACACGATAGAGATCGACTTAGACCTGGACGAGCTGGATGCTACCAGTGCCGAGTTGAAAGCAACCTATCAGGAAATCAAAGATTATGGGCCGAAAGGATTTGGCTTGAAGGCTTCAAATCTCTATATTTCACAGATAAAATGTAAATATGGAATTGAAGTGGGAGAAAACTATAATGTTTTAAAATCAGAAAATACAAGAGTGTCACAATGCCCGAAAGAGAAAGAAGAAGCTACCAAGGCTATCCTGAAATATTATGCGATGATCTTAAGGATATCAATGATTTCAAGGAGAAATAACAGGCGTGAAAAGTTCTTTTGGGAGCTTTTTCCGATTATAAAGAAAGTATATGGAAAATGCATTAATCATATGGTATGATTTGAACAGAAATTACTGAATTAAGTTAATCGTGCCATATGGCTTGATTATAAACGCAAAGATAAAAACGCAATGTACATCTTTGATGTGCCAGAGCCGGTAGGTAGCCCGGCCGTCCTATATAAATAGGGTAAGTAACCTGCCCCTCCGGGTTGTCCATTCTTTGTTCAATCAATTTTAGGAGGGATTCTTATGGACAAAGTAAATGGAAAGCTGACAGTATTTTTTGAAGAGCCGTTTTGGGTGGGTATATTTGAACGCATCGAAGATGGTAAACTATCTGTGGCAAAGGTAACATTTGGTGCAGAACCAAAAGATTATGAAGTACAGGAATATATTCAAAAGTGCTATTTCAGTTTGAAATTCAGTCCGGTTGTTGAAACTGTTGTAAAGGATATCAAAAGAAATCCGAAACGGATGCAGCGGGAAGCAAAAAAGCAGATGTTGGAAATAGGCATTGGCACAAAATCGCAACAGGCGTTGAAACTACAACAGGAACAGAACAAGCAGGAACGCAAAGAGAAAAGCCGCAAGAGAAAAGAGGCAGAAGAGCAGCGAATGTTTGAATTGAAACAGCGAAAGAAAAGAGAAAAGCATAAGGGACATTAAAGTCCCTTGGGCTTTTACTCAATATCGAAAAGTGTTGAATAAAGCTTTTGGGAGGTGTTTCTATGAAGAAAAAAGTACTTGCAATTATGTGGGTTGCCGTATCAATAATGCTGATTTCGGCGTGCGGAAAAAAAGAAAAACTATACGAGATTCCTGACCTATCGCAGTATAAGACAGATTATGTAGGAGATTCTTCAAATGTTATAAATATTGTAAGCGGTCAAGAGTATCCTGAGGGATACTCATATGACAGTATCCTCCATGTAGATCTTGCCCCGGTCAAGGAGCTGGTGTCCTTACAGCGGCGATGCGCCAACAATCTCAATTAGGTGGCCGTCCATGCCAACACCTTCGGCATGTACCCGGAGGAGATTGCCGGGCTTCAGCGGGACTATGAAAAGCTCTGGGCCGGGTGTCTGATGTACTCACGGAGCTGTCTGCGCTGGTGGAAAAATAACCTTGCGGGGTGCGGGCCTTTATGGTCTGCGCCCGCCTAATTTTAGCGTCCGCAACATTTCTTGTATTTTTTACCTGAACCACATGGGCAAGGGTCATTTCTTCCTATTTTGGGGCCAATACGCCTATATGTCCAAGAAATGGTGGCCGGATCTTTTATTAGAGCAGGGATTTCAAAAGTATATCCCGCATACGAAATCGCTTGTAATCCAAATTCAAAGTTTTTGGGAGTTGAAAGCAAATAGGTTTTTTCTTTAATCGCCTCAAAGGTATTGTTGACGCTATTACACTTTAGCAAATCCAATAGAGTTTGTAAGCTAATTACCGGAATGTCTGAATTGTCTATCCGAATTCCTTTTTTTGAAACGACACACCCCATAACCAATGGCAAGTTATCCGATATAGCAAGTCCAAACACTTTGTTACAGAAATCCGAACACTGGTTTTGCGCATAGGCGAGCATATCCGACACCTGACTACATCCATGTTCTAAATCTTGAACTCTTGCGAATACCTCAGAAGTTGAATCTGCTTCAACAAGCCATTTTAATTCACATATAAGAATGGAATTACTTTCTTTATCCCATATAGCATAATCTACATCTGGAAGGGTGCCAGGAAGCGATTTATTTTTTGCAACTAATATATTGGGTATTTTTCCTGTAACGGTGTCAATTTCATCTTGCATGATTCCTTCCCGTAAATTGGTCAGGTCAAAGTATGATTTATCTCTTAGTTTGTGAATAAGTGAGATTAGATTCCTTTCTGGCCTACTTGCTAAAATCAAATGAGGAGCAAGGGCTAATCTATCCTTATCAATTTCGACAAAGGGTTGATATACAATATCATTGTTCTTCAAACGACTATTGTATGTTAGTAATTTTAATATGGCAGATATGCTATCTGTAGAGAGTTCAGTTTTATCTGCAATGATTTGCACAAATTCAGTTGGTGATTTTATAAGAACAGCTTCTTGAACATCAGCGCCAGGAGCTCCGCTTTTTAAGCAAGCTATCATGTGAATAAAGCAAAGCGTTGCTATCGCTATCCAAAACTGCTTGAAGTCTTTTACCGAAAACTTGTCAAATTCCCATTCTTCCGGTAATTCACTGGTATTAACCCATTGACGCTCCATCATTTCATAAAAAGAATCCCATATGCTTTCATCGGTACTATATGAAATGCATCCGTCTTGAAACTTAATAGAAGCTATAAGTTTACTGTTTGCCGATGACAAATCCTGAGTAGGCATAAATTTGGACTCCATTGCCTGATCTCTGGATATTGATTCCACTATATCAGATATTACGATACTTCTGTTTTTCGGATTATCCAAGAAAGTTATCTTATTTTGTGTTTCATTTACGCTTGCAGAAAAGTGACCTCTTGAGTAGCTAATATACGCACTACAAATGGGAGAATATTGCTTTGCTTGAAACTGCAATAGCTGTGCAGTTTCTATATATCTCTCGGATATGATTTTCATATCCAAAGTATCGGTGTCTTTATGCGAACAATCCTGAAATATCCATTGAATTAGAACATTTAATGAATCTAATTGTTCTCGGATCAGCAGTGAATACTCCAAGCTATCACCGATTAGTGCAAGATTTGTTGTGCCACTCAAGCGGCAAGCATCCTCAAAGACGGTTAGTGCATTATATAATGCTGTTTTTCTATTCAGAGAAAACAATGGATTTTGTTTATGATAGGCATCAATAATTTTTTCGACTTCACGAATGTATTCTGCCATATTTGCTACCCCCTAACTCATGTGCTACTATACATACGAGTATATCAGTTTTGGAGAAAAATTTCTACTCAAGAGATAACTTCGGGCCAAGTTGGCCCGAAGTAATACAGACGGCGGCCTTGTATGGCCGCCATTTTCTATGAAGGGAGGGATTTTCTCTGGCAACAACTACATTGCTGCAACGCCACGCCAACGAAGGAGAAAACATAGCCGAGGTTATTTGTGATTGTCTGGACTATGGGAAAAATCCCGAAAAGACGGAGGACGGGAAATACATATCTTCCTATGAGTGCGACCCGGCCACGGTAGCCGCCGAGTTTCTTTTTGGCAAAGGCCAGCTACAAGGTCACGACAGGCTGGGAACAAAAGAAGGGTTCTATCAGATCCGTCAATCCTTCTATCCCGGAGAGATTACGCCAGAAGAAGCAAATCGAATAAGCTATGCGTTGGACGAAGGGCCGCCACGCTTTCATTGTCACGACACACACCGACAAGCAGCATATCCACTCACACATTTACTACAATTCTACTACCCTTGACTGTACCCGGAAGTTTTGCAACTTCTGGGGCTCGTCCTTCGCCTTGCGGCGGCTCTCTGACCGTCTGTGTCTGGAAAACGGGCTCTCCATCGTGGAAAATCCCAAGCCCCGGAGCAAGGGCAAGTTTCGCAATTATGGGGAGTGGCAGGCTGAACAGAAAAAGCCTCTGACCTATTGACCCCGGTTTTCAAAATACATGATAGAGCGGGGGTTACGGTCTACAAGCTGCGCAAGATATTCCTGCGTCCAACCTTTCGCATCTCTTTTGCGATTGATCTCCCGGCCTAATGCGTGGAAGTCAAGCCGTCTTTCGTCTTGGTACATTCTCATATCACCCATATATTATTTTACATTTCGGGTTTGATTATGAGAACGAAACGCAATTTTATGTTTTAGTAGTATTTTATTGTCTTTCAGGCGTGGTTGACAGGAAAGTGATTATAGTGTATAGTGTGTATGTAGCAACAGCACACTATACAGGAGGTATAATGAACTTGTGAAGATACTAATATCAAACGCCTCTGATTCCCCTCTTTACGAACAGATTAAAGAGCAAATCAAAGACGCAATTTTGAAAGAAGAATTAAAAGAGGGCGATGCGTTACCGTCAATACGGGCCTTTGCAAATGATTTGAAGGTTAGTGTTTTAACCATTAGGCGGGTTTATGAAGAATTAGAGCAAGAGGGCTTTGTTACCAGTCAGGTAGGAATTGGCACATTTGTTTCTACCAGCAATCTTGATTTGCTCCGTGATTCAAAACGACGGCTTGTGGAGCAAAAAATGCTGGATATGATACAGACTGCAAAATCACTTAATATCAGCAAAGACGAGCTTAATTCTATGATGGATATATTATACGAGGAGGATTGAAATGGAATCAATTTTGAAAGTTTCCGATTTGAACAAATCATACGGTGATTTTTCTTTAAGTAATGTCAGCTTTTCTTTGCCTGAGGGGTGCATTACTGGATTTATTGGGGTGAACGGTGCGGGAAAAACAACCACTTTACGGACGATTTTAGAGCTTACTAATCGAACTTCTGGGCATATTGAATTTTTTGGATTGGATATGCAAAGTCATGAGCAGAAAATTAAAAATCGCATCGGCGTTGTTCTTGATGATGGCTATTTTTACGAAGAATTATCTTTAGCTGAAATGAAAAGTATTATCGCTCCGGCCTATACATCGTGGTGTGAACAAGACTTCAAAAACTATCTGGAACGGTTCAACCTAAACCCAAAACAAAAAATCAATACGCTTTCAAAAGGCATGAAAATGAAATATGCGTTGGCACTGGCGCTGTCTCATAAAGCAGAACTTCTGATTATGGATGAACCTACCAGCGGCCTTGACCCTTTGATCCGAAGCCAGCTATTAACCATGCTTACCGATTACATGAATAGTGGCGGAAAGGGTGTTTTCTTCTCTACACATATTACATCTGATTTGGACAAAATCGCAGATATGCTAATTATGATTGATAATGGTCACATCGTATTTCAGGAAGAAAAAGATACTCTGCTGGACTACTATCGGATTGTAAAAGGGGATGTGCGTTATCTAAATGCAGAAACCCGTAAATTATTTTTAAGCACTACGGAAACGGCATTTGGTTTTTCCGGTATCACTAAAAAGATTTCTGAGGTGCAACGACTTATTCCTGATGTAGTGGTGGAACGGCCAACGATTGAGGATATTATGTTGGGAAGTATTGAAGGAGGAAAAAAATAATGCTAATCCATCTAGTTAGAAAAGATTTTCTTATCGTGAAGAAGTATGTTTTGCTTATGTTAGCGGTCTGTGTGTTTATACCGCCGTTTATGATGTGGCGAATAGACGACGCAACTTATGTTGGTTCTATGAGCTTTATCTTAGCTGCAATTTTTTCTGTTTTTATGCTATTGCAGTATGTTTCATTGAAGGAGAACCAATACGCAAAAGCGTCCACACTACTTTGTGCTACACCATATCCCCGCAAACTACTTGTACTTTCTAAATATGTTTTTGGCTTGCTGATTTATGGCGCTTGCTGTTTGATTTTCTGGACAGAGACATTGTTATTCCCTGTTCTCGGTGGATTTCACATTGAACTGTCAGCGGTTATGTTCCTCGTTGTGGCTCTGTTCCTTGGTATTTACCTCCCAGTACAATATAAGTTGGGATATGAAACGACAAAATTTGCGTTCTTTATCATTATTATGGCTTCTCCTTTTATTGTGCCGCAATTACTGAAAATGCAGGTTGGCGCAAATTGGTATCCCTTAATTGCTCTATCGCCAAGCATCTTGTCTGTCGGAGCTATTTTGATTGGAGTTATTGTATTGGCGGTGTCTGCTGGAATATCGGTTAAGGTGTACTGTAAGGCTGACTTATCATAGCGCCTTTGTTGATTGGAGGTGAACGAAAATGAAAAACGACACGATCTTTTTATATTTAATTGCGTCAGTCTCTTTTCTCTTTGCTCTTTACAACGCACTTGCCTTTTGGGCAAAAAGAAATATGACTGGGAAAACAACAGGAACCATCAACTCAATTACTTCGCCAAATCCCGAAACAGCAAAGACTCGCAATTCAAAGTGGGCAAAAGTCACCTATCGGGTGGATGGGAAAATCTATGTTTCAGGAAATCGCATACAAGTCCCCTTGACAGCCCAAGTGGGTAACTCTGTGACTGTTCGCTATGATTTGCAACATCCTGAAAGATTATATAGCTATTCATTAGCGAGAATAGTTGTATCCTTATTTGTTACAGTTGTTTGCATTGTAGTAGGAGTATTTCATTTAGCATAGAACGAGGAGGTGTAATATGCCACATTTTCCATAATGGTTTGTTGTAATATGCGTTTTACTTCCTATCTTGAACGCTTTATATAAAGTTTGGAAGAAGAACAAGAAAAAGTAGATTTTGATTTTGCAAATAATCCTAATGAAAAACAAGGTTAATCATAGTATAATAATATAAGATGTGAAGCATACAAAAGCAGAATGATTTAATAGCGAAAATTGAGAGGGTTTATTATGGAAGAGAGAATTACTTTATGTGGGGACAATTGTATAGAATGTCCAAGATATAATGCTCACAGCGAAGCAGAATTGAAAAGAGTTGCAGAATTGTGGTATAGGGTAGGTTGGCGAGATAAGGTGGTAACGAATGAAGAAATTACTTGTAGTGGATGTTCATCACATAAAGCATGAACATATGGACTGGTTGATTGTATAAGGAAGCATAGTGTTGAAAAATGCAATCAGTGTGAAGCATTTCCTTGCGATAATATTATGGATATGTTGGAGCGTTCAAAGAATTATAAGGAAAGGTGTAAAGAAGTGTGTTCGGAAGAAGAATATGCTACATTAGAGAAGGCTTTTTTTGATAAAGAAAATAATTTGAGAAAATGACTGTATTTTATATAAAAAGAAGGTAGACAAAATGTATATAAAAAAACTAACAATTAAAAACTTCAGAGCCTTTGATGAGGATGGGATTACTTTACAATTTAATAAAGGTGTAAATGCAATTATCGGTGAAAATAATTCTGGAAAATCCGCTGTCATGGATGCTATCAGAATTGCATTTTCTACCGTAACATATAAGAAAGACATTTTTTTTACTAGAGCTGATTTTCATGTTAGTGAAGATGGAAATGCAGCTGATTTTGCATTGTTTGATATTTATTTGGAAGAAGTACCAACAAGATTAGTAGAAATATGGAATCCTGAAAGTGTGGGTGGACAAGGTGGAGAATTTCATATCCGTTTTGAAAGAGTGATTGCTGCTAATGGTATAGAAAAAGTGAGAGCAATACATTGGGGAATCGGAACAGAGGGAAACCCACTATCATCAGACACTTTCGATGCAATGGATGTAATGTTTTTGGGTGCATTAAGAGATTCTGAGAATGAAATGAAACCAGCTAGAAATAGTAAATTAGCTCAATTATTAAGAAGTTTGGTGCCAGATGAAGTCACACGAGCAGAATTAGTGGACATACTAAATAGTGCAAATAAAACCCTATTAGAAAAAGAAGAACTAAAAAAGACCAGAAAAACAATTAATGATAATTTAGCTCGTATAGAACAAGATTTTTTGAGCCAGCATGTTGATATAGGGTTAATAGAGCCAAGATTCGATTCGATTGCCTCATCGTTAAGAGCTTGGGTAAAACCTAAATGGATATTAGTTTCAATAAGTGATGGTGAGTATTCGAGAGCCCAGCAATATGCAAGAGAACATGAAGATAATAGAAAAATACAACAAAACGAAAATGGGATATATTTTGAAACGTCTATTTTAGAAAATGTTGAAGATATGGCTCCGGAATTAGTAACAAGAATAAATGAGATTGCAAGCAGTTCATTTGAATTATATCAGAATGGATTAGGATACAATAATCTTTTATTCATGTCGGCGGTGCTTGGTGATATGGCAATTGAACGAGGTGGAGTGTATCAACATTTGCTTTTAATTGAAGAGCCGGAAGCACATTTACATCCGCAATTACAGGAATTAGTACATACTTTTTTGTCTGATACAAATCAAGGAGATGCAAATATACAAATTATTTTCACTTCGCATTCACCAACATTGGCGTCAAAGGTGGATATAGGTAATATTAATTTAATTTATGAAAATGCACATAAAAAATATTGTTTACCATTTTCAGAAGCAAATTTAACAGATGCTAATAAAGAATATTTGCAGAAATATTTGGATGTAACAAAATCTCAAATGTTTTTTGCCAAAGGTATTATATTTGTAGAAGGCATAAGTGAAGCAATTTTATTGCCAGAGATTGCAAAAATACTGGACAGACCATTAGAAAAATATGCAGTTGAACTTGTGAATGTGGATAGTGTTGCGTTTAGTCCTTTTGTTAATTTATTTTCTTCGCAGAATGTACAAACCTGTTTTTCAAAGGTTGCAATTGTGACAGATGATGATAGATGTACCAAGAAAAGTGAAACTAATTATATCAATAAGGACTTTGATTATGATGATGTAAATAGTGATATATCGGGCAAATTATTGAGCGGGACACCATCGGAGCGCTGCAATGAACTTGAAACATCGTGTAGAGCTGTGGGTATCAATGTATTTAAGGCAACAAAAACATTAGAATATGCCTTGTGTTGTGATGAAAATAACATTGAATATTTTATAGAAGCTATAAAAAGTGAGTATTCACAGTTGGGACCTGCATTGGAACAAAAGGTAAACAGTTTGCATGATATGAATGAAAAAGCAGCTTGTGTATGGCTATTCATACGAGCAAGAGAAAAATGCAAAGGAGCGATTGCACAGTATATAAGTCAGATAATTAAGAAACAGTGTGAAATGAGAAAAAGGGGTGAAAATATCGAGAAAGAATTTGTTATCCCTGATTATTTGAAAGAAGCAGTGTATTGTGTGACGGAAAGGTAGATATGGAAGAGTTAACACGTGAGCAATTATCGTTTTTGGAAGCTGAGGGTAGAGTTATTGTAAGAGCCTGTCCGGGTAGTGGGAAAACATATTCTGTAGCGACTAAGTTATTGTCTTATTTGGATAACTGGGATAGATATCATCAAGGAGTTGCAGTTTTGTCATTCACAAATGTTGCTAGTGAAGAAATCTACAAAAAAGCATTTTTGCTGAACAAGGGAATTGGTAAACTGGACTATCCGCATTATATTGGGACGGTTGATAGTTTCATTAATGAATTTATTGTTTTAAGATATGGCTATTTGAAGACACATGACAAAGTAAGACCAATAATTGCTTTGAGCGATAATTGGAAACTCCCTTATAGGTATTGGAGAACAGAATGCTATAGAAAAGGGTGCGTAGACAATATAGAGAAATTTCAGTGGGGAATTGATAATAAGTTTTATAAAGAAAAAGAAATTGTTGCTTGTGAACTACATGGGAAGAGCCGACTTCTTCCGTGCCAGCAATATAAAGTGATGCTTATGAAGAAAAATATTATATTTCAAAATGAGGTTGCATCCTTTGCATATAGGTTGCTAAAAGAATATCCAATGATAGCAAAAGCAATAGTTGAACGTTTTCCTGTCATTATTATTGATGAGGCTCAAGATACATCAGAGGAACAGATGGCTGTATTTGATTTGCTTACAGAAGCAGGTATAAAATCAATATTCTTAGTGGGTGATCCAGATCAGGCTATATATGAATGGAGAAATGCAAGTCCGGAATGTTTTAAAAAGAAGATAGGTGCAGATTCGTGGGATCTTATTGAACTAACTGGTAATTTTCGAAGTTCACAGCATATTTGTAATGCAACATCTTGGTTTTCAGCAACATTGCAAGGGCAAAGTGCAAATGAGGCGATGGGAGATTATAAAGATGAGAGCCAAAAGCCTATACTACTTTTGACGAACGGTAATACAGAGAAAGAGGTGATAGATTTTTTTCTTAAGAAATGTCGCAGTATGGAGATAGAAATTAAATCAGATAAGGTAGCTGTTCTTACCAGAGGGAGGATTCATTCAGATACAGATATTAATGACCTGTGGAAAAGTAAGGAAATAGAGTTGATTGCAAAAGCTGCATATGAATGGAAATGTGGTTCTCGAAAGAAGGCATGTAGTGATATGACTAAAGCATCGTTTAGAATCCTTATTGGTGAGGAAACAGATGAATATTTAATGAGTAAAAAAATAAGGGAATATACAGACGAGGATAATTGGAAAGATTTTATAATTGATGTTTTTTGTGGTTTGCCAAATATAGATTTAGGTATTGCGGAGTGGGTAAGTCAGCTTGCAAATTTGTATATTGATATTTTGCAAAAATATGATTTCAAAATTGCAGAGGGGACTAATATAAAAGATATTTTTAAGATAAAAATGAGAGACAAGAGTAATCCAGAGTTTAAGGATATACCATTAAAGAATTATTTTGAAAAGAAAACCAGTGGAGATTATACAAGATCGTCAATTCATGGAGTAAAGGGTGAAACTTATGATGCGGTTTTGATTTATGTAAAAAGTAAGACTGGAAAAACACTTACACCCAAGTTTTTAATGGAGGGTGATTTGGAAGACGAATTGATGAGGATAGCTTATGTTGCAATGACGAGACCAAGACGACTGTTAATGATTGCTATGCCAGAAAATAAAAAATTGAAGGAATATAAGCGCTTTCCGGTAGACAAATGGGATTATGAGTATGTATAGAGATTATATAAAATGCATTTAATCGAATGGAGGAGTGTATGCTTTCAGAATTACAAAAGGAAGAAATATTGGAGCTGATTTCTCTCAAGCAGGAAGGAGCTTATTGGGACTTTAAAAAGGAGTGGTACGAAGAGGGAAAACAGCCGGATTTGCTACATGATATTATTTGTATGTCCAATAATCTAGAGAATCGAGATGCGTATATCATCATAGGAATTGATGAAGAAAATGATTATTGTGTCAATGATATGACTAATGCAGAAAATCGAAAATCGACACAAATGCTAGTGGATTTTGTGAGAAACAAGAAGTTTGCAGGTGGGATTAGACCTCGTGTAATGGTTGAAACAATGCAACTGGAAACAGGCACGATAGATATAATTGTAATAAAAAATGGATATTCTACTCCTTATGTTCTGGAAGAGTCGTATCGGGGGGTGAATGCTAACAACATATATACCAGAGTAATGGACAGTAACACACCTAAAAACAAAACTGCTGAAATTTCACAAATTGAATATCTGTGGAAAAAGAGATTTCGATTATTGATGGCGCCGCTTGAACAGGTATTTTATTTTTTGCTGAAAAGGGAAGAGTGGGAAGATGTACCAGATGATAGTTCTGTGACACGCATGTATTATAAGTATTCGCCGGAATATGTTATCGAATATGCTGGTTGCGATGATAGAGATGGATATGTTTATTATTTATTTAGTCAGATTGATAGTAGACCTCATTGGTATAATATATATGTTAAATATCATCAGACAATATTGTTTTCAACTATTGGTGTAGGATTGGATGGTGGTAGATATTTTACAAATGTTCCATGCACGGATTTTTTGTTTGATGATTGGCATCATGAAGGGAATATCTCTTTTAAATACTATGTAAAAGGAACGAAGGAAATGATATTACATGATTTCTTTTATGATTATGATAGTCATGATGCAATGTATGCAAGAGACCGGTTTGAAGAATGCATATTGATATTTGTGTCAGATACGGAGAAAGAAAATTTTAAAGACTATGCGGCTTCGAAATGGTCAAAAAGACAGGATTATTTGGAAGATGTACGATTACCACGCATGGAATTGCCGGGTGTATATCGGGAAGATGCATTTAAGGAGGAATATGAGAATGCACTTGTACTGAAGAAAATGTTGGACGAGTATAGAACTTATTAGTAAAAAAGCAAGAAGGAGATGATGTTATTGAAAAGAAGAGCAGATTTATTAATAGACGGAAAATATAGAAGAATTACTATATGGGATGCATTAGATTGGAAACAGAATCGCCCAGATCTTTGGGAAGAATATAAAAATAACATTTATAGCATTTGTAAAAAACCGGAAAATAAAGTAAGAATGGTTTTTCAAACTGGGAAAAATGGTATACTCAAGAATAGCTATTTTAGATATTATAATGCCGATTTCGAAAACAAAGGAGAAGGCAGTGAGGAATCATATAGACATGAATTATTTAAAGAATGTATATCTAGGATTGAGCGTCTAGAAATAAGGTGGAAGGGCGAGGCTTTAACGATATATCCTGATGAAATATTGCAAGAAGAAACTATTTTTATGGAAGATGGAACTAGACGAATTGTTGATTTACTTGTGAGTTTCACGAAAGCGGATCCAGCAATTTATGTTGAAAAATGGGAAGGTCAACTCGCAATTGAAATAAAAGATACTCATCCGGTAGATAGTAAAAAGATAAGCCAAATGAAACAAAAAGGACTTGCATGTTTAGAATTTACAGTCAGTAAATGGAATGTCAGAGAAAATTTTAACAATGCAGAGGATGAAGAGAAGCAAACTATTGAAATAACAGAAAAATTAGATGGGAAAAATGGTGGATATATTTGGGGTGAACTATTAGTAGATCCAATATCTAGGAAGTATTTTTCTACAAAATTGTATGAAGACGAAAAGAGAGAAAAAGAAAGAGCGATAGCTGAATTGAATCAGGTTAAGAAACTATATGGTCAAGTTATTGATACTAATAAACAGTTAAGGGAGCAGATACAATTGCTTGATAGGAATATTAATGTATATAAAAATAAATTATCTGGTTTTGAGGCAAAATTGAGAATTACAGAGCAGGAGAACACAGAAATAAAATCAAGTTTTTGGTACAAGCTATTTGGTAGAAAGTAAATAAAGGATGATATAAAATAAGGTTTGCCCCACAATTTAGGGCAAACCTCAACTTTTACAAATTCTATAATAGAGTGGAGTTAACGCATGAAGCTCCACCGACCGTGCGCCTCGCAAGCAACACAGCACAACCATACATACTATAAATCATAAATAACACAAAAACAACTATTTTTTAAAGCGCACAATTTTTTCCCAGTTTTCAGGAAAGCCCATTTTGGAAAATAGCAGTTCCTGGCTGATGTGTGGGCAGTTCTTGAGAACGGAATGAATCAATCGTTTGAGCTCAGCTTTAAATTGTTTAAATTCCTGATTGTCAATAAGATAACGCAAAGCAATCACTACTGCAAATAAATCCTTCTTGCCGATAGCATATTGTCCGTTTTTCTGTGGTATTTGTAATTTACTATGTAAAACCGTATCAGGAATAGCTTCATTTACTTGAAATGAATAAAGTCTCTCATTGTGAGCACATACATTTCTACAGCTTGCAAGGATACGGATGAGCTGATGCAACTGAACCTCTGACATATTGGCAAAATTCAGACTAACCTTGGTGCGGATATCCGAAGTCGTATATTGATACATTTTTGAAATTTGTCCAAAAGTAAGCGCATTGGTTGCTACCCATAAAGGGACATTTCCATACACTGTTGCATGATGAGTGATATAACTATAGTTGCTTGGCAAGGCGATAGTTTTACTTAAGGTAGTAATCAGGCGATTTATTTTGTATTGATTTTTGCGAGTATAGTTAAAATTACCTGCAGTTAAATATGCAGTTTGCTGTTCTCCATATTTCTGGCAAAAGTAGTAAGAAAGCATAGATTTCAACTGTCTTTCCACATGTAAGATATATTTTAGAAAGAGCGTTCTTAATTCTTCGTCAAAGTAATAGAAAGCGGTAATTTCCTCAAAAGTAACTCCATGTAGATAATTACCGGATGGTTTATGCTTAAATAAATCCTTATATCCGCCGATTAATGAAAAATAGCTTAACTTTTGTAAAGTGGTTTTGGCAAATTCAGGATCAGAAATAATAAGTTGCTTTTCTTTTTCAAGCTTTTCGATTTGCTCATCATATGTGAAAAATGTTTTATTAGCCATCTCTGAATCCTCCTTTATTTTGGCATAAAAAAAGTGGAGCCCACGCATGGAACTCCACCGGCTGCGGGCATCGCAAGTTTCCGCAGCGCAACCACTAAAGATACTATACCATTGATATCTGGCGATGTCAAACAGTATTTTTTTAGTGGCATTAATAGTTTATGTGTTTCTGTGTGTGATATTCTTATTTTGTTGATTTCTGGCATTCAGCCATTTTTCTTTATATTCCAGTGCTTTCTCAGGCTTGTGCCATCTGGCATACAGATTATTCAGATATCCGTATACAGATTTTAGATAGTTGTTTTTAGAAACATAATTATCATATTCTGAAACAGCAGTATCAGATGAAGCTGAATCAGAATCACTGATATCCATAGCAGCACCGATAATACTCTCTGCATCCAGCAGATTCTTTTCGGCATCTACTGGCTTACCTTCCGTTAATGCAATTATTCCGGCGGCAAGTCGGCAGCATCCATAATCCAAAGTGTTGTAGCCTTCGTTATCTGTTACATGTGCAAATGTCAATTGATTTTTCATACTTTCTCCATGTCTATGTCAACTTCCGGTCAACATGCTGTCAATGTGTTTCATTCTTAAAATTTACTATCATTATCACAACAAAACATAGCCAACAGACATCAGCAGATATCTTGAATGTCTATAAACATTATAACACAGAACAAACATATGTTCTACAACTTTTTTGCATATTGAAAACTAAATGAGTTTTATCATATGCCAACAGAATCTGCGAAGATGTTCCCAGTAGGAAACGGAGCGGTGAAGACATTTACGTCAAGGGTGGGAAACTGACTCGAAAGATTTTAGTAAAAGAATGTGATATGTTTAGTATTTTAAGAAGGGTGTTTACACATGGCAAAAGAATTAGAATTAGCCAAGAAGCTGGCTGTACTTGGGTGGATTTTCTGCAAGGGATTGATTACCGAAGACGAGTACAGCAGAGCAAGAATTCATATTATGAGCGAATATGATGTAATAACTTTTATGACAGCATAGCCGCACATTCGTTAACATTTATATTTTGAATTATAGTGTAGGCAGTAGCAGAAATGATGTTATTGCCAATTTATTTTATACAGACAGATTTTAGGATTGAGAGAATGAGAAATCAATTGTTGTGCTTGAGAATGTCTTGCGATAACATTAAGTGCTTTCATTTACACATTGTGTAATGATAATTTGTGTGATATAATATACACAAAGTGTAAATTGGAGGTGATAACTTATGGAACAACTAAACGAATGTCAAATTGAAATAAAAAAATTGCGTGAATCTACAGGGATGAATCGTAAGGAATTCTGTGAGTGTTTTGATATCCCTTACAGAACAGTTACAGAATGGGAAAGAGGGAATCGCAATGCACCAGATTATGTCCTTAGACTTTTAGCATATTATATTCGAATGGAAAATATGGTGAAAGAAAAGGAGAAGTATGGCGAAGAATAGAATTATAACAGTAAAAGATATCCCTATTACAGTGTCAGAAGCAGATATTGATGATTATATTTGCATCTGTAATAAGTCCTGTTTTTAAGCTATATTTAATTAAGGAAATATTGGTTTGGTAGGAGAAAGAGTGGAAGAAACAAAGGAATTGATTACTACAGATGATATTCGTAGTAAAGTGTACAAGACTTATGATAAAATAGATGAACTGATTAAGAAAGATGTAGGCATTTTGAGAAAATACTTATTGCAGTAGGAGTTTAAGGAGGCACTTAATGAAAGGTTCAGAATGTAGATTAATAGAATATATGGAAGGTTCAAAGAAGCGTTTTATTATTCCTGTCTATCAGCGCAACTATGATTGGAAGACGGAAAACTGTAAGCAGCTTTACGATGACCTTGAAGAGGTAATAAAAAACAATAGAAGAAGTCATTTTTTTGGAAGTCTTGTGTCTGTTTATGAACCTTCTGGAAGAAATACTGAGTTCCTTGTAATTGACGGACAACAGCGATTAACAACTGTATCATTGCTGCTTTTGGCAATGTATAATTTGATATCCAGTGGCATCATTGTACCGGAAGATGCATCGCTTGGAAAGCAGATTTATGAAGACTTTCTTGTAGATAAATATCAAACACAGGATACGCGTATAAAATTGAAGTCAGTTAAAAATGACAAGAAAGCATTTGCAAAGCTCTTTGATAATGCAGATGAGCATATCAGAGAATCAAATCTGACGATAAATTATAATTATTTTTATGACAGAATCCAGAAGCAGGAAATCACAATTGACCAGCTTTTTGATGCTATATGTAGGTTAGAAATAATCAATATTACTTTGAACAACGAGGATAATCCGCAGCTTATTTTTGAGAGTCTTAATTCTACAGGTCTTGATCTGAGTGAAGGTGATAAAATAAGGAACTTTATTTTGATGGGGCTTCCGGCAAAAGAGCAAGATGAGTATTATGAAAAGTACTGGAATCGCATCGAGGAATGTACAAAATACGATGTAAGTTCATTTGTAAGAGATTATCTTAGTGTTAAGCAGCTTACGATTCCCTCACAGAAGAAGATTTATATTAGTTTTAAGGAGTATGTGGAGATATCTTCATTTGGAGCGGAAGAACTACTTATAGATTTGCTTGCTTATGCAAAACGATATGAAATCTTGTTAAATGGAAATACAAAGAATAAGGCATTGGATTTTTGTATTAATAGATTGAATCGATTGGAAACAACAGTAACCAGACCGTTCTTTCTTGAAGTATTGCGTTTACATAATGAAGGTAAATTGGACATTTCTCAAGTAACAGATGTTTTTATGATTACAGAAACCTATCTGTTCAGAAGAACTATTTGTGACCTACCTACAAATGCTCTGAATAAAATATTTTTGATGCTTCATCGAGAAATTATCAGATATGATGGTACTGAAGCAGATTATGTAGAAAAGTTCAAGTATGCACTTCTTTCAAAAAAAGAAAGGGCTCGTTTCCCGGATGATGATGAATTTGCTACACAATTTACAGAGAGACAAGTTTATCAGATGAATAGCAAAAATAAGATTTATATTTTAGAGCGTTTAGAGAATTATGGTACTGCAGAAGATAAAGATGTATACAGTCATTGTGATGATGGGACATATTCTATTGAACATATCATGCCACAGCATTTAACTCCAACATGGGTAAAGGCATTAGGGGATGATTATGAGCAGATACATGAAACTTGGTTACATAGAATTGCAAATCTTACATTGACTGCTTATAACTCAAAATATAGCAATAGTAGTTTTGAAGAAAAGAAAACTATGAAAAATGGTTTCGAAGATAGTGGTATTCGTATGAACACCTATATTGCAAGGAAAGAAAAGTGGACACTGGCAGAATTAGAAGAGCGTAATCAGTACCTTAAGGGACGTGCTCTTGAAATATGGTTAACTCCATCAACTGAATTTAAACCAGAGGAAAAACAACTTGACTCATATACGCTTGATGATGATGTTAATTTAAGTGGAAGATTGATTGCACGATTTAGCTATAAGAATACAGAACAGCCAGTAACGAGCTGGGTAGAAATGTTCCAGAAAGTGCTACAGATTCTATATGCTGAAGATAAAAATATTATTACAAAACTTGCAGCATCTAAAGAAGATAATATTGCATTACATTTCAGCATGAATGAGGCTGATTTTACTAAGAGTGCAGAGATAGGTGATGGTATTTATGTGTGGACAAATACAAGTACACAGAGCAAATTATCTGTATTGAGTAGAGTGTTCAAGTTGTATGACGCTGACCCAACTGATTTAGTATTCTATCTTCGTGATGAAAATGAAGGTGTTGAAGATGAATCTGGCACAAGATATGAACTTCGCAGAAAATATTGGACATATGCTTTAGATTATATAAAGAAGGCTCACGAAGAAGGTGGTTCATTTTCCAATGTTAATACATCGAAAGAAAACTGGATTAATGGCTTTTTTGGAATCAGTGGATTTAGTTTGTGTTGCGTAGCAAATTATGATTCTGCAAGAGTTGAGTTGTATTTTGGCAAAGCAAAGAAAGAAGATAATAAGAAAGCATTTGATGCTGTAATTCTTCATAAGGATGCAATTGAAAAATCATTAGGAGTGAAATTGATTTGGAACCGAGGAGATGATATTAAATCGTCGAAGATTTCTTATCAAATTAATGATGTCAGCATTGAAAATGAAACAGACTGGCTTCAGATGGCAAAATTCCATGCTCATTGGAGTAAGAAATTCTATGATGTTATAGTGCCATATTTACAATAAATGTATTTTGATAATCTGGATTTTAACCGTGTGTAATTCGAGGCGATTAGAGGGGAGCTAGGATTAATCTGTCGACTGTTTCGGCACTTTCTGGAAACGATGTGTAAATTGAATAAAGAAAAAATTAAAGCATATTTATATCAAACAATTATCTGATAGTGTGGTCAGATAATTAAAAGGGGGATTTTGTTTGAAAAAGAAAAAAGATGAAGTAACAATCCGTTCCAGCGCAGCAGAATATCTGACATATGTTGCTTCTGTTGGTGAACAGCAGGATAGTGTTGAAATGCGCTACGAGGATGAGAATATATGGCTGACACAGAAGATGATGGCTACATTATATGATGTGGATGTTCGTACAGTAAATGAACACATTAAAAAGATTTATTTAGATTCAGAACTTGAGGAAGATTCAACTATCCGGAATTTCCGGATAGTTCAAACGGAAGGTTCCCGTCAGGTAACACGTGATACCAAGCATTATAATCTTCAAATGATTATTGCTGTAGGTTTTAAGGTCAATTCAGAGCGTGCAGTACAGTTCCGTAAATGGGTGAATAAGATTGCAAAAGATTACACCATCAAAGGTTGGGTCATGGACGATGAAAGGTTAAAAAGAGGAACTTATCTGACAGAAAAGTACTTTGACGAGCAGTTAGAGCGCATTCGCGAAATAAGAGCAAGTGAAAGAAAGTTTTATCAGAAAATTACAGATCTTTATGCTACTGCAATAGATTATGATAAAGATTCAGCTGCAACGAAGAGATTTTATGCTACTGTTCAGAATAAAATGCATTATGCGGTTCATGGACACACAGCATCAGAGCTGATTGTAGAAAGAGCGGACCATACCAAAGAACATATGGGATTAACAACATGGGCAGATGCTCCAGATGGTAAGATTAAGAAAAGCGATGTTACAATTGCTAAAAACTATTTAAGTCAGGATGAAATGAAACAATTAAATCGTATGGTTACTGCATATTTAGATTTCGCTGAAAATATGACACTGAGGCATATCCCATTGACTATGGGGGATTGGGAAAAGCGTCTTAATAGTTTTATTGAAATGTTTGATTATGGGATTTTGCAGGATTCAGGCAAGGTGTCTGCTGAGATTGCAAAGCTTCATGCTGAAACTGAATTTGAGAAATATCGAGTTGTTCAGGACAGATTGTTTATGTCAGATTTCGATAAGTATATGTTGGAGTTGGAAGAAAATGCAAAGAAATAGGAACCAGATTCCAGGTCGATACGGTGAAATCCAGGATATGTTATTCAGAACTGGTTGCGCAATAAAAACACTATAGCGTTCATAGGTCTATGGGAATCCATTCACAATCCTAATTTTAATTGTATCGAATTCGAGGCAATTAAAGGTGAAGCAGGAACCAATAGTTTTGTATTGACCCCTAAAAGATGGGTTGAATCAACAAATGTAATAGGGATTGTTACAAAAGGTGGTAGATATGCGGCTACATATGCACATAAGGATATAGCATTTGAATTTGCATCATGGATTTCACCAGAATTTAAGTTATATATAATTGAAGACTATCAACGTCTGAAAGAAGGCGAGAATGCCAGATTATCTTTAAGGTGGAATCTTAATCGTGAAATTTCAAAGTTGAATTACAGAGTTCACACAGATTCGATAAAAGAAAATCTTATTCCACCGGTACTTACACCGCAGCAGATCTCGTATACTTATGCAAGCGAAGCAGATTTACTAAATACGGTATTATTTGGTAAGACAGCGAAAGAGTGGCGTGACAGTAACCCGAATGAAAAAGGGAATATTAGAGATAGTGCAACAATCTATCAGTTACTTGTGTTAGCTAATATGGAAAGCTATAATGCTATTTTGATTAAGCAAGGAAAAATCCAAGCGGATAGAATGCATTTATTGCATGAGCTGGCAGTACAACAGATGACGACACTTAGCAGTTTGGAATTAAGTAATCTTCCGGGGATTGAGAAGAAATAGCACATAATGTTTGCACAAACATGAGTGTAAGGTATTTGTAAATATTATAACGCAAAACACACAAGCGTTTTGATGCTTGATATGATAAAATAGTAAAGTGGAAGAAGTAACATTCAGTTCCAGTACAATAGTGATTAATTAGAGGGGTTTAACATGAAGTATCACTCTGGATATTCCGCAGGATATTAATCGGGATTTCCCTACAAAAATTTTTAAATCTTTCAAGGCGACATAACTGATGGTGTGGATGTTCGCACAGTAAATGGACACATTAAAAAGATTTATTAAGATTCAGAGCTTGAGGAAGATTCAACTATTCGGAATTTCCGGATAGTTCAAGCGGAAGATTCTCGTTAGGTTACATGTGATACCAAACATTATAATCTTCAAATGATTATTGCAGTCGGATTTAATGTGAATAATGAGCGCGCAGATGACAGAGAGATTCTTCAGGAGGCAAGGAAAATTATAGCGGAGATTACCAAGACAAAAGCTGAAATGAACTTTATAATCTGGATTTTAACCGTGTGCAATTCGAGGCGGTTAGGAGTGAGACAGGATTAAACAGATTTATTATGACATCGGTTAAATTCAGTTGTTCGAAAAATTCGAATAACTGTTACTGATTAAAAGGTTATTTAACAAATATAAAAAATGGAGTCAATACATGGGACTTCATCTGATACAGGCATCGCAAATTAGTTTTTATATTGAATAATTAGAACAAGGCTGAATGCTCACATAGGAGTATTCAGCCTGATTATTTATCATAGAAGATTGTATTTACTAACATTTACTCACAATTTATTTTGACTTGTCCATTATATGTTCCAATACGCCAATACTTTTAATAAAATCCTTCTCAACAGGAGAGAGCTTATCTTCAAGACGATTCTTGTATTTATTATATTCTGCATGAGCTTTTTCAATGGCTTGTTTATGGCTGATATGACCGCTGCTGGTAAGAATATTTCGGCGTGTCATTTTGAGGTAATCGTCTATGGTTTCAAGCCAGTCTTTCATATACATAGGCTCCTGGTTAAGGGCGTGTACTTCTGCAATATCAAGGTATGCAGTAACAATCTTATTAAGAGCATCCAGCTCTTGCTCAGTAAGATAATTTTTAGCAATTTCAACATCTGAACGATGAATTTCATCATGTTCCCATGAGGTGAGTCCCATATTTTCTTTTTCCGCATCTGCACGTTCAAAGATAACTTCCGCAGCAGTATGTTTGTGAGCGGCCCAGTGCATTTTATTCTGTACCTGCTTAAAGAAGAGAATAGAACTTTCTGCACGAGGATCATAGTCTATGCTGGTTGCATAGATTTCCAGTACTTTTCGCCAGAAAACTTTCTCAGAGGAACGGATATCTCTGATACGGGCAAGCAATTCATCAAAGTAGTTTCCACCACCTAATTGTTTGAGTCTGTCATCATCTAGGGCAAATCCTTTTTTCATATATTCTTTTAAAATTCCCATAGCCCATATACGAAATTGTGTTCCACGAAGAGATTTTACACGGTATCCGACAGAGATAATGACATCAAGGTTATAATAATCTACTTGGTAAGTTTTTCCGTCAGTGGCAGTTGTTGCAAAATTTGCAACAACTGAATTTCGGTCTAATTCTCCCTCTTGAAATATATTTTTTATGTGTCTGGAAATGGTTGATTTGTCTCTCTGAAACAGTTCTGCCATCTGGTCTAAAGAAAGCCATACAGTATCTTCATCAAAGGTAGTTTCTATCTTTGTTAATCCATCTTCTGTTGTGTACATAATAATGCTTGATTTATTCATATAATCGGACCTCCTATATTGAGTTGTTATTATAAGGTTTCTTTCTTCTATGTAAGTAAGGCTCAGTTATTTTTAAATATTATAGCATAAAACAAACAAATGTTCTATAACTTTATACAATCAAAAATAACATACCATTCACAATTTCCGCACCTTCCCACCTTCAAACGAACTATATCCAGTTGGGTTCTTGCGAAATTCAGACGGTGAAATACCTAAGCATTTCGTGAACTGGCGGTTAAAGTACGAGCCATATTTGAAGCCGCACTGACTGGAGATTTCTTCGATTTTAAGGTTGGTATTGGATAGCAGCTCCTGCGCAATCTTTAAGCGGTAGTGAAGCAGATATTCTATACAGGTGCAGTTTAGCTGCTGTTTAAAGCGCTGGTTCAATGTGGTGCGGTTAAGGTGAACGAGTTCGCACAGGGAATTTAAGGTAATATCATTCTGGTAATTGGCATGAATATAGTCTGTACATATTGTTACTGGGTTAGTATTTTCAGACAATTCGTAGAATCTTAATTTGCGCTGGTCGACATAGATATCATATATGCAGTTTATCGTCTGACGCAGCATTCTCCTTATGCGGCAGGTCCAGTAATCATCACTCTGCGCATAGGTTTCAGCACCAATCATCAGCATTAATTCATTAATGTGAATATACTGCTGTGGTGTTAAATGAAATATTCCCTGAAAATTTCCAGAATGCTTGGTAAACATGTAAAGCATATTTCTTTCATAAACATATTTCTCATCAATACTGATGTCGTCATTAAGATTTTCAAATCTAAGGCATGCTTTAATATACCAAGGGTCAAAATGAAACGCCTTGGCGCTTAAATGTGTCTTTTCTATACATTGAAACTTATCATATTGTGAAATGCAAAGCACAGCAGGAGCATTCACAGTCTGAAAATGTTCATTTATCTTGATAGTTGTACTGCCACACGAAATCATAATGATAGTACATCTCTTTTCTACAGGAAGCTTATCTAATGTATTATAGAAATCAAATTCAATTGGAATCTCTCTTTTTTTATGTCTGTCCGTCTGTGGCATGTTATCCCTCATTTCTGTAAATATTTTTAATGATTAAATATACACTATCTGCAAATATAGATTGCAAATAGTATAAAAATCCACTGCATAAATGCCATTGTTAGCACATTTTACACAAGTTATACTTGCATATAGTATATATAAAGGAGTGGAAAATGTCTATATGGGAAAATTATTAAAGTACAGCAAAAAGTATTGGATACAGATTACACTTGCCTCAATATCAAGTGTGACGGCGTCTGTGTCTACGGTAATGATTATTGATATTTTAAAGCAGATAATAGACCTGATTGCCGGTGGTACGCTTAAACAGACAATTCATTTTATTGTAATTAAAATGCTGATTGTAATATGCGCAGGAATTGTGTCTAATTACATGGTTGTTGCGATGACTGGTTTTGTTGGAGCAGGTTTGCTGCAGGATCTTAGAAATGATGCGGTAAATGCGCTGATGAAGGCATCACCTGAATACATCAATAAATGTAATTATGGTGACATGATGGAGCGCATTACTGAGGATATTGAGGGATTGGCAGGGTTCATGTCGGGATATTTCAAGGATTGTTTATATGTGCCGGTCATTACGATTGTATATTCAGTATATTTATTTTTAATGAATCCGCCATTGGCGGCAATATGTCTGTTGCCGCTTGCAATTATAGTTCCAATCAATATAAAGCTGTTAAAACCGATAAAATTGCGTCAGCACCAGTATGCAAGGGAGCTGGGGCAGACTAACAATAATATAGAAGAAGCATTTGCAGGAGTAGAAGTTATCAAATCATACAATCTTCAGAAATGTATGATGAACCGGTACGAAAAAGCACTTTACAAAACATTTGTGACATCTGATAAAACTGATCTGGCACAGTATAATCTTGAACCGCTTTCAAGGGCAATTCAGGAGATTCCGCTGGCACTTGCCATATGCGTAGGAGGCGTATTTGTATTCAAAAATGTAATTACAATTGGCGTGTTAATCGCTTATATGAGCATAATTAAGAAACTGATTGACCCATTGTCATACACATATCAGTTGGTTGTGCGTTTTCAGACAGCACTGGTATCAGTTTCGAGAGTGTTTGAAATAATTGAAATCCAACCTGAAAAGACTGATTATGAAGAAAAATGTATTGAAAAAGAAAGCAATTCACTAATCAGTTTTGAAAATGTGTCATTTGCATATGAAGATGAAAATGTTTTACATAATGTAAGTTTTAGCGTGAAACCTGGCGAAAGAATTGCATTTGCAGGAGAAAGCGGGAGCGGAAAAAGTACTATTTTAAAGCTGATTTTAAGACAGTTTGCTACAGAAAGGATTGCACTGATTTCACAGGAGACCACACTTTTTCCGTTGTCTGTTGCAGATAATGTAAGAATTGGAAATCCGCAGGCTATGCATGATGATATTATGAAAGCTTTGAGTATGGCAGGCTGTGAAACATTTGTAAAACAACTTCCTGAAGGGATTGAAACTGTCTTGACCGAGAACGGAGGCAATCTTTCAGGCGGGCAGAGGCAGAGAATTTCAATAGCCCGCGCAATAGTGAAAGGTGCAGAGATTCTTCTGCTTGATGAACCAACTTCCGCTTTGGATTCCAAGACTGAAATTAATATCTGCAAAACAATTGATGAAATTTCCAAAGACCGTACTGTAATTACAGTTGCACACAGACTAAATACAATCCGTGATTACGACAGAATCTATGTGCTGGACAGGGGAGAAATTGTGGAACAGGGAACACATTCTGAACTGATGACCATGCATGGAAGATATGCACATATGTACAAGGAATTTATTAACAAGGAAATGAGGGACAGAGTATGAAAGATACCAGAAGATTTTTGCAATATATTGGGAAATACAGATTCCGCTACTGGCTGATTCTGATTATCACATTAATTACCGAGTCAGCTTTGCAGGTTCTGTATTCTTATGTCACCAAACAGACGATTAATGCGATTGAATTTCAGAATATGCAGATGTTTAGGACAGCAGTAATAGTATGTGTGATTATTGTCATATGTAAATGTCTTTTTCCATATCTGCGGTATTTTCATATTCATCTTGTAAGAAGAATGGTGTATGACCTTAAGTTAAGACTATTTGAAAAACTGCTGGATATGAATATGAAATTTTATGATGATACACATAGCGCAGAAGCGATGAGAACTCTTAATATGGACGCTGACTCTTTAAAAACGGCATGGTTTTCACATGTATACTGGGTGTCGGGAAAGATTGTGCTTGTTATTGCGTCAGTTGTTACAATGTGTTTTTACAGTCCGATTCTGACATGTATTGCGCTGATAATAAGCGTACTTACTGCATTTGTGTCCATCAGGATAAATAATTCTATTAAGAAGCATGCAAAAAATGTACAGAAGAAATCTGCAAAATTGGCAGCCTTGTTCAGCGATATAATATCAGGCTTTGTTACATTAAAGATGAATCCGGGAGCGTCAATTGTGCTGAAACATTTTTACAAAGAAAATGAAGAATCAGCACAGGCAGAAAGGTCGAGGGTAAGAATGGAAGCGTCACTTGAGATGGCAGCATTTTTATTGGGGATTATCGGAAGCTTTGGTACAATTATTGTGGGCGCACTGCTTGTGGCAGATGGAAAGCTGAATTTCGGAATAGTTATGGCTGTAGTCACATTGCAGATGAGTATGAGTTCAGCTATGCAGCGGTTAGGAAGTTCACTGGCGGCATTTTCAACATCGGTTGTAAGAGCAGGGCATGTGTTTGATTTCCTTGAGTTGGAGCAGGAAGAATGTGTGGGCTGGAATACGCAGACACAGGTTGATACGGTGGATTTGCATGATAAATGTAATGTTGCTATAGAACTTTACAAACTACATTTTTCATATGACGACATGGAAAATACACAGCTTTATTATGAGGGGCTTAAGGTGGAAAATGGTGAAAAAATTCTGATGGCAGGAGAATCAGGCTGTGGTAAAAGCACATTTTTAAAACTATTACTGAGGTTCTATCCTGCCCAAAGCGGCAGTGTCAGATTGTATGGCAGGGAGCTGAATGAGTATTCTTTAATGCAGTTGAGGAATATGATTACTTATGTACCGCAGGAAAGTTATCTGTTTGAGGGTACGATTCGGGAGAATATTGAATATGGTTGGAATAAAGCAGGCAGTCCGGATATGGATATGATCGTCAGAGCGGCAAAACAGGCATATGCAGATGAATTTATCAGTGAACTGCCTGATGGATATGACACAAGGCTGACCGCCGGTGGAATGAATCTGTCAGGTGGTCAGCGCCAGCGGATAGCGATTGCGAGGGCAATGCTTAAGGATTCACCTGTTATTCTGATGGACGAGCCATCTTCAGCTCTTGATACGCACAGTGAAAATGTATTTCTTAAGGTACTAGATTCGCCTATGAAGGATAAAACGGTTATTATGGTGTCACATAGAATGACTGGAGTTGAGAGGTTTGACAGGGTGGTGAGGCTGTAGATATCTTTAAGGTTGAAAGAAAAATTTACATGGTTTATAAAAATGCCTCATACGGCAAAAAAATTAAATGATATGATTGCATATTTTATATAAAATGGATATACTTTCTTATCTAAAGATATATTGACTGAGTTTGAGGGAAGAGGAGATGAAGTTCATGTGCTTCCCTTGTCTTTTTCCGAATACTTTTGTTTTAAGCAGGGCGATAAAAGTGAAGCATATGATGATTATTTTCTCAAAAAGATTATTGATAACCCGGTGTATATGGGGAAGATAGCATACGGACGCAGGCGCACCGAAAAGAAAACAGGAACACGTAATGAAATGCATGTAGTGGAACAATTGGAGTTTCCTGTATATGAGGGAATTCATGAAGCAATTATTTCTGAGGAGGACTGGAATCTTGCACAGGAGAAACGCTCTAAAAATAATTACAAAAGAGAAAAGATTCATGATCCGGAGCATGCACATATTTTGTCAGGAATATTGAAATGTCCATGTTGTGGAAAAGGAATGTATGGCAACAGTTGATACTTCTGATCTGGAAAAGCAGTTATCTGTATTAAACGCAAATCTCCATCAGGCAGAGATAATTAAAACACGTCTTGAACAGCAGATGGATAATCTGGATGTTACAGATATTCATTACGATAAAAAAATTTCAGATTTACAGAGACGATTAGATACCCAATATGATAAAATAGATGAAGTGGAAGAGGCAATCGCAGATTTGAAGTCTCAGGTATATGAACTTAAGAAAAATCAGATTGATGCGGACAGCATATACGGCTTTTTGAACGCATTTAATGAATTATATGCAGAATGTACGAATGTACGGATGCTGAAAAGAAACAGTTTATGCAGGCATTTATTGAGCGTATTGATATATTTCAAGAAAGACGAGAAGATGGTAATTGGATTAGGAATATCAAGTTTCAATTTCCAGTACCGATTCTTAGAGATGGCAAGGAAGTAGTTCGAGTTGATGGTATTTCTTTGGATAAAGAGCAGTCTGATGAGCATACTGTTACCTTGGAAAAGTTTCCGACACTTGAGACGGTTGTTCTTTTGTCCCAACAAAAACCAGATGACACGATAGAGATCGACTTAGACCTGGACGAGCTGGATGCCACCAGTGCCGAGTTGAAAGCAACCTATCAGGAAATCAAAGATTATGTGCTGAAAGAATTTGGCTTGAAGGTTTCAAGTTTATATATTTCTCAGGTAAAACGCAAATGTGGAATTGAAGTGGGAGAAAACTATAATCTTCCAAAATCAGAAAATGCAAGAGTTCCACAATGCCCGAAAGAGAAAGAAGATGCTATCAAGGCTGCCCTGAAATATTTTGCGATGATCTAAGGACATCGCTGATTTCAAGGAGGAATAACACATGAAAAGCACATTTGAAAAAATGGGTGGAACCTACACACTTGGCGCAGACGGAATTTACTATCCGAATCTTGTCAGTACAGATGAAGAACCGCATTATGGGAAATATGGAATGATGCGGAAAACATATCTGAAAGAGCATCGTCCGGCAATGTATTCACTGTATATGTTGGAAGACAGACTGACAGAACATCTGAATACTGTGGACGATGAAGCACAGGAGAGAATGGATATTCTGGTGCGTCAGATGATGGAGAAGCAGGGGATTACGGAGGAATTGAAAGTTCGTGATCAGATGGAATGGGTCAGAGTGGTAAATGGTATTCGTAGTAGGGCAGAAGAGATTGTGTTAAAAGAATTAGTGTATATTTAAGGTAATGGAAAGCTCTTTCGGGAGCTTTTCGTTGATTATAGAAAATTTAAAGATGATAAAGTGTAAGGTGGAGGTAAAATTATATGAGAGATGATTTTTCACAAAGAACAAAGGATTTGTTAGCTAATAGAGTTGGATGGAAATGCAGCAATCCTAATTGTAGAAAAGCAACTCGTGGAGCAGGAATAGGAAAAGAGAATATCATAAATATTGGAGTTGCATCTCATATTACAGCAGCTTCTAAAGGCGGACCAAGGTATGATGAGAACATAACGTCTCAAGAGAGAGCATCAGCAGAAAATGGAATATGGTTATGCCAGTCGTGTTCAAAATTAATAGATTCAGATGTGAATAGATATACGATTGCTAAATTGAAAAAATGGAGGGAAATTTCAGAGCAAATGGCAGTTCTTGATTTGGAAGAAGCAACAGCAGAGGAGCAACATGAAGATAAAGAACTTATAAAGTTCTTTGTGCAATGTTTTGATCGTCCAGCATTTCAGGATAGAATATATCAAGAAGGAAGAATGGAAGATTTTGATAAGGCTATTGAGGATACTATTATCGCTTTAAATACGGGAGTTCTTAGAACCAGAGACGGAAGTATCTTAAAAAAAGCAGACGGAAAATCGTCTGTTGTAAATATAGAGTGGCGGGAGAAGCTTAATACAATTTGTGATATGTTGGTTGCACTAAGAAAACGATTAAAAATTGCAAAAGACACTGGAGCATATTCATTATATGGAGAAGATGATGTGATGTATTGTTTCTATGACAGAGATTTGGCAATATGGTTTGATTCAACAAGGGAAGAAATATTAAAGATATTATCTTCAATTTGTGAAGAAATAGGAATACATGGATTAGGTTTTCCTAGGAAACGGTACGAGTGGTAACTGATAATAATGGATAACTGTCATAAAGGGCTATTGGAAGTAATAAAGCATGATGAGCAGTTTACATTCCTGCGTGAAAAATATTGAGATGAAATAAACATGTTATATTACGGATTCTTCAAATGGAAAGAAATATGTTGGCTCTGCAACAGGTGAAAATATGATTTGGGGAAGATGGAAGGATTACATAGCCAATGGAAATGGTGGAAATATTGAGTTGAAGAGTTTGGATTTTGAATATATCCAGAAGAATTTCAGATATAGCATCTTGGAAATATATAAAAGTACAACAGATGATGATGCGATATTAGAGAGGGAATCCTGGTGGAAAGAGCTCTTAATGACTCGACAATTTGGATATAACAAGAATTAGAAATCATAGAGAATGGGGGAATGCTTTCAAAACTAGAAAGACCAGCTATGAAAAGTCAACCATAAATTAGTAAAAAATTTCTTTTTCATATCGGTGGTAAAAAAGGGTAACTTTAATAGAGCTCCCTTAGGGTGCTTTTTCAAAATCTATCGATATTGGTATACAGACCTCTTATTCGA
>OHLI01000120.1_pt1 | contig 52593 bp, 44 predicted proteins | sample 1569051 | NCBI WGS metagenome assembly OHLI01 (sample SAMEA3879561, study PRJEB24766) | human gut metagenome | biome: human-associated habitat; feature: feces | place: USA | collected 1985/1987
AGGCATGATCTCAGGTGTAGGGTTTGCCATGGCAAATACTATAGGATCAACCGCCATAGATGCAACCATCTCTGCTGTCACGATATTTGGAGCTGAAACTCCGACAAATACATCCTTACCCTTCATTATCTCGGCAAGAGGACCTGTCTGTCTGTCCTTGTTTGTAATCTCTGCCATCTCTGCCTGTGCCGGATTCATCCAGTCCTGTCCAGGGCACAGAGCCCCCTGCTTATCCACGAGAACCACATTACCTATACCGAGCTGAAGCAGAAGCTTACATATTGATATGCCTGCTGAACCTGCTCCGTTGATAACTACTTCTGCCTCGCCAAACGGCTTACCGACAAGCTTTAACGCATTGATGAGTCCTGCTGACACAACGATAGCTGTACCATGCTGATCGTCATGGAATACAGGAATGTCAAGTTCTTCCTTAAGTCTTTTCTCTATCTCGAAGCATCTTGGAGCAGATATATCCTCCAGATTTATACCTCCAAATACAGGCGCAATGCGCTTTACTGTCTCAACGATTTCATCTACATCCTTTGTATCAAGGCAGATAGGGAATGCGTCAACTCCACCAAACTCCTTGAAGAGTATGGATTTTCCTTCCATTACAGGTATAGCGGCCTCAGGTCCTATATCTCCAAGGCCGAGAACTGCTGTTCCATCTGATACCACGGCAACCATGTTGCCCTTGCATGTATATTTGTATACGTCAGCCTTATTGTCACGGATCTTTCTGCAAGGCTCTGCAACGCCCGGTGTATAAGCTGTGCTCAGATCGTCTCTGTTCTTCACTGCTACCTTGGACACTACCTCTACCTTACCCTTGTGCTCCTCATGCATCTTAAGACTTAAACTATTGTAATCCATGTCTATTCCTTTCTGCGCACCCGCGCATCCTGTATTTTATCCACTGCATATAAACCAGCTTATTCCATAATAACCTTGACTCATATTTTAGTCAACGATATGTGCCAGCATATGTACCCTGTTGAACGGGAACGAAAAATAATACCCGTCCGCAAAGTCCGCCGTGTAATCAAGTATCTCTCTGGCAATTTGTATACCGCAGTCCTCTCCCTCCTGTCTTGTGGCATTTTCACCGTATCTGTCTATGATCTCATCTGGGATCTCTATGCCGGCCATCTCGTTTTTCATGAACAATGCATTTCTCCTGCTGACAAGCGGCATGATTCCCACAAGTATTGTTGCGCCTGTCTCAGCCTTCATGTCTCTGAGTATCTGTGCCTGTTCTCTGGAGAACACAGGCTGTGACAAAAAGAATTCAGCCCCGGCTTCCAGCTTTCTCTTTATTCGATCGATCTCAAACTTCGTGTTAATTCTGTTCTGATTTATCGCCCCACCATAGGTGATCTTATCTCCGATGAATACCTCTTCATTCATAGTCTGAAGCAGCTTCATCATTCCAACCGAATCAAAGTTAAACACGCTTCTGGTCGTCTGCCTGAACATGACCGGAACAGGATCTCCTGTTATGACAAGAAAATCCTTTATGCCGTTAAGTTGTGCACCGAGCACGCTTCCACGTATTGCTATGGCATTCTTATCACGGCAGCACAGGTGAGGCATAACTCTAAGCCCTGTCTCCTTATGCACCTTCTCCGCCATGAGTATAGAATCTGCTCTGGTTCTTCCTGATGGCGAATCAGGGAATGTCACAACATCCACATGTGACTGTTTAAGTATATGCGCAGCGTCCAGCAGCTTCTGATCATTGACGTCCACCGGAGGCGCAAGCTCCACTGCTATAAGCTTATGCCCACCGGCATTTTTTACAGCTGCCTCACCGCTCTTCAGACGACCTATGAGGAAATTGTCCTTAGGTGCATTATCAAACTGCTGTTTTTCTACATGAACCTTTGCAGCCTTAACGATATCTCCTTTTTTTACACTCTCCTTGATCTGACGTATGTACTCAGGATTTGTTCCGCAGCACCCTCCTATGATATCTGCACCTAATGCCGCTATATCCTGTATCTTGTCAATGAACCCCTCTTTGTTGTCATTGAATACAAGTCTGCTCTGTGTAAACTTCGGATATCCCGCATTCGGCATTATGGATACAGGCTTTCCACAGTCTATATCCAGTTTTTTCAGGAGCTGAAGCATGTGATACGGACCAACTCCACAGTTAAATCCAACGCAGTCCACATCCTGATTTCCTGCCGTCTGGGAAAGCAGTGCTCTTGCTGAGAATCCGCAGTTGCTATATCCAAACTGATTCACGCAAAACGACACCATGACTGGTGTATCCTTTCTTGCTTTCAGTTGCTTCACCACAGGCTCAAGCACATTGAACTCAGGAAATGTCTCAAACCAGATGATATCCACCCCCATGTCCTGCATTGCCTCACCGAGCAGCTTGTACTGTGACACTCTCTCATTCAGCGTGAGACCGGCATCCGCAGGTATCGGACCTATATCTCCGGCAACGTATGCCTTTTTTCGATCTATTCCAGGTTCACCAGCTTCCGCCACAGCCTGCTTCGCAAGCTTTACCGCCGCGCGCACATTTGAAATCACATAATCCATATCTGCATCAAGACTCGCTGTATTTGCCGCAAATGTGTTGGTCCTTATAATTCCGGCTCCCGCCTTCACGTACTCTTTATGTATCTCAAGTACCCGCTCCGGGTGGCGCATGTTTGCAAGTTCAGGCGCAACAGTTCCTCTCTCCCCATACATCCCCGCATAACAGGTTCCAAACGCTCCGTCCGCAACAAGCAATTTATCCCTTAAGCTTTCAAGTATATTCATCTAACATCTCCGTCCTTATTCCATCAGGGACGCTTCTTTTGTAACGAGGAGCGTCCCTCTGTCCTATATTTTCATTACACGGGGACACTCCTCGTTACAAAAGAAGCGTCCCTAGTTAAGGAGTGTATATTGCTCCAGATTCCACACATCTGTCACAAGACCGTCATAGAATTCCGGTTCATGGCATACCAGCAGTATGGAACCCTTGTACTCTAAGAGCGCCCGCTTGAGCTCATCCTTTGCGTCAACGTCAAGATGGTTTGTCGGCTCGTCAAGCAGAAGGACATTTGTCTCCGAATTAATCAGCTTACAAAGTCTGACTTTCGCCTGCTCGCCACCCGAGAGGACCTTCACCTTGCTCTCAATATGTTTGGTAGTAAGACCACATTTTGCAAGAGCCGCACGTACCTCATACTGTGTATATCCAGGGAACTCTTCCCATATCTCCTGTAGGCAGGTATTTTCTCCCGGCTTGACCTCCTGTTCAAAGTATCCTATATGCAGATAATCGCCAAGCTGCGCCTTGCCTGATATCGCCGGGATAAGTCCCAAAACACTTTTTAGGAACGTGGTCTTTCCTATACCATTTGTTCCAGTGATGGCAATCTTATCACCGCGCTCCATGCGAAGATTCATCGGTTTTGAAAGCGGCCTATCTTTGCTGTAACCTATCACCAGATCATCAGTCTCAAATATCACCTTTCCGGCAGTTCTAGCCTCCTTGAAGTTGAACTCAGGCTTTGGTTTCTCTCGCTCAAGCTGGATGACATCCATCTTGTCAAGCTTCTTCTGTCTGGACATAGCCATATTTCTCGTGGCAACCCTTGACTTATTTCTCGCAACGAAATCCTTCAGCTCAGATATCTCCTGCTGCTGTTTTCTGTACGCAGCCTCAAGCTGGGATTTCTTCACGGCATATACCTCCTGGAACTTGTCATAGTCGCCTACATACCTGTTAAGCTGGCCGTTTTCCATGTGATATATGATATTTACAACTGAATTCAAGAACGGTATGTCATGAGATATGAGTATAAATGCATTCTCATACTCCTGAAGATATCTCTTAAGCCACTCTATATGGTGGGCATCCAGATAGTTTGTCGGTTCGTCAAGCAGAAGTATCTCTGGCTTCTCAAGCAGCAGTTTAGCCAACAGTACTTTGGTCCTCTGTCCGCCAGACAACTCAGTCACATCCTTGTCAAGTCCCAGCTGCATAAGATCAAATGCCCTGGCAACCTCCTCAACCTTGGAATCTATTATATAGAAATCATGGCTGTCCAGAAGATCCTGCAGAAGTCCCATCTCCTCAAGCAACGCATTCATCTCCTCATCATCCGTCACATCTGCAAGCTTGTCACAGATCTCATTTATCCTTTTTTCCATGTCAAACAATCTGGAAAATGCGTCTCTCAGCACTCCTCCTATAGTCATGCCCGGCTCAAGAACCGTGTGCTGGTCCAGATAGCCACCCTTGACATTCTTCGCCCACGTCACCGTGCCCTCATCGGGCATCAGCTTTCCAGTCACTATGTTCATAAATGTCGACTTGCCCTCACCATTCGCACCGACAAGTCCTATGTGCTCGCCCGCAAGCAGCCTGAATGACACATTCTCAAATATTGCTCTGTCGCCAAATCCATGGCTGAGATTACTTACATCTAATATCATAAACTCTCCTTGTCTGACGGACGGCACTTCATCCGCGCGGGCGAGTTTGTATCCGGGGGTATGCCAAATCACTCCCATGCCGATGAAGTACCTGTCTTTGTAGTAATTTTACTTAAATTCCATTTAATTTCTGTTGTTCACTTATAACATGGATTACATATATCCGGCAACTTTTATTTTATCCTATAGCTATATATCTGATACTTTTAAATATGTATTTATACATCCATAAAATACATACACTTCTAGTCCACCGGCTTTAAGTACATTACGGATAATGCCGGAAGGTCGAAGCCGAAGTCGCCGCACACACCTTTGATGCTCTTCATGGTGTCTTTTGTGCTGCCGCCGTATTTGTTCCAGTCAGTGTTCATAAGGATCTTCATGGAGCCTCCCTCGCCGTATCTGAAATGATAATCCCTGTATGTATTTCCTGATAGGTTCATGACTACTACTATCTTATTTTCCTCAACAACTCTCTGAAATATATATACAACATCCTGCTCTTTGCCACAGAGTATCCAATCAAATCCGTGTGGATCATCATCCCACCCTGACAGCGCAGGCTCTTTCAGATAGAGCTTATTCAAATCTTTTATAAATCTGTTAAATGAATCGTGATTCGGATATTTCAGTATATCCCAGTCCTGTTCTCTCTTCTCGTCCCACTCCCTGAGTTGGGCTATCTCATTACCCATAAAGTTCAGTTTCTTGCCCGGATGTGCATACATGTATGCGTAGAGCGCCTTTGCATTCGGGAATTTCTCCTCATATGAGCCTGCCATCTTCTGTGCTATAGTTGCCTTTCCATGAACAACCTCATCATGGGAGAGGGGCAGCATGTACCTCTCATTATAAAAATACATCATTGAAAATGACAGTTTGTGGTACTGGTCGCCTCTGCAGAACGGAAGCGTCCTGAAGAAATTCAGCGTGTCATTCATCCATCCCATATCCCATTTATAGTCAAATCCAAGTCCGTCATACCTGACTTCCTTTGTGGTTCCCTTGTAGTCCGTGGAATCCTCGGCACAGAGTATACATGAAGGATGTCTCTCCTTCAGCCCCTGGTTGAGTCCCTTTATAAACTCTACCGCCCTGTCATTTACACCTCTGGCTTCATCGCCCATCCAGTAGATTATCCTACTGATTGCATCCATTCTGAGACCGTCAAAATGATACTCAGTGAGCCAGTAGTTTGCCGCACTCTTTAAAAATGTCTGCACCTCACCCTTGGAGTGGATGAAGTTCTTGCTACCCCACTCGCTGTATCCCACATCATCCGATGGATGCTCGTACAGATTTGTTCCGTCATATTTCGCCAGTCCATATCCGTCCAGCGCAAAATGCACAGGAACATAATCCATTATCGCACCTATGCCATTTTTATGCAGGGTATCGATCAGGAATTTCAGATCATCCGCGGTTCCATATCTAGCCGTCGGGCTGAAAAATCCAGTATTCTGGTAGCCCCAGGACTCATCACACGGATGCTCCGAAAGAGGCATGAACTCCACATAGTTGTATCCCTGCTCCTTCAGATATTCCACCAACATAGGAGCAATCTCCCTGTATGTATACCAACCCTCAGACACCCTATCTGCATCAATGACCTCCTCTGGAGTAAGCCGCTTTCCATTTTCATCATACACAGGTTTACAGTGCCACGATCCCATGTGCATCTCATACACATTGAGTGGTCCTCCCTTGCACTCATTTCTCGTTCTCATCCATCTGGCATCGCCAAAAGTATACTCTTCCATGTCTCTTATTATAGAAGCAAATGCAGGTCTCAGTTCCATGCCAAAGCCATACGGATCACAGTGATCAACGCAATAGCCATCCCTCTGGTAGATCTTATATTTGTACATCTGACCGGTCTTTGCCCCCGGAACAAAACATTTGAAGAAGCTGCCGTCGTAGCATCTCTCCATGGTAGTCTCGCCCCACGAATTAAACTCTCCTGTAACCGTTACCGCCTCCGCATTCGGTGCATACGTCACAAAGTCCACACCCGTCACCATTTTTCTTCTGCTCTTGCCCACATTCTCCTTCACAACATGAGCTCCCAGCTCATTGTAAGCATCAAAACATTTTCCTGAATAAAACTCATACAAATCCATAACTTTCCCTCCATATACAAGATACAAGTTTGCATATTCAAGCTACATAAGCTAAGCCCACACAGTCATTTCTTGACTATAGTAAATTATATATAGTATACTGCTATACAGGTTTCTAATGAATATACGCATTTTAGACAAACGTCAAATAATTGACCATATATGCATTTTAGTGTATTCTATATATATAAATGTATACAAAATATCAGCCGACATCAATGCAACCATACGGCAGAGACCAGAAAGGAGCTTTTATGGACAGAAGAATTCAGAGAACCCGCAACAGCTTATTCAGTGCATTTATAGAATTGCGTGCAGTAAAACCTGTTGAAAAGATAACGGTAAAGGAACTCACCGAGAAAGCCAACATCAGCAAGCAGACCTTCTATCTCCATTTTCAGGATATATATGACCTGTCTGAGTATCTTGAAAACGATGCTCTGCAATCTCTCATCGGCGATATTCCAAACCCTGAATATATGCTCACCAACCCGGCCGAAGCAAGCCGTCAGTTGTGCAATGCATTTATAAATCAAGGGCATCTCTTTTCCATACTGTTTCCAGATGACAGCAGAAGTTACGGTGTTCTCACAAACAAGCTGGATGCACTCATAAAAGAAAAGATCTATGATGAACGTCCTGAATTTCGCGACGACCTGTCCAAGAATGTCGAAGTCTCAATGTTCGTACAGGGCTGCGCTTACACGCTTCTGAAGTACAAAGATCAGGATGTTGCCAAAGTTATCGATACCCTTGCTGGAATAATCGAGCGCGCTGTGCGTGAATAGCATTATTCAACTATCTCGCACGCGACGTGCTCATAGTCTACCCTCTTACCGGTATTGATCACGAGGTGATATCTTCTATCCATATCTTCGTCAGATCTTTCGCCCTCAGATGTACTGGATTCAGATACATATGCCTCCAGCACCACATATACCTTATCGCCCATCCCTGCAAATGTCTCATAAGGATATTCTGCAAGAAGTTTCCCTTTTCTCACGCGTTCCCCTTCATTGCACATCAGCCTTATATTTACCGGCTGGCATACGTTATTCCAGTCGCGCTGCCCATCAGCGATCAGATGTATCCCAACGACATACCCTTCTTTGGACACGCATTCTATCTGCCCTGCTCTGGCTTTACTATATCCAGCCTTGCAGTCAAACGGCGCTCTGATCTCTCCCCGTGTGGCTCGAATCGCACACACGCCGATACTCCCGTCTCCCACGTCCTGTAAGCAATGAATATCAGATACGCACACAATATCACCTTCAACAGGCACATACACTTTCTTAAGCACTCTTTCATAATCCGCATCCTCCTTCTCTGATTCCATATATTTGTTACTCTCAATGCATCTCTTGAGTTCCCTGCAAATGTTCTCCACCTGATTTTCATAAAACACCTGAACCTGTCTCCCCTTTGCCAGAACCCCAAGCGCACCGGACGACTTGAGCCTCATACGGTTCACCAGTGCTCCATCATTAACAGTAACCCTGAGTCTTGTATCACTGCATGCCAGATTATATATATTGTCCATTCCCCCGAGGGCATCTATGATAACTGCCAGGTTTCCCATTTCATTCACATTTCGGTCACCCGCATTCCTATCGCTATTGTCTGTCTCCCCATCCTCGCAAGAGGCTTCGTCATCATTTTCACGCCTTTTCCTAATACATGCAGCAACGAGTATCACCGCAGCTGTCACCAACAGCAATACTGTTGCGTACAACCAGAATGAGTCTCCTGTCTGCTGGATTTCCTGTAAATTAAAAAGGACATCCATATATGCATTCCAATTCCCCATAAGAATTCCTCCTGCACATATAATGTCCTTTTTTATATTAATATATTCATGCTCCCCTCGACAGCCGAAGACTCCATGAAGATCTTATTTTATTATCCAGCAGCTGTCAGCGCCTCCGCAAATCTCTCCACATCCTCTTTTGGAAGTCTGTAGATCTTCTCGATCTTATCTCTCGCCATCTCCAATATACGATCCTCAAACTTTGCATTTTTTATGTAATCGATGGTTTTATCAGGGAATACAAAATAACTCTCTGCAAGTCCAAACGCCACTCCATCCTTTGCATAATAACCGCCATCCTGCATGTGTTCAAATGCATACAGACATTTGTCTATGTATCTGTCGTTGACGTAATAACACTTAAGCATGATCGCCACAAACCTTAGTCTGAAGTCGTCGGACATATCCTGCCACGTTCCAACGGCTATCCCTCCCTGACCTATCGAAACCTCAACCTCCTGTTGTTTCTTCCTCCATTCAGGATTCAGTTCTGAGTCCCCCATATATTTCATGATAAACTCCCACACTATCTCCTGATACATGGACGCCGCCTTAAAATTGGCACAGAACGAATCGCACACCCACCAGTTGTCTATCTTTGGCACAAATTCATCCGCATACGCAAGTATCTCCTCAAGCTTCCCCTGTGCATACCCAAGAACAAGCCCCTGCAGCACCACGTCCTCCAATGTGTCGTCCGGCGCATGCTTCAGATATTCCTTCCAGTTGATCTCCGCGATCTGCTGCGCAATCTCTTTCAGATCATCAAGTCTGACTCCGATCACATTGCCGCATCCAGGCAGGTTCATGGCAAGATATTTGCCAAATTCCAGATCCATATGTTCATATAACTCATCCCTGACAAGTCTGTTCACTTCTTCAAATGAGCTGCTCTCCATCCACACATATCCCCTTTCCAAAAATGTTATAAGAGCGCCTTTTTATTTCCTTGCATTTAAAGTCTATCTGTTGACCACATTTATGGGATGCCCTTCCAAAAATGCGCCCATATTGTCACCTGCTATCTGCAGCAATCTCTGTCTAACCTCTCTCGGGGCCCAGGCAATATGAGGCGTTATGATGATGTTCTTTGCAGTGAGCAGTGGATTATCCTCCTTCATCGGTTCCTGAGATACCACATCCACCGCAGCTCCGGCGATCCGTCCTGAATTGAGTGCAGCCGCGAGATCCTGTTCCACGATGCAGCCGCCTCTTGCCGTGTTTATCACAAATGCAGTTTTCTTCATAAGCTCTATTGTTTCCCTGTTTACCATGCCCTTCGTCTCAGGAAACAGCGGGCAGTGTATGCTGATCACATCCGCCTGCGCAAAAAGTTCTTCCCGGCTGACCCATCTTATCCAGCCGCCCTCAGGTAATTCCTTCTCAGTTCTGCTGCTCACAAGGACTTTCATGCCAAATGCATGAGCTATCTCCGCCACTCTCTGTCCTATGCTTCCATACCCGATAACACCCAATGTTTTTCCCGAGATCTCCATGGTCGGCATCACACTGTATGAGAAATCTTTGCTTCTCACCCAGCCCCCAGCCAGAACTGAATCGCTGTGGACGCCAACATGATTTGCAAGCTCAAGAAGCAGTGCAAATGTAAACTGAGCAACAGCTTCAGTGCTGTACGCTGGAACATTTGTCACAACTATACCATGCTCCTTTGCCGCATCCAGATCCACAACATTGTATCCCGTTGCGAGAACGCCCACATATCTGAGATTCGGACACGACTCTATTACCCTTCTGTCAATAACTGTCTTGTTCGTCGTTACGAGCTCAGCATCCCCTATTCTAGAAACCACATCCTCATATTCTGTCCTGTCATACACTGTGAGCTCACCATACTTTTCCAGACTTTCCCAACTGATATCACCGGAATTTGCAGCACATCCATCGAGAACTACTATTTTCATATCTGATCACCCTGCCTTATATTTTTAGCTTATCTACATATAATATCATTTTATTTCACATATATCTCTCCTTGTTTCAGAGAGCACATCCCATGGCATAACGTCATTTTTATTAAAACGATACATTTATTTTATTCAACTATACCATATAATTCACACGTTTTATAACGATCATTTTACCATTTAACGCAAAAATGCACAAATATTTCTGTACGACTTGAATAATTTTATTGAAAAATATGTGCAAACACATTAAAATAAAGATAACGTGCATTGGTAACAAATCATAACGAATGGGAGGTTTGAAATGGACAAAAAGATATTAACAGCAAAGGTATTGGAGGTATTTTCTAATGTTCTTCCAGAGATAGATGCGGGAAATCTGGATATGACGGCGCCTCTTACAACAGCTTATGGGGTTAATTCAGTGTCTATCATACAGTTCATCGTAGGACTTGAGAATGAGCTCAATATAGAATTTGACGATTCTGAGCTTGCCCTCGGCTTATACTATGACATGAATGATATGATCAAGGCTGTCGAGGCCAAAGTCAGCTAACTTAGCTTACATCGACAGGTCTTACAACCAGACGCGAAATGGAGGTAATAAACATATGAGCAAAAAGATTTTGCCAACAAGCTATCCAATGATCACTTCATGGCAGTGGCATGCCACACTTTTCTCTATCATTGGGGATGATGAGAAAGCCAAAAATTGGATATTCAGTAATTATATACAGTTAAGATGTTACAACATTGAAGAGATATTCACAGGAGACGAGATGCTTCTTGCGGACATGATGCCTGGAAGCAGTTCCCTCAAAGAATGCCCTTACCTTCTCTTCTCACTTATGACAAAGGAGCAGGTTGAAAGCTACTGTGGAGACATTCTCACATTTATCAAGAAAACCATTAACCTCGGCGGATATATATACGGTGTATTTGACGAGGCAAAGATCCTCTGTGATTCAGGAGCGGACTACAAGTTCCCTCACGAATTATTTATCTATGGATATGACGATGAGAAACAGGAATTTAACGTAGGTGATTTCACATTTGGCGAGCACTACTCATATTCCACAGTTTCATACTCCGATGTAAGAAATGGTTACAACACCATCACCGCTGCAGAGGATCACATCTTCAAGGATGACTACAAGGGACGCCGTGGTATATACGTTATCCAGAAGAATCTGGCTGAGACATACTACGAGTTGGATACCAAGTACATAAAGGATACTCTCATCGAGTATCTTGAGTCTAAGGACAGCAAGAACCACTTCCGTATGATGAGAAACCGTTTCAACGACACAGTATTCGGTGTGAACGTTTACGACGCAGTCCTGAAGCAGATCGGCAAGCAGTTGTCAGCCGAGGATCCGGATTTCGATATACGTGCACTCCATATCCTATACGACCATAAGGTCCTGATGATGGAGAGGCTTAAGTATATGATGGACAACGGATATTTGGAGTTCAACGGAGAAATTCTCGATGCATATATGGAAGTTGAAAACCTCATGCTCACAGCAAGAAATCTTCTGATCAAGACATCCATCACAGGCAAGGTTGACTGTATGGACAGATTTGAAAAGTATCTGATGAGCGCAAAAGAGAAGGAGACAGCCGTTCTCAAGCAGGTTGTCGAGATGTTATAAGCTATATCAAAGTCAGATATTTATATATCTTTTTAAAGACTGCGCGACTGATGTTCCACACACCAGTCGCACAGTCTTTTACTTTTATATTTCACATAATTTTACCCATTTTTACAAATTTCAGCTTTAATAATATCCTCTTTTTATTTATACTAGATACTAAATTGTTGCGAGAAGAATATTTATATTGTAATACATTTAATTTGGAGGATCTTTATGAACATATGCGTATACGGAGCGTCAAGCAACACCATTGACAGCTCTTATATAGAACAGACGGAGTATCTCGGCAGACAGATGGCAAAGCGCGGTCACTCTCTGGTCTACGGCGCAGGTGCCAACGGACTCATGGGTGCTGTAGCCAGAGGTGCTCATGAAGAACACGGAAAAATCATCGGCGTGGCGCCTTCTTTCTTTAATGTTGATGGCATTCTCTACGAGAATATTACCGAACTGATAACTACTGAGACCATGAGAGAGAGAAAACAGATCATGGAAGACCGGGCAGATGCTTTTATCATGACTCCGGGGGGTATCGGTACTCTTGATGAGTTCTTCGAGATACTCACTCTAAAACAGCTTGGCCGCCATGGCAAGGCTATCGTGGTGTATAACCAGAACGGCTTTTTCGAACCACTGCTCACCATGATGAGCGAGACCGCAGTCAAAGGCTTTATGACGAACGCCACCAACGAAATATACGCAGTCATGGATGACGCAGACGCCATCTTAGACTACCTTGAAAGCTACAAAACCGATATAGGCAAAGTATTCAAATTCTAAAAAATTCCGTACATGGTGTGTTGTATTTTATGATACATTTCACTATGTACGGATTTTTTGTTTGCTGTAATCTCTACAGACATTCTTATAATCTCAATTTTTTCTTTTATCCTCTTCTATGAGCTCTTTTATGGCGTTTACCGCCACACGGATGGCCCTGTCAGTATCATGGACCTCCGGATTTGGAAGTCCTGCTGCCGCTCTCTCCTGGTTTGCAACGACCAAAAAACAGGCTCCGACTCTCACTTTCAGAAATGCCCCTACTATAAACAGCGCCGCGGACTCCATCTCGGACGCCTTACAGCCCATGCGTTTCCAGGCCTCCCATTTGTCTGAGAGTTCGTAACTCACAGGCATTATCTGAGGGGAATGTTGTCCATAAAACGAGTCCTTGCTCTGGACAACACCGGCATGTACCGGAACCGCCAAGGCCTTTGCCGATCTGACGAGGGCATTCACCACATCTATATCTGCAACGGCCGGATACTCTATCGGCGCGTATTCCCTAGACGTACCTTCCATTCGCACCGAGCCTGTGGCAACAACGATGTCTCCTCCTATTATATCCGTCTGCATGCCCCCACATGTGCCCACGCGGATAAATGTGTGTGCACCGGAATGAACCAGTTCCTCAAGCGCTATCGCCGCCGAAGGACCCCCTATTCCAGTGGATGTAACACTAACCTTCTCACCGCCAAGATATCCCGTATATGTGACAAATTCCCGGCTATCTGCAACAAGCTCGGCATCTTCAAGATATTTTGCTATCGCACTGCACCGTTTCGGATCTCCCGGCATGATAACATACCGCCCAATCAAGTCTTCATTCACCTTTATATGATACTCCAGCCCCTGCTCTGACTCATATACCATAACAATCCCTCCTGTCTTTAGCATACGTAAAAAGCAGGCTTGCAGAAAAAACTCTGCAGCCTGCTTTTTAATGATCTACTTTATGATCTCCATCAATATACTTTCCTATGTATATTATGCGATTAGCACTTGAACTCATCAAGCTTTGCCTGAAGCTCCGGTGCTACTTCTCCATGGAACTTTACAGTAAGTGGTCTTTCAAGATCTAAGCTGAACACACCTAAGATCGACTTTCCATCTACAACATACTGAGCTGATGAAACGTCAACATCATTTGGAAACTGATTAAGGTATGATACAAACTTCTTGATGTCATCCATTGTGTTCACTTTAGCTTTCATCTCTGTAATCTGCATTGGCTGCGCCCCCTAATATATCTTAATATGTTATTGTTGCGGTACGATACGGGCTTCCCATACCAACTCGCCTACAAGAACATTCTAACACTCTCGTATGAAGTGTGTCAATGCATACTGTCCACGAATAATTATAGAAATAGTTATAATTTTGTCACTTTATGCCGCGAGCATAAACGGCTGTAATGTGCTTATAAATGATTCTGTAGCTCCATTATAAAATTTAACTGTGAGCTCCTGATCAAGCCCCAAACTGAACACACCAAGAATTGACTTGCCATCCACAAGGTAGTTACGGTTTGTTGAATATACGTCAACATCTCCGTCGTATTTTCTTATTGTCTCCACAAACTGTCTGACCTGCTCAACCGAATTGAGCTTTACCTTGATATCTGTTGATTCTACCATACTTATTACCTCCATTCATGGTCCATCGCCATCAATGTTCCTTTTATACTACTTTCTGAAATATTTTGCAAATTACAAAATCAAGGAATTGTAAAGCCTTTTGTGTGTTTTCCTTGTTTTTCTTAAGCAGAATATATGATCTTGCTTTCTTTTTGGGCATATTGCCTAATTTGCAGAATATTTTTTTACAAATCTCCCTCTCCGTCAAAACAACGTTCAACAAATTTTTGTTTAATTTTCAATTAACTTTTTTTAGCGGAACATGTCATTTTACGACCGTTCAATATACAATATGCTTATTGACGTTACATTTCCACGCATTTACAATATTGTGCGTAGAGAATATACTGATCTACACATATGACATTTTTATATTCTGACGAAAGGATAACCGGGACACCGGCAGCATCATGAATTTATTAACCATAAAAAATTTTTCAAAATCATATACAGACAAAATACTATTTGACAACGCAGACTTCTCCATAAACTCAAAGGAGAAGATCGGTATCATCGGAGTAAACGGAACCGGAAAGTCAACACTGCTCAAGATAATCGCAGGGATCGACACCTGCGACTCAGGACAACTGTCCAAAGGAAACAATGTGGTCATCAGATACCTTCCACAGACTCCTGATTTCACCGAGGCCGTGAGCATCTACGACTACGTCATAACCGCTAACTCTAACGAGGAAAACCAATGGAGCATAGAGGGAGATGCCAAAGCATTTCTCCACAGACTTGGATTTGACGATACAAGCCTCATAGTAAACACCCTCTCCGGCGGTCAGCGCAAAAAGGTCGCCCTAGCCGCCGCACTGCTCTCAAGCTGTGACATATTGGTACTTGACGAGCCTACAAACCATCTGGACAACGACATGACAGAATATCTGGAGGAATACCTGAACAACTACAAAGGTGCGCTTGTGATGGTCACTCACGACAGATATTTTCTGGACAAGGTATGCAACCGGATAGTTGAGATAGACAAGGGCAAAACTTACAGCTACAACGCCAACTACGAAGGTTACCTCATGCTCAAAGCCGAGCGGGAAAATATCGCCCTTGCAACTCAGAACAAGCATCAGAACATCCTAAGAAAAGAAATCGCATGGATGCAGAGAGGTGCCCGTGCCAGGAGCACCAAACAGAAAGCACATATACAGAGATACGAAAAGCTCGCAAGTGAGGAGCTCATAAAAGAAACCCAGTCCGTCACCATGAGTTCCATCGCCAGCAGACTGGGCAACAAAACCATAGAGATAAACAATATATCCAAGACCTGGCCCGAACGCGAAAATCCCATTATACAGGATTTCTCATACAACTTCCTTCGCACTGACAGAATTGGAGTTGTCGGACCTAACGGATGCGGCAAAACCACGCTTATGAAACTTATAACAGGCAACATCAAGCCTGACAAAGGATATATAGACATAGGCGAAACTGTCCGTATTGGATATTTTTCTCAGGAAAACGAATCCCTTGATCCAAATATGAAGGTTCTGGACTATGTCAAAGAGACCGCAGAATATATACAGACCACCGAAGGACTTATGTCTGCATCAACCATGTGCGAACGCTTCCTGTTTGACGGAACACTGCAACACCAACGCATAGAGAAGCTGTCCGGTGGTGAAAAGAGAAGGCTGTACCTTCTGAAGGTCCTTGTATCATCACCAAATGTACTCATCCTGGATGAGCCTACAAACGACCTGGACATATCAACGCTATGTATACTTGAAGATTACCTTGACTCTTTCCAGGGCATACTCATAGTTGTATCCCACGACAGATACTTTCTGGACAGGGTTATACGCAAGCTTCTGGTATTTGACGGAAAGGGTGCGATCTCACAGTTTGAGGGCGGATACACCGACTACTATATAACCCACGGGGCATTTGCCAACAGTGCCGCAGGCACCACAAACGATACGACGCGATCATCTTCGTCAAAGGCTCAGGAAACCATCAGTTTGGAGGACGATCCAGCAGCGGATCAGAACAAAAAGAAGGGACGAGAACCGGCGATCAAGAAAAAATTCTCCTTCAACGAACAGCGGGAATACGACACTATAGAGGATGATATTGCCGCAAAGGAGTCGGAGATCACCCAGATAGAGGCAGACATTAACGGCTCCGTATCAGACTTCATTAAACTGAACGAGCTGACTGAGAAAAAGGCAAAGCTTGATGAAGAGCTTGATCATCTCCTGGACAGATATATTTATCTCACAGAACTAGCCGAATCATTTGACCGATAACTGCAAATCTGCAATCAACATAAAACACCCCGGAATGTACACAGAAAATCACCGTTCACATTCCGGGGTATCTCACTTCTGAATTATATAACATCACATCTGATGTCTCACTATCTTATACTCATCATCCAACTGAAAATAAGGACAGTTATCATATCCTCTGGCAATAAATCTGGCAAAGTCATCCTCATCCATATTCACCAGGCACTCAGAGAAATCATCTTCTTCATCATATACATAGTGAGCACACATATCACAACTGGAAGCCATTTCAATCCTCCTTAATCTTCTATGAGAATTGCTCTCAAAAGCACTTTTCTCATGTTATCCGCAAAAGTATTTTTATTATACACGTGCCCGGTCTAAAAATCTATCAGTTTCACTTAATTAACCAAGTTTCTAACTGGTAATAACTGTCATAATGTGATATTATTGAAAGAAGTATATTAAGGGATTTCCTCAAGAAAAAGAAGGAGTGTGTTTCCAGTTATGAAAAAGAAGTTAGTAGCATTTCTGCTCACCCTCATCATGATTCTGCCATTTGTCAATACAGCATACGCTGCTGATAAGGGAGATACGACAAATAGCAGTTCTGGATCTGGCAAGATAAACGGCAAGACTTATTATTATGATCAGTTTGACAACAGCGCATACAGAACTGTATATAATCAGATCAACGAAGCCGCTGCTGCATTTAACTCGTCAAACCAGACCGCACAATATCAGGATGGTGGCTATTACACAGCATTTACACTGTCGATAAGCAATAAAGACTGGGAAGTTATCGGCAACGATGGTCTTCGCCAGGTTATGAACGCGGTTTTGGCCGATCATCCGGAATATTTTTGGATGTCTGACAGCTACGAATGTAAGGCATCTTCATCCGGAGAATTAAAATTCCAGTTGCTGACAGTTGAATGTTATTCACTGTATGCCAATGGTGACTCGCGAATAGTGTATGTCAACAATTTCGACCTTGCAGTAAAAACTTACGCAGCTACACTAAGTGAAAACGCAAAGGATTATGAAAAGGTATATCTGATCCACAACGCCATCATCAACAAAGTCTATTATGCAGACAATATCACAAGCAGGAACAATGATAACATATATGCATACACAGCAGATGGTGTTTTCAGTTCGCAATACCTGAAAGCAGTTACATACGGCTACGCCAAAGCATTTAAAGCTGTAATGGATTATATTGATGTACCTTGCATATATATTGAGGGACAGAATTCTGATCTTCTCGATGATTCAGCAGAAACACAAAAGAAATTAAAAGATGAGAACTACATTAACAACTGTGCATGGAATGCAGTATATCTCGGCGGGGAATGGTATCTCATAAACCTTGGTCTTGACGATCCTGTTACCACCACTGGCAAAGAGGCACTGTCATACAAGTACTTCAACATTACGGATTCGCAGGCTTCTAACCTGACTGCCATCCCAGACAGAGTCCCTGGAATTCCATCCTGTAACGGCACAGAATATTGTCTCACGAAGGTTCAACAGGATCTCGAAGCTGATGGATTATGGGAAAAGTCCAGTTACAACTTTTTAGACATGATACTTGACAGATATGGCCTCTCCGTCGTTTTGATAAGCGTCGGTGTCATACTCTTACTTATCGTATCTCTCTTTAAGAATATTCGCAAAAGAACCAAGAGTAAGAAAAAAGATAAGGTCAAAAAAACAAAAACAACTGTGGTCGACAATTCTGAGCTTGACGACGAGCTCAGAAAGCCGCCTCTTTCATAAATACAGAACAATAAGAAATATAAAAGCATAAAAAAGTGCATTGCACATCTATACGGCATTTGGAATAATCCCAATATATCGGAACCGATGTGCAATGCACTTTTTGTATTTAATTAGCTACGTCTCCATCAGTAACCACTACGGTTATATTCTTTGATGCAGTATTGCCTGCCCAATCTGCGACCGTCAGTGTCGCATTTACGGCTCTTGCCTTTCCTGTGTCCAAGTCTTTCACCGAAGTGAGCTTGCTCTGAATATCAGGATCAGCATCTGTAACAGTATAATAATCACTCCAATTTATATCCTGTCCCACCTTAACTTCTATTTCATCCGGACCGGATATGTAAGGATTAACCTCATCCACCACATTTATCTTTGCTGTTTTCCTGCTGGACAGCTTTCCTCTTCTGACTGTGAATTTTACTTTATACTTTCCCAGCTTATCTGGTACAAAATCATTTGAATCGCACTCGATATAAGTATCTACACTTGACGCTTCAAAAAAGTTCTTTATATCAAATGTATCCCCCATATTGTAATCCTGTGAAATCTGATGAACTTTGAGCAAGCTTGCTCTCATTATAAGCGTTATCACCAGGGCTAGAAGAATTCCCAATATGATCGCTGCCGGAATAACTGTCTTAGGGTTTAATCTTACATTGCTTTTCTTTTTATTGGTTTTTTTATAAGTCTTTGAACGAGTCTTTAAATCACTCCTTTTGACACCACTATTACTCTTCGCACCGGATGTATGGACCGCATTGGATTGGCGCACCGTCCTGCTCTGTGTGCCCTTCGCAGGATGGTCTCCCCGTGTCTTCTCCTTGTCCAGCGGTCTTCCTGTACTGGTTCTTGTTCTCTGAACAGCAGTTGCACTTTGAGGTCTTGAGCTTGCTGATCGGCTACGCTGTCTGTTTCCTGTCGTATCTGATCTGTTCATTGTCGATCTATCTACACGTATTTCTCTATCGCGTATTTCTCTATCACGCACTTTACTGTCTCGCACTTTACTATTATCAGCTTTACTTTCTTTATCTGCCAATTTATGCCTCCTCCGCGGCTCCCACGTACCGCAACACATTTATTTATCCATTATACATAATAATTCCCATGCATACAATCATTTCACATTGCAATGACAGCAAATAAGTTGCAATAGAAGCAAATAAGTGCGATAATTTACAGTAAGTTTACTCGAAAGGAGCATTTTTATGTCAATCAATAACCTTAGTTCATTTACAAAAGCCCGCGTAGGACTATGCGTAGAGAGTGATTCAATAGACAATAATCTCTACGAAGAATACGGTGTAAAGCGCGGTCTTCGCGACCTGAACGGCATTGGGATCAACGCTGGAATTACCAATATTTCATTGAGCCGCGCCTACAAGCCGGACAGCGATAAACTCATACCAATCGACGGTGAACTTTACTATAGAGGATACGAGATACGTCAGCTCATAGATGGCTTTATGTCGGAAAACAGATATGGATTCGAGGAATGCACATACCTTTTGCTATTTGGCAAACTTCCAGACGCAGACGAGCTTTCCCAGTTTAAGCAGGTACTCAATCTGGCATACGATCTTCCTCACAACTTTATTCAGGATGTCATCATGAAGAACCCAACAAAGGATATCATCTCAAATATGACCAAGAGTATCCTTGCCCTTGGATCATATGACAAATCAGAGACGGACATCTCTCTGGACAACGTTCTCCAGCAGTGCCTTATGATCATAAGTGTATTTCCTCGTCTTGCCGTGTATTCATTCCAGGGATACAGACATTACGAACTCGGAAAAAGCTGCTACATACACAAGCCTGACCCTAAGCTTTCATTTGCTGAGAACATACTGAGCATGCTCCGTTCAGATAGAAAATATACCCAGCTTGAGGCCAGGGTTCTCGACCTTGCGCTTGTTCTCCACATGGAGCACGGCGGTGGAAGCAATTCAACATTTACGACAAGAGTTGTGACATCCTCTGGATCAGATACATATGCGACGGTCGCTGCCGCTCTCTGCTCCCTCAAGGGGCCTCTTAACGGAGGCGGAGACCTCAAGGTTATGGAGATGATGAAGAATATCCACAACAATGTTGAGGATGTGACAGATGAAACACAGGTTAAGGAATATATCAGAAAGATCGTCAGAGGAGAAGCATTTGACAGGTCTGGTGTTGTATACGGAATGGGACAGCCTATCTACTCACTCTCAGATCCGCGCGCCTTAATCATAAAGGAATACGTTGAAAAGCTCGCCGAGGAAAAACACGAAAAAGATGAATTTAAGCTCTATGAACTCATCGAAAGAGTCGCCCCTGAAGTTATAGCCGAGGAGCGCAAGATATACAAGGGTGTATGTATAAATATCGACTATTACTGTGGTCTCCTCTACAAGATGCTCAAGATTCCTTACGCGCTGTACACACCGCTGTTCGCCATCGGACGTGTGGTTGGCTGGAGTGCTCACCGCATGGAAGAACTTGTCAACAGCTATAAGATCATGCGGCCTGCTTATCCAAGCCTTGTAGAGCCAAAGTCTTATGTGCCTATAGACGAGAGGTAAAATCGGTCTTATAGCCCTGATATAAATCACAAAGCTTGCAAAATATTTCTATAAATAGGAATTTATCATGGATAACAACCATACACAGAGCTTCGATCATCTTGAATATACAGTGATCCGAAGCAACAGAAAATCAATATGCATAGAGATAAGCCCAGACCTGCAGATAAAGGTCCGGGCACCGCAAAAAATGCTCGATTCACAGATTCGGGCATTTGTGGCATCTAAAGATAAATGGATAACTGACCACCTCGCCATAATGCAGGAACGGCTAGAAAGTCAGGCAGCGGACACATATCGCAAACCTCTTTCAGGCTCGGAACTTGCCGTGCTTGCGCAAAAGGCCTCCATCGTTATACCAGAACGTGTAAAACACTTCGCGCCTATCATCGGCGTGACATACGGTCGCATAACCATCCGCCATCAGAAGACAAGGTGGGGTAGCTGCAGTTCATCAGGCAACCTGAATTTCAACTGCATGCTCATGACTACCACCCCCGAGCTCATCGACTATGTTGTGGTCCACGAGCTCTGCCACAGAAAGCAGATGAACCACTCGCCATTGTTCTGGGCTGAAGTGGAGAGGGCTCTCCCCAACTACAAGGAGCTGCGCAAGGAATTGAGGCAGTATAGCTGCTGACCTACCACTCCATGACAACTGCGCCGTATGTGAGTCCTGCGCCAAATGCAGACATGGCGATCTTGTCACCGCGCTTCAATCCATGCTCTCTTACGAGCTGATCAAGAAGTACAGGAACGCTTGCAGCTGACATATTACCTGTGTAATCAAGTGTTGTAGGGAACTTCTCAAGTGGCGCCTTGAGTCTCTTAGCAACTGACTCTATAATCCTTACATTTGCCTGATGAAGTACGAAATAGTCCACATCATCCGCCGTCATGCCAGCCTTGTCAAGTGCCTCAACAAGGCACTTTGGGCACTGTCTGACCGCGAACTTATACACCTCCTGTCCATCCATATACAGATAGTCAGGCTTTACCTCTTCATTTATAAACAGATTGTTTGTCTTTCTGCTCTCGCAGTTGAGTACCATACCTTTCTTGCCAATGGATCCCTGAACAATACTTATTATTCCCTTATCCGACTCTTCTACATACGCAGCTCCTGCACCATCACCGAACAGCACGCATGTGCCCCTGTCGTTCCAGTCAAGGATCTTGGACAGTGTCTCCGAGCCTATCACCAGAGCATTTTTCACGAACCCTGTCTCTATATACATCTTTGCAATATTCAGCGCAAATACGAATCCAGAACATGCGGCATTCACATCAAAGGCAATCGCCTTATCAGCACCTATAGCTGCCTGCACCTGACATGCCCCGCTTGGCGTATAATAATCCGGTGTCACTGTAGCAAGAACTATAAGTTCCACATCCTCAGCAGCCCTTCCTGCCATCTCAAGAGCCTTCAGCGCAGCCTCAGCAGCCATGCTGGTCGTAGTCTCCGTCACAGCTATCCTTCTGTTCTTGATTCCCGTTCTGGAAGATATCCATTCATCTGATGTATCTACATACTTTGATAACTCGTCATTGGATACTTCTCTCTCTGCCAGACAGCTGCCTGTTCCCATTATTCTTATTGCCATTAATTTATTCTCCCTTAGTAAATCTTTTCAATCTTTATTCTGATATCCTCAGCCCTATCTACAGCCTAACGATCATATACCCCGGATATCTTTTCGTTATGTTTCTTTTCGTTTTATTCATCTTCGCTTAACAGCTCTGCCACGAATTCGCCCCACTTTGTCTTATTCTTGTAGTTCTTTTTGAACATCGATGGTTCCGTCTTGTAATCATAGCTGCTCGCTACCCAACCAACATTATGTTTTTTCAGATACGAAGAAAACTTTATTCCAAAGACATTCCTCGTTCCCTTAAGCTTCTCATTCTTCACTTTCACATCATCATCCGTATATCCCCACTCAGTTACTATGATAGGGTAGCTCGTCACATATCCGGAAATAAACTTCTGCCAGAACACCTTGTCAGGATACACATGTACTGCAAATGCTGTGTTGTTGTTTGTCTCACCGAGTTCATCGAGCCATCCAAGATCATAACAATAATCCGGACTTCCAACTATGATGAGCTGCTTTGCGCCCGCATCCCTGATGACTCCTATAAGGCTGTCTGCACATCTCTTCCACTCTGAATCACTCATTCCAACCGGTTCATTGTATATCTCAAAGATAACATTCGGAGTGTTCTTGAAGTACTCTGCTGTATTCTTCCAGAACTCTGCTGAATAGTCAAGCGGATTCTCTGAAATGTCTGGCATCTCATCTCCGCTGCCATCTATAGGATTGCCTGTATAATCCCAGTCAATAATAACATATTTGCCACTTTCTCCTGCCCAGGTGACTATCCTATCCAGGTATCTCCACATATAATAATCATCATTCTTGTACTCTGCAGGATCAACTGGAACTCTGATAACATTTCCGCCCATATCAAATACTTTCTTATAGAATCCTTCATCAAAATTCTTCTCATCATATAATCTATGGGATTCAGGAACCATGACACCCTTTAGCACAACCTGCTCGCCTTCTGCATTCACTATCTGCACTCCCTTTGTGCGGAGCATAGACGGATACTTGTCCGTATCGCCAACAAACTCTGCCCTTGTGCCAACCGGCGTCAGCAGATCATTACCACTCTTAATATATCTGACAATATATATAGCTGCCGCCACAATTATCGCCGCAACTATCACAATCAAAGTCACCTTCATCTGTTTTTTCATAAGCCATCCTCCAATTCATGCCAGCTTCGAAGCCATATATATTAGAGTGTACCAAAAAAAGCGGGCATCTTCAATACATGCATTAACAAAAGGCATTTCCCAGCAAGATAAATTCTCACTTAGAAAATGCCTTGAATATCTCTTTATAAATATATCTATAAATAATTAAAGATTTCTGAATCTGTCATATCTGTCCTGCGCAATCTCCTCAGGAGTTTTATTTGAATACTTCTTCAGGAATTCCTTAATGTTCATCTTGAGGTACTTACCTATATATGGAACTGAGTCGTCATCCGCTCCGCCATATTCCGGTACGACCTGTTCGATAACGTTCAGTCTCTTGAGATCCTGAGCTGTGATCTGCATAACCTCTGCAGCCTCCTCAGCTCTGTTGCTGTCCTTCCAGAGAATAGACGCATATCCCTCTGGTGAAAGAATGGAATATGTTGCATTCTCAAGCATCCATACCTCATTGCCAACTGCAAGCGCAAGTGCACCGCCACTGCCACCTTCTCCGATAAGGATACAAAGAACAGGCACTTTGAGTGATGACATCTCATAAAGATTCCTTGCTATTGCCTCACCCATTCCTCGCTCCTCAGCCTCAAGTCCGCAGAACGCACCAGGTGTATTTACAAAAGTTATTATCGGTCTGCCAAACTTCTCTGCCTGTTTCATCAGACGAAGAGCCTTTCTATAGCCATCTGGAAGCGGCATACCAAAGTTCCTCTCCATGCACTCAGCCATGGACGCACCCTTAACCTGTGATATGACCGTCACAGGCTGTCCGTCTATATGACCTATGCCACCTACGATGGCTCTGTCATCGTTCATTGTTCTGTCTCCGTGGATCTCGCGGAAATCATCACAGATATACTTCACATAATCAAATCCCGATGGTCTGCTCATCTGACGTGCACCTCTGAGCTTCTCCCATGGAGTCTTCGGCTCGTCATCCTTGAGTCTCTCCTTCAAGATCTCACTGATATCAAACTTCTCGTCACTATCAGTCTGATCAAAGTTCGCATATCCCTGTCTCTGCTTATGTGTAACTATGAGCTCATACATGGTATCCTTCATCTTATCTCTTGTGATTATTCCATCTATGATTCCATGCTCTACAAGGAACTCTGATCTCTGGAATCCCTCAGGCAGCTCCTGTCCTATAGTCTGCTTTATAACTCTAGGTCCGGCAAATCCAACAAGGGCTCCCGGCTCGCCAAGGATGATATCTCCAAGCATTGCAAAGCTGGCTGTCACACCACCTGTGGTAGGATCAGTAAGGATCGATACATACAAAAGACCTGCATCTGAATGTTTCTTAAATGCAGCCGATGTCTTTGCCATCTGCATGAGAGAAATGATTCCCTCCTGCATACGTGCACCGCCTGAACAACAGAACATAAATACCGGAAGTTTCTCCTCTGTCGCTCTCTCGACCGCTCTCGCTATCTTCTCGCCGACTACATATCCCATGCTGCTCATAAGGAATCTGGCATCGCACACACCGATCACTGCAGGCTCACCATTGATGGTTGCCTTTCCTATAGTAACAGCTTCTTTGAGGTTTGTCTTCGCCTGTGCAACTGCGACTTTCTCCTCATATCCCTCAGTTCCAAGAGGATTTGAGCTTGGCATATCCTCGAACCACGGCTCAAATGACTTGGGATCTGTGACCATCTTTATTCTGTTCTTGGTCTTTACCCTAAAGTAAGAACCACACTCGTAACAGATGTACTTTGCGTTCTTAACTCTTTCCTTCTCAACTTCTTTTCCACACTTAGGACACTTTACAAATTCAATCTTTGGTGCTTCCTGAACTTCCTCAGCAGCTTTTGTCTCCTCTGCAGCCTTCGCTGCAAGTATCTCGGCATCCTTTGCTTTCTTTTTGATAAATAACATGATTTTTACTGCTCCTTATACTTCTGTAAAACGATACATGCGTTGTGTCCGCCAAATCCAAGTGAGTTGCTTATTGCAACATCGACATCCATCTCACATGGCTCCTTACAGTAATCCAGATCAAGCTCCTCCTCGCTCTCGATAAGACCTCTTGTTCTGTGAATGTAACCTTCCTCTATACTCTTGACACAGGCAATAGCCTCGATTGCACCAGCTGCACCGAGAAGATGTCCTGTCATAGACTTTGTTGAGTTGATCTTGATATCCTTTGCATGATCTCCAAATGCCTTCTTTATAGCTCTTGTCTCAACAAGATCGTTGAGATGTGTGCTTGTACCATGGGCATTGATATACTGAACTGCATCCATTGGAATGCCTGCATCCTTGACAGCATTTGTCATTGCAACTGCAGGACCCTCTCCTGACTCCTCAGGTGCTGTGATGTGATATGCATCACTTGAACAGCCATATCCTGTGAGCTCAGCGTATATCTTTGCTCCTCTTGCCTTTGCATGCTCAAGCTCCTCAAGTACAACTATACCTGCGCCCTCACCAAGAACGAAACCGCTTCTGTCCTTGTCAAATGGGATTGAACATCTGTCAGGATCTGTTGATGAGGTAAGTGCTGTGAGTGAGTCAAATGTTGATATACCGATAGGTGAAACTGCCGCCTCACATCCACCGGCTACCATGACATCAGCGTCACCGTACTGGATTGTTCTAAATGCCTCACCGATGCTGTTGGTTCCTGATGCACATGCAGTTACAACATCTATACTCTTTCCTTTAAGACCAAACTGGATAGCAACATTACCTGCTGCGATATTGCTTATCATCATAGGAACTACAAATGGGCTCACACGAAGAGGTCCCTTTGTGAGAATGGTTCCATATGCATTCTCAAGCTCCTGAAGTGAGCCAACACCCGATCCTATACATGTACCAACTCTGTATGCATCCTCTTTGCTCATATCAAGTCCTGAGTCTGCCATGGCCTCCTGTGTTGCCTTGACAGCAAACTGTGTGAATCTTGCCATACGTCTTGCAGACTTTGGATCAATGTAATCCTTTGCAACAAAGTTCTTTACCTCGCCTACAAGCTTGCACTTGTATGCCGAAGCATCAAACTGCGTGATAGGTCCGAAACCATGTTTTCCCTCCTTGAGTGAATTCCAATACTCGTCAACTGTGTTGCCGACTGGAGTTATGGCTCCTATACCTGTTATTACTACTCTCTTTTTCATACTTATCTCCTTGAATTGTCTAATTTACACTTACATATTTTTATATTATACCCCAACTATAAAATGTTTGGAAGTAATTGTATGCATGTTTTTCTATTAAATTTCGATAAACATTTCTCGGCAAATGCCTATTACAGTCTCTCTTTTATCTTCCTGAATATGAATTTTTTGCTTATATAATAGTTCAAAATTATCACTAATATGGACGTGAATGTCTTTATTCCCATCGCCCACAGGTGCAGTCTGTCCACCAGTATGTATATGAGCCCCTCCTCTACGATCAGTGTAAATATACGGCTCGCATAAAATGACAGCAGCTCCTTTATAAACTCCCATGCAGTCTCCGCAGCTGTGTGGAATACGGATTTTCTGTTTGTTATAAACGAAACGAAATTATACAGTATCCATGCCAGAAAATTAGCTCTCACCGGATCTATCCCACATTTTGACATAAAAATCCAGGTAGCCCCCAGATTTACCGCCCCGACCACTATCCCCCATAATATATAGATATATATCTCCCTGGGGATTTTCTTTAGCACCTTATCTACAAACATTTAACTCCCTTATGACCGTCTCCTCTGGAAATTCCCTCTCTATCCGTTCACATAGACGATCGTTAAACTCCACTCTCTTTTGAAAATTAAACTTCAGTATATTCTTATAGCCCCACAAATGGGTGAACACATCCTGCCCCTCTATATCCGCCGCTTCCGGGAAAAATGATGATATTATCTTACCTTCTCGTCCAGCGCACATCGCCAGCAGCCTCTGCTCTGCAAACACCATGTGGCACAGATTTTCCTCAGTCTCTCTACAATTCTCCATGAAGTTTATGGAGCTGTCCACATAATAGTTCTTAAATTGTTCATCCGCCATGTACAACATACACGTATTCACCGGCGGCTCATCCCAACTCCATCCGGGATCAAACGCATAGCCATCCTTCATGTTGAAGAACTCTCTGCCAGGATACACATCTGGGTATATCCCCTCCCTATGTATCGCGCATATGTTCGTCCCCTCTATATATTTTTCTATATTTTTCCATACAATTAGGTCAAGATCTACCATGACCGCCGGCATTTTCGCTTTCTTCAATGCGTAGAGTTTACCTGCAGCCCAAAACACCCGGGGCGACACGCGATCTGGCACATCTATCTCTTTTATGCCGCCATTCCATATATGAGCTATCCCCTGTCTCTCAACATAATCAATGGCCCTTTCATCACCGTAAAGTGTGATAGGACCATTCATTTTTCTCCACATAAGAGCAGACAGGATCATGGTCAAAAGCTCATAATCCTGCATGCTGTATGTATCTTCTGTATTCTGTTTAAAATAAGGGGCTGTCCACAATGTATGAAAACCTTCTATTTTTCTCATATATCCTCCATGGCTTAGATCAAGCCTAGATCAGATCCAGCCCATATCCAAATTTGGCATTTCCGCCGATCCTTTTCTCAGGTCTTCTGCACTTATTGATAAGCTGCCACTCCTGAGGGAACTCCATCAGCAGTTCCTGACTTACCCTTGTGGAATCTATGGCGTTCTGCACTTGGCAAGGCGCGTTATCACGCGCCGCCATGCTGAATCTCCGACTGCTGCCTAACACAAATCGTTGGCTGCTGCCTACCGTTCTGTACTGGCTTCCCGTAAGATATCGGAAACCGCCCTGACTGCCGAACAACCGTCTCATCTGACTTCCGTTCCATGCAAATCGCTGGCTGCCGCCTAATGTAAATCGCTGACTGCCACCTAATGTAAGTCGCTGGCTGCCATTTCTCACAAACCTCTGGCTTCCACTTCTCATAAATCTCTGGCTGCCCGTTCCCGCAGAGACAGCCTCTAGCTGAGTCTCCTTCGCCGCCGCACATCCAAGTTCAACATATCGGTCATCTATCGGCATCAGTTCACCACCACCAAATTCAAGGCTGTACGGTCTTCCTTCCATCATGACGTATGTTCTATATGGATATAACTTTCCATTGAGTGATATCAGTTTCATATACACCGGCAGGCCACATCCAAGCCCATGAAGCCTGTATGCCTGGGCTATAGTTGCTTTCACAAAATATCCGCCATCTGGAAGCTCATAGCCGAGCAAGCTTTCCAGTTCTCTGTCCCACTCTGCATATGCACCAAATTCACCTGTCCGGACATCATAATTTCTAAGATCAAAATATGCCATACCCGTCACAAATGAAAGCATCCTCGTTATTCTATTGTCAAACTGCGGCCAGCTCTCGCTGTCACATTTATTTAAAGACGAATATATGAAACCCACACACAATCTCCATTTCCAAAACTAGCCAGCCATTCCATATCCGACCAACTACTATCTATTATGTATGGTACTCTATTTTGAAACATAATTCAATTTAATTTAGGTCTTTTAGAGCTCATTATGACATCTTTATTCTGATAATTTTTTGCATATTTTACATTTATTTTCCAAATGTCAGCACATAATATCTCTTGAAGCCCTCCTTGTCTCTATCAAGTGCGATAAAGACAGCAGCCCCCATAGTTTTGTATGATGTATCCAGCATATTTCTGTCGTGGGCAGTTGACTTTGTCCATGCTCTGAACACAAGATCCTCCTCACTGAAGCCGCATGCCAGATTCTCTCCGAACAATTCATACATAGAATTTATGCAGAGTGTTCCATTCGGTCTGTAATGTCCGTATGTGTTGCTGATCTCCTTCGCTCTGGTCGTAGCGGTCTCTGTCATTGACGCCGACTCCGTAAGTGAAGAAAGACCGTTTTCGTTTCTGTGGGCATTTACCTCTGCCATCAGTCTTTTAGCCGCGCCAAGATCATAATATCCATAAACCTTTGTTGATCTTCCATTTCCAAGATCGATCGTGTAATATCTCTTGACCTCCAGGTTGTACTCTCTCTTATATACGACACCCTTCCTGTTGACATATGCAAGATAACCATTTGCTGTCTTGTATACACCTGCCTTCTTTACTCTGACTCCCTTGCTGTCAAAATAAAAGTTTGATCCTCCGATTCTCTTTATCGATCTCTTCACAAGAACCCATTTGCCCTTTGAGAGCACATATCCCTTCTGGCTGGCTGTCACAAACTGTACAGTTGCTATGCCCTTTGAGTTAAAGTAGTACTTCTGTCCGCCTACCACGCGCCACTTGTTCTTCTGAGCCACCCATTTCTTTGCTGAATAGCTGTAGTCGTAGAGTTTTCTGGTTGCACCCGAAACCACGTACTTGGATGTCATGCAGCCCTTTGAACCAACATAATAGTATGTATGTGAACTTGCCTTTTTCCAGCCCTTACTTGTGGACCTCACTCCCTTGTTGTTGTAGAAATAGTAATATTTCCCGTTGAGTCTATTGACCTCGTTCTTTACCGGAATGTATCTCTTTGACTTTGCTGAATATCTGTACAATGTCTTTATCGATGAATTATATACAACCTTAGCCTTTCCATTACCGCTGAAATAATACAGTTTAGAACCTACACTCTTCCACATATTTTTCTGGATCACCCACTGGGTTCCATTTGAATTCAGCTTGTAAAATCTGTACACGCCGCCACTTTTATTTATCTTTCCGATCACCTTGCTCTGGGAATCAGTACATACGTTCATTCCGTTATTCGTTGAATACCATCCTGCCTTCTTAACCCTGATTCCCTTTGCATTGAAATAGTACTCCATGCCATCATTCATGGTGACAACCTGATTGCTGGCAAGTACAAGTCTGCCGTTCTTGAGAAGCTTCATTCTTCGGAGTTTCTCTGAATATGACTTGATGCAGGTTCCATTTTTATCAACATAGAATCTCATACCATCAGCATTTCTCCATGTGCTGGTATACATTTGCCAATTGCCACTGCCTGTGCTGTCTCCATACAGCTTTATGATATCTCCAGATCTTGTATACTTCTCTGTGAGTTGTCCATTCTGATCCAAATAATACTTACTGTTTCCAGCCAGCTTCCAACCGGGATCCGTTACTTTCACACCATCAATGTTAAATAGATAGTTGTAGCCATCACTCAGCACGCATTCTGTATTTGCCGCTGTTGTGATAGTTGTTCCACTATAAAGCTCAAGTTTATTATCCTGGAGGTTGTAAACCTTTGCTACATAGCCATCTCTATCTACGTAAACCTCATAGCCATCTGAGCTTGTCCAGCCCGGAGTTGTCACCGCAGTTCCACATATATAGAACCTGTAACCGTCATCCTCCTGACAAATACCAGACTTATCCGCATCTGAATTAGATGCAAGTGAATCCTGTGATCCTTCCTGCCTCTCCTGCGCATTCTGAGCCAGCACACTCATATTGCCGGAAAAGAAAGTTGACAGTACCACTGCGCATGCCAATACCGCACACACGAATCTCTTTTGTACAGAATATGCTCCTGCATTTCTTGATTTTGTACTCATTTCTTCGCTCTCCTTCATAAAATATGATAATTTACCTGTATTTTCATATGTAATATTTTCCACACGTAGTATACACGTGTTACATATTTTTTACAAGTATAACTTTTTTACATGTTTTTTGTTACATTTCTGTTAACTATCATTTTTTATTCTGTCACTCCAACCGCAAAGTCCAAAGTGCTGTATTGAGATTTAGTATTTAAATATGGTAAAATATATTTTATATGTTGACAGCACATATAACTTTGCAATAAGAATGACCAATATATAGAAAGAAGGGCTATCGACGATGAGTGCGATTGTTACATTGAAAAAGGGTGAGGGCAGGCTTCTCAAATCCGGAGGCGCTTGGATATTTGACAACGAAATTGATTCCATAATGGGAAACTTTGAAAACGGCGATATTGTGATGGTAAACGATTTTGACGGATATCATCTTGGTAAGGGATTTATCAACACCTATTCCAAGATAACCGTGAGAATGCTCACCAGGGATGCCAGCACAGAGATTGATGAGGCATTTTTCACTAAACGTCTTCAGGATGCCTGGGATTACCGAAAGAAAACGGTGGACACCAGTAGCTGCAGGATCGTATTCGGAGAAGCAGATTTTCTCCCCGGCATAGTCATAGACAAGTTTGAAAATGTGCTTGTAGTAGAGTCTCTCGCTCTCGGAATCGACAAAGTTAAAAATTTGTTAATAAATAGTTTAAAAAATATACTCAAAAATGATGGTATAATAATATCGGGTGTTTATGAGCGCAGCGATGCAAAGGTCAGAAAACACGAGGGGATGGAGACGTACAAGGGATTTATTGGTGATGAATTTGACACCAATGTTCACATAAATGAAAATGGCGTTCGATATATTGTTGATGTGAAGACCGGATTCTTTCTGGATCAGAAGTATAATCGTCTTGCTATTCAGAAATTATGTAAGGGTGCAAAGGTACTTGATTGTTTTACTCACACAGGTTCATTTGCACTTAACGCAGGCATAGCAGGTGCTTCAAGCGTTTTGGGAGTAGACGCTTCAGAGCTTGCTATAGCTCAGGCCAGAGAAAATGCAGTACTCAACGGACTTGAGGATACTGTTTCATTTGAATGCAGAGATGTATTTGATCTTCTTCCAGAGTTGGAATCAAAGGGTGAAAAGTTTGATGTGGTAATACTTGACCCACCCGCATTCACAAAGTCAAGAAATTCAATAAAGAACGCAGTAAAAGGGTATCGCGAGATTAATTTACGTGCAATGAAGCTCGTCAGGGATGGCGGTTTTTTAGCTACATGTTCATGTTCACATTTTATGGATTTCGAACTGTTTACAAAGACGATCAAGCAGGCTGCCATGAATTCTCATGTCAGACTCCGCCAGGTTGAATTTCGTACACAGGCTCCTGACCACCCAATATTATGGGCTGCAGATGAATCTTACTATCTGAAGTTCTATATATTCCAAGTAATAAAGGAGAGATGACACAATGCAACTAATTCAGAGAAATAAGGATTCAGCATATTTACAATATGACAAATATGTAGATTATGACAATCCTATCGTCGCTGCCAAGGCAAAAGAACTTGCGGAAGGTTGCAAAAGCAGCGATGAGATCATACAGGCATGTTATTATTTTGTCCGGGATGAAATTTCTCACACTTACGACAGCAATTTTACGATTATAACGATAAGCGCTTCAGATGTTCTGAAAGCACGAACCGGAATTAGTTATTCAAAAGCAAATCTTTTGGCAGCACTGCTCAGAGCAAATAATTTCTACACCGGTTTCTGTTATATAAGGATAAAGCACAAGGGTGGAAAACTAGCCATGCATGCACTGAACGCTGTATATCACCCGGATCTAAAAAAATGGATCAGGCTTGATGCCAGAGGCAACAAATACGGTGGATTTAATGCCGACTACACTCACAACGAAACACAGATGGGACACGAAATAGACTCCGCTGCAGGTGAGTATGTATTCAATGATCTCATAGCCGTACCGCTTCCTTCCACTATGAGGATTCTTGAGAACAGCACCAACTTCCTCAAGATGTATTTTAACGACATGCCAGATTACGATGCATAAATTAACAGACGAATCAGAGTCGCTTCGCGCCATTGTCTGAATGCAAAAACAAATGGAGAACCATACTTATGGCAAAAACTAAGCAAAAGACTATATTGCGGATATCCTTTAATTCACCGGTCGTCTTAAGTTTCACACTCATATGCCTTGCCGCATATCTGCTCAACTGCCTGACAAACGGAAAAAGCAATCTTTTGCTGTTTGAGGTTTACCGCTCACCGCTCACTAACCCACTCACCTATGTGAGAATGTTTACTCACGTGTTTGGGCACGCAAGCTGGAGCCATCTCATCAACAATATGACACTGCTTCTAGTGATAGGTCCGCTTCTCGAAGAAAAATACGGTTCAGCCGACTTGATTATCGTGACAGTGACCACTGCTTTTGTGACGGGAATAGTTCATTTTATATTCTTCCCAGGCACAGCACTTCTCGGTGCGAGTGGTGTCGTATTTGCGTATATACTGCTATCATCCTTTGCATGTATAAAGGATGGCTCCATACCTCTCACTTTTATCCTTGTTGCAATCCTCTATATAGGTGGACAAATCGTGGATGGGGTATTTATCAAGGACAATGTATCCAACCTTACCCATATAATAGGCGGTATAATTGGCGCGTTCTTTGGCTACCTATCTAACGTCAGGAAATGACCATACTACAGGGCACGTCACTCCTAATACATACAAAAATATTGAGCCTGTATGTATATGATCACTTTTTATCACTACCAATCACATACATATAGGCTCGTTTTCTGTCTTCTATAGATTCAATATTTCCTGTGGTTCTTCTACTATATGATCTGCTCCTGCAATTTCAAATTCTTCTCTGCTGCCATAGCCATAGAGTACGCCGATTGTCTGGAGCCCGCAGGCTTTTCCGCCCTCTATATCATAGCGTCTATCTCCAATCATAGCTGCCTGCCCGGACATCACCATCTCTTCCGTCAGACCATGATCTTTCTTAAGGCTTTCAAGCACCTGAGTTATAATAAATTTCTTATCTGATCCTGTTCCATCAGGATTACTTCCAACTACTACATCAAAATATTTCCTCACGCCAAACTTTTCAAGTATCCTGAGTGTAGGTTCTGTCGGTTTGCTGGTGGCAACAGAAAGTATACAGCCACTCTTTTTAAGCTTCTCTAGAGTCTCAGCCACACCATCGTACACCTCAGCCTCAAATAGTCCGATCACATTATATCTCTCCCTGTATTTGGCAACCATCTCTTTTGCCTGCGCATCGTCCATGTGAAGTGTATTTGCAAATGAATCATACAGCGATGGTCCGATAAAGCTTCTAAATACCTCCGGCGCAGGATACGGAATACCCGCCCAGTCCATTGCATATTTCATACAATTGAATATTCCCTCCTCTGACTTCGTGATGGTGCCGTCAAGGTCAAATAATAAATATTTGTACATTTGTCCTCCTTACAAAAAACACCCCGCAAATTCCAGGAATCTGTGGGGTATTCTTTTTAATACATATAATATTACATGATATCTACATCTGCTGAATAATCCACACCATCGATTCTAAATCCGAACATGTTGTAGAAATCCTCCCAGTAGCCATCGATATCTGCTATATCCTTAACATTGTCGTTGTTTACGGTGTCCCAGTGCTCAGCAACAACTGACTGCACGTCATCTCTCATCTCCCAGTCATCCATACGGATAAATCCGTTGTCGTCAACCTGAGTGTCATCCAGGATCTTGTCCATAAACAGTCTCTGCATCTGCTCGATACATCCCTCATGGAGCCCCTTTTCCTTCATGACCTTATAGAGGAGTGTGATATAAAGCGGAACGATAGGTATAGCTGCACTAGACTGTGTCACAAGAGCCTTATTTATAGCGATCTTTGCCTTTATATTAGGGAACTTCTCATTTATGATATCTGCTGACTTGTAAAGATCTTTCTTCGCCTGGCCGATCGATCCCTCTGCATATATAGGGAATGTGATCTTTGGTCCTATGTATGAATAAGCAACTGTGATGACATCATCAGCCAGAACCCCTGCGTCTGAGAGCGCCTGCATCCAATCGATCCAGTCCTCACCACCCATAACCTTGATGGTGGCGTTTATCTCATCTTCATTTGCTGCTGATATATGTGCCTCTGTAACAGTGTTGTCCTTGAGCACAAGAGTCTTGTTGCTGTACTCCTGTCCAACAGTCTTGAGCACTGATGTATACTTTGTTCCGTCTGCAGTTGTTCTTCTAGGTGCTGCCAGACTGTAAACTACCATATCTACCTTGCCCAGGTCTGCCTTGATGGTATCGATGACCTGATCCTTTATCTCCTGTGAAAATGCATCTCCGTTTATAGACTTCGCATAGAGTCCGGCTGCGTGAGCCTCCTCCTCAAATGCACGTGTGTTGTAGAATCCAGCTGTGGCTGTACGGCGTCCATTCGACTCCTTCTCAAACATAACACCGAGTGTGTCTGCTCCATAGCCAAACGCAACCGCGATACGTGATGCAAGTCCATAGCCTGTTGAAGCCCCAATCACAAGAACCTTCTTAGGAGCATTGTCGTTCTTTACAACGCCCTTTGACTTCACATATGCAATCTGATTCTTAACATTCTGAGCGCAGCCTGTCGGATGTGCTGTTGTACAAATATAATCTTTTACTCTTGGCTCTACTACCATTTCTGATCTCCTTTAAACTATTGATATTTTATATTAAGTTGTTAGTGCTCCTTGTTTGCAAACTTTGTGTATTCCTGCAGCCATACAAGATCCACAGATCCCGTGGCGCCTTTTCTCTGCTTAGCTATGATGATCTCTGAGATTCCCTTCTTATCCGTATCCGGATTGTAGTAATCATCTCTGTAGATAAACATAACAACATCGGCATCCTGCTCTATAGAACCAGACTCTCTCAGATCGGCAAGCACCGGCTTATGATCCGGTCTCCTGTCAACATCTCGGTTCAGCTGTGAAAGTGCTATGATCGGCACATCGAGCTCCCTGGCAAGCATCTTGAGGGACCTCGACATATCAGATACGAACTGTTGTCTCGACTCAACCTTTCCTGTTGTACTCATCAACTGTAGGTAGTCGATGATTATGAGCCCCAGATTGTTCTTACTCTTAAGTCTACGGCACTTTGATCTAAGCTCCGAGATGGTGAGTGCCGATGTATCCTCTATAAACAAAGGTGCAGCAGCGATATTTTCTGAACTTGCAAGCACCTGATCCCAGTCGTCCTCCGCCAGCTGTCCGGTCTGGATCTTCTGCGAATCAACCAGTGAGTCCATTGCTATCATACGTGTCACAAGCTGCTCCTTGCTCATCTCAAGGTTGAATATAACTGTAGGTATCTTCTTTCTGACAGCCACATGATGTGCGATATTGAGTACAAATGCAGTCTTACCCATTGCAGGTCGCGCAGCCACCAGAATGAACTCTGAGCCGTGGAGACCGGTGAGCATATTGTCAAGATCTATAAATCCTGTCGGAACACCGGTGACCCTGGTGTTCTGTCTTGATGCAGCCTCGATCTGATCGATTACATTCATAACTACTCTATCTATAGGTACAAAACTATTTGAACCGTTTCTCTCTTTGATAAGGTTGAACACTCCGCTCTCTGCTCTCTCCAGAAGAGCATCCACGCCCTCTGAATCCAGATAACAGTCTTTCTCCACCTCTTCGCAGAGCTTTATAGTCTTTCTGAGGACCGACTTATCTGCCACGATCTCTGCGTAATGCTTGGCATTTACAGATGTAGGCACCGCATCCATGATATCTGCTATCGCACTGATACTTATGACCTCATCTGGCACATTGTTCTCCTCAAGCTTATTCTTGAGGGTTACGATATCCACGGCTTTGCCCTCTTTGAAGAGCTCCACCATGTTCTCAAACAGTATTCCATACTGTCCATAATAAAAGTCTTCCTTGGTCAGCATATCCGATGCATCCACTATGGCATCCCTGTCCATGAGCATGGAACCGATAACCGACTTCTCAGCGTTCAGATTATATGGCAGTTTCTTCTTGGCATATGAATCTTCCATTCGGATTTCCCCCTTTTATCTCTTCATAAATAATATCGCAGGAGAAATCATTCTATGCCTCTTCCACCTTCACCGAAAGCTCAGCCTGAACCTCTGGATGAAGCTTAACCTTTACTGTGAAGCTTCCTATCGCCTTTATCGAATCCTTCATAACAATCTTCTTCTTGTCTATATCCTTGCCGAGCTGGCTCTTTATGGCATCTGAAATCTCCTTTGTGGACACCGATCCAAATGATCTTCCGCCCTCGCCTACTTTTATCTTCACCGTTACTGACGACTTCTCCAGTTCTGCCGCAAGAGCCTTTGCGTCCGCAAGATTCTCAGCTGCAACCTTCTCATCATGGGCCTTCTTAAGCTTCAGATCATTCAGATTCTTTGGAGTTGCCTCAAGTCCAAGCTTCTTAGGAATGATAAAATTCCTTGCATATCCCTCACTTACCTCTACCATTGCGCCTTTCTTTCCAAGGCTCTTTACATCCTGTAATAATATAACCTTCATATCTATATATCTCCTTCCTTATACATCTCATTTAATAGATCAACAAGCTTTACCTTGATATCTTCTGCTTTTGCATTTTCAAACTGGGCTGCCGCTATGTTGGCATGTCCTCCGCCGCCCATTCTCTCCATGATTATCTGTACATTCACATCATCTATCGCTCTTGCACTTATCTTGACATCATCCCCAACCTGAGCTATGACAAATGAAGCCCTGACTCCCGCTATGTTGAGCATCTCATTTGCGATCTTCGCTGTCAGAACCAGAGGCGACTCCGGACCTTTCTCTGGGGTGATTATGGATATGGCAAACGCATCCAGAACCATCTCTGCGTGACTCACGCCCTCTGCCTTCTGTCGGTACGACTCGATATCCGTTCTAAACATCTTTCTCACTCGCATGACATCCGCACCGCTTCTCTTCAAGAACGCCGCAGCCTCAAATGTTCTGACTCCCGTCTTGGACAGGAAATTGTCCGTATCTATGAGGATACCTGCATACATAGCATCAGCCTCTGTAGGTCTGAGCTTAATCTTCTCATCCATATACTGAAGCATCTCAGCTATCATCTCACAGGCGGATGAGGCAAAAGGCTCAATATACGAGAGCGTTGCATTCGCTATGACATTCTTCGTCTGTCTGTGGTGGTCAAATACGACTATGCTCTTAGCATATGCCAGCAGCTCCTCACACTCTGTAAGAGCCGGATTGTTGACATCTGTTACGACCACAACTGTGTCATCATCAACAATGCTCAGGGCCTGATCGTTGTTAATGATCATATCCTCCGGATACACATTGCTCGATGCGAAGCTTCCATATATAGGACTGATCGCCGATGACACCTCATTTACAACTATATGGGCCTTCTTGCCCATAGCTGCCACCATCTTGTATATTCCTATTCCCGAGCCAAATGCATCCATGTCTGGATTCTTGTGAGCCATTATTATAACCTGTTCCTTGGTCTCAAGCAATTCCTTAAATGCAAGAGTTTTAACTCTCGCCTTTACTCTTGTCGACTTCTCTGTTCCCTGACTCTTACCTCCGAAGTACGTTATCCTATCTGCGGACTTGACAACAGCCTGATCTCCGCCTCGTCCAAGCGCAAGCTCCATGGCGGATCTTGCGGCCTCAAAATTCTCTATAAAGCTCTTGTAATCTGTTCCAAGGCTTATACTGAGTGTCAACGGCAAATCGTTACCGATGTTTATGGCCTTAACCTCATCTAGCAGAGCAAATTTGTTCTCCTTGAGCTGGTCGAGATACTTCTGAGGCATCACGAACATGTATTTGTCCTTCTCAAGGCTTTTGACTATGGCATCCACATTTGCCATGTATTTGTTGATCTTTCTGTCCACAAGTGCCACAAGGAGTGAATGCCTTACCTCCTCAAGGGACTCAAATATCTCATCATAATTGTCTATATATATGAGACCGGCAACCAGCTTCTGGTCGTGATTCTCTTGAGCTAGCTGATTTACCATCGTCACATCAAACATATAGAACGCAAGGAATGTGTCCGTCTTGCCATGCTTTTTTTCGTTTCCGGCATGTGCTGTCTCTTTTTCATCCGTATGTTCCGACGCGCCCTGTGCATTCACATCATCGCCGTCACCAGCCATCTGTTCATCATGCTCCTCGCTGATCGGCTCATATTTGTTGACCTGAACCCTCTTTATCTCGTATCTGTATTCTCTGCCATTAAATGCGATCTCTCCCTCTGTCACATCCTCCTCATATGGCAGATTCTCCTCATTTACCTCCTCAAATACCTGAACGATATTGAGTTTCATAAGTTTTCTCTTGCTGCTCTCCGTGATCGCTGAAAACTTATCATTCACCCACACCACCTTGCCTGATTCATCAAGCAAGGCATATGGAACAGGAAATTCCTTGATAAGTTCCTTCTGCATCTTGCCATGTTCCATGGCAAATTCCACGTATCTATCCCGTTCAAGCAGATTCATCCTAAGAAAAACGAATACGACTATCGTTCCATATGTCAGTGTGAATATCGTTGCAATCACACCTGCACCTATACCAACAAAATACATAAGAACCGTCATCAGACAGAAAAGTCCTATAAGATACACAGGCACCTGTCTATACCGGTTATACACTCCATTTATATCTCTCTTTTCACTCATCGGTTCTATTCCTTAATCCTTCCGTCTCCATAATAAGTATCGCTATTCCTGTCATGCGTGTATAGCATTTCTAGTATAAACCGCTGCGCGATTTGCAGAAGCCTACACACTTCATAAGTATAACATTGTACAAAACCGATTACAAGAAATATACATCAACAACGTGGGGACGGAGGGGACAGGCACCTCCGTCCCCACGGCATCATCTGGCAAAACAAAAGGCGTATATGCAATTCCGGATTTGATGTTGAAATCAGGAATTACATATACGCCCGTATTGTTTGTATTTTTATTAGATCGGATTAGCCGTTGATTCTTGCAAGAAGCTCCTTGCCAAGCTCCTCGTTGCCCGGCTTGCCGAGAAGAGCAAACATATTCTTCTTGTAGCTCTCAACACCTGGCTGGTTGAAAGGATTTACACCGAGAGTATATCCACTCACACCACATGCAAACTCAAATGTGTAGAAGAGCTCACCGAGAGTAAACTCGTCGATCTTGTCGATGTTGATCTGGATGATAGGTATCCCGCCATCTGCATGTGCAAGGATAGTTCCGTTCATAGCACTCTTGTTTGCGAAATCAACTGTCTTGCCTGCGAGATAATTAAGTCCGTCAAGATCTGAGTCCTCAGCCTCCATAACGATCTCACACGTTGGATTTACAACATTGATAACTGTCTCGAAATGGTTCTGTGAACCCTGCTGGATGAACTGTCCAAGTGAGTGAAGATCTGTTGTAAAGTCTGTAGCTGTTGGGAAAAGTCCCTTGCCATCCTTGCCCTCGCTCTCGCCGTAGAGCTGCTTCCACCACTCTGATACATAGTGGAGTGCTGGCTCGAAGTTTGCAAGTATCTCGATAGACTTACCCTTATTGTACAATACATTTCTTACTGCTGCATACTTCATTGCATCTGAATCGTCGAAATCCTGTGCAAGACAATCCTTTCTTGCTGAAGCTGCACCTTCCATAAGTTTATCTATATCAGCACCGCTTACTGCTATTGGCAGAAGACCAACTGCTGTGAGAACTGAGAAACGTCCTCCTACATCATCAGGAACTACAAATGTCTCATAGCCTTCCTCTGTTGCAAGTGTCTTTAAAGCTCCCTTTGCCTTGTCTGTTGTGGCGTAAATTCTCTTTGCTGCGCCCTCCTTGCCATACTTCTCAACAAGCTTCTTCTTGAAGATTCTTGATGCGATACCTGGCTCTGTTGTTGTACCAGACTTGGAGATGATATTGATAGAGAAATCTCTATCGCCTATTACCTGAAGCAGATGAGCCATGTATGTACTGCTGATATTGCTTCCTGCATAATAAATTTCAGGTGTCTTGCGGATAGACTTGTCAACCGAATTATAAAAGCTGTGTCTTAAAGCTTCGATGGCTGCTCTTGCACCCAGGTAAGAACCACCGATACCGATAACAACAAGTACGTCTGAATCTGCCTGGATCTTGGCTGCTGCCTTCTTGATTCTGGCAAACTCTTCCTTGTCATAATCAACTGGAAGATCGATCCATCCGAGGAAATCATTTCCCTCACCGGTCTTGTTTACAAGTGTTGCCTTTGCAGCTACAACCTGATCTTTTATTGCTGCTATATCAGCGTCTGTAGCCATGGCTTTTGCATTCTTAAAATCGAAACTTACTGTCTGTGCCATTTGTTTTCTCTCCTTACTTGTATTAAATTTTTCACATTGTCTCAATTTTAGCAAATAGGTATACCATAATCAACCATAATCTAAAAAATCTCCGCCGGACCGTTGACCAGTCCGGTGGAGATCTTCACATTTTATCCTCTTACTTTTACTTCACAGTAACCTTTATCTTGGCATATACACCATTATCCGCAAATGCGTATACATAACATGTTCCCTTGCCAACACCCTTGATAACACCTGCCGTTGAGACAGTAGCCACCTTACTGTTTGATGTTCTGTAGAGCTCATTCTTAAGAAGATGATTTAACTGCTTCTTCTTAGGATCTTCAAGCTTTACTTTCTTGACGATCTTGAAAGTCTTGCCCTTTGCAAGTGCAACCGCTTTCTTGTTGACAGTTATCGAAACTGCATTGGTCTTTGCCGCATTTACCATGGCAACATGGACAACATTCGTCTTTCCAAGATATACCTTCTTGCCCTTTACTATCTTGTATGCGACTGTGAAGTACTTGTACTCACGTCTGTTGTTGAGGTTATTGTCAGCGTACTTAAGATTCTTCGCATCATTTGCAAGCTTGTTGTATTCATCCTTTCCTGTACAATACGACCAGTATACATCATAACCTGTAGCTCCTCTGAACTTCTCCCATGACAGGTTGATCCTTGTTCCTGTCGCATTTCCCTTCGCCTTCATAACAAAGAATGGAAGACTCTTCTTAAAGAGTACTGATCCACTTGGCTCCACGCTAGGCGCCTTCTTTATAACCAGACGTCCAATGGCAAATGTTATCTTGTAGTTTGGATTTGCACCCTTCTTCTGGCTCACTGTGATCGTGTATGTTCCGGACTTCTCACCGGCAGCTCTCTTGAGAACAATTCCTGTAAGCTTGTCCTTGCCAACAAGTCCCTCCGCTGTAAATGTAAACTTCGGATCCTTCTTGCCTTCATACTTAGATGCGTCATTTGCAGTTACTCTGATGGCTTTTGGATTTACCGTGATCGCAACCTTTGCTGCAGCTGCCTTATAGTTCTGATTTGCCGCAACGGATACTGTCACAACCGCCTTGCCTGCACCAACTATAGTCACCTTGCCTGTGCCATCCACTTTGACAACCTTTGTATTGCTACTTGTAAATGTTTTCTTGTCATTTCTACTGCACTTCACATTGAGGGCAAACTTTGCTCCTCCATATGTCTTAGCTCCAACCTTTCCTACAGTAAGAGTTGTTCCCGCAGGAGTGATGTCAGCCTTTGCTGTCTGCTGCTGGGCATCTTCTGTAAGTACATAGTTTGAAGCGGTCTTTCCGCTGATCTTTATATCTGTGATGCTTACAGTTTTGCCTGTTCCCACATCTGCACTGTCAAATGTTCCTGTAGCTGTAACTGCAATCACATCTGTGCTGACCTTACCATTCAGAACAACGCCTGAATAGTCAAGCTTTGCCTCTGTCTGTCCATCGTAAGCCTTTGATGTAGCTTTGATTCCCGATACAGCAAGTGGTCTTCTGCTGATGGTGATAGCTGCATGTCCGGATATCGTGTCATATCCCCTTGCTGCAACCTTATAATATACAGTGTATGGTTCATCTGAAGCCTGGCTGTACTTCGGACTTACAGTATTATCGCAGGCATCCTCAGAAGTTCCATACGTCACAACCGCATCCTCTGGAATATCACCTGTAACAGTTATTCCATAAGCCTTGCCGTCATATGTCTTCACAATATCAGCCGCTGTTATGTCTGTCGGAGCTTCTCTCTTTGCAACTGTGAACTGAACCGGCTGTGTTACATACTCATTGTAATTGGTTGTAGCACAAACCTTGGCATACATATAATATGTGCCCGGATCTGCCGATCTGGAGTTCTCCCACAATGTACCACCTGTGTTACTGTTCTCTGTTGTGTAGTAATACTCTATAACAGGATCCTCTTGTGCTCCTGTAACCTCTGGAGCCTCTACACTGTCGCCAAATGTGTAATCGATTACATCAAATTCAACATTCTGATCAAGTCTCTGTATTTCAAATTCTGCATAAGCCGTAACATCAGCTATCTTCACAACAAACTTATAAGTACCTGCATTTACCGGCGCATTCTCATTTTCCGGATAATCGGTATCACCTGTTCCCTCATAATATGTAACAGCAGCCTCTCCGGTCTTCTCTGTTATCCAGTTATTAACAACTGCACCTGCATATTCTGTGCCGTCATACGCTCTGCTTTCTGCTGTCACAGTACAGCTGACCGCCTCGTTTCTGCCCTGATATGCGCAGTGTGCCGGATTCTCAGTTTCATTGCAGTATGCAATTATCTTGTTACTGCTTCCTTCTTTTACCTCATGCGTCCAGTCATGATGATGAACCATATCCCATGACTTGTTCTGAAGTATGTAATTGGCTGCATTACCCGTAGTTGCAAGCCCAAATCTGTATGTAGTTACAACCGTCTCTATTCCAGGTGTAACGTCCCACAGTACTACAGTATAATCCTCGTCATATACAAGTTCATCTCCATCCAGCAATCCTGAGAACTGGATTCCCTGTATATATGCATTTTCATCAACAATTACCTTATCCGCTGTGATCGTTTTCTTTTCGATAGTCACAGTCACATCGCCAAATACTGGTGAACACTCATCTGCTGTAACAAGGTAATACACCTTATATGTTCCGGCATTTTTAAGTTCTGGAACCGTCTGTGTGTACGGCTCATCTGCTGCCAATGAATAACTGATAGAAGCTCCATCTAGGTCATCTGCAATTGTAACAGATGGGCTATGTATCAATCCATCATAAGTGCAGGTTGTATCTTCCGCAGTTACTCCGGCGATCAGGTCACGTGAGACTACCTTGGCATCTGACCACAATGAAGCTGGTTTTGTCATATTAGCCACGTATCTTGTGCAAACATATACCCTCTGATTCTCTTCAAGTCCTGAGATAACATAATTATCTGACACATTCAGATCATCGAGAACTGTCCAGGTCGCTCCATCCGTCGAATACTGATACTGCTGTCCGCCAAGCGGGCTTACTGTCACAGAATCGCCAGTCACGCTTACTATCTCAACGCCTTCGCCGTCTGCAGCACTTTCCATATCGGCTGGTGTTGGATTCTGTATGTCTGCAAGAGTTTTCGGTGCAGATGGCGCCTCCGGTCTTGCCGCAACTGTTATATCAGCAGGTGTATCCTGACTGTCCTTCTTGCTGATACTTATATTTTTACCAAACAAACTATATGATACGTCGTTATCATCTGTTCCCTCAAGAGCTATATCACCATACATATCACTCACAATGTCATATGACTCGCCATCGGCAGTGATGATATATGAAGTATCACCATCAAGATCTGTCAGCTTTTCTGTTATATAATTAACCTGTCCTGTAACAGCGCCTACATCTGCTACTGCTCCAACGCTGAATTTGAAACCTATATGTCCGCCATCTTCAACATTTGTCCATGACATTGTCAATCCCGAATCTGTTCCTTCAACCAAGGAGGCAACACTCTGGCCATTTATTTCAGCAGTTTCCTTTATGTAGCTTGACGAGACAGTATTGTATGCAAAAATCTTTCTTTCTCTGTAATTGCCGATCCAGTAACAACTTGCCTGTGTTATTGGTGCAAGTACAAATGACGGAGTCTCATCTGTCGCGTCCGCCGATTTAGCGACTCCCATCATCGCCATCTGCTGTAATTCTCCATTCTTGACAGTGGCAGCAAGCACCGCTTTATCTGCACTGTCAGAGCTTGTGATTTCATTTCCAATATTCGCGTCAGCTCCTATAGCGAATGAGTGTTGCCCCTCCTTTAGTTCCGCATCGAAGATCAGGTCATGTGTATTCATCGGATCAAATGACAATCTTAAAGCTGTGAGATCTGCCACTGATGGTGATGATGATGATACGGTTTCACTCGAAGGTTCAGCATCGCTTCTGCTATACATCGCCCAAGTTTTCGTATAGCTTGTTCCAAGCATATAGTTCTTTCCGTCCTTGGTATACAAGCCAACAATATCAAACCCATTACCATTGGCCATATAAGCCATAACGCCATTGCTTATATACCAACATTCATTCGCCTTTGTCCACTTAATTCCATTGTCGCTGGAAGGAAAAACTGTCTTTACCGCTCTGCTGGCTGTGCCATCCACCACGCACCTGTACCAGTATCCATGAGTTGGGGTGAACGTATATGTACTCCCATTTGCACCTTCAATATCTGTAAATGGTCCACGCTTATTGGTTGCGCTCTGCCACTGATATGTTGCAGCTTCCCCTGTCACGTCCATAACGAGAGTGATCGAACTCTTTGTCATATTCTTGCCATATGGATATCCATTGTTCATGAATACAACTTCTTCCTCCGAAGGATCTGTATTGCCTCCGCCTGAAAAGCCACCGATCTGGAATGTTATTTCATTACCGCTGGCGTCCACGATCTTGCCCGCATTCAGATCAATACTTCCTATGTAAATATCAGGGAATACATAACCATTGTAATATGTCCATGTATATAGATAATACACACCGGTGGTACCCATATCTATTCCCTCTCCGGAAATGATATCCGTTCTGTCATATGTACCCGAACTCCTTGAGAACGAGTTCTCTGTTATCCAGCCTTTAAATCCGCAGCCTTCAGGTGACTCGGCACTCGCCCATCCACTGTACCTATGGCTGTTCAGATAATCACCAAAGTTTGTGAGGTCGCCAGTCGAGAACTTCTCAGACTGAATGCCAAGCTTACAGCTCGCACTGGCATAACCGGTGGTCGTCCAACCCCACTTGAGACCTCTCAGGTGTCCATCTGTGCTAATATCCACGTCTGTTACCTTGATATTCTCCATAGCCGCTGCGTAGGCAGTATTCTTACCACCTATCGAAATCAAACACGTTATGACCATGAAAGCTGTCATGAGCCATGCCATAACTTTTCTACATAGAATTCTTTCTTTCATACACTTCCCTCTCTTTCTCAATAAAACCTCTTTTTCGTGTGTCCATTACCATTTTCTCTCTGCAACCACTACCTCCTGTTAATTCTTGACTCTTTCCATTTAACAATTTATGATAATTATAATTCGTACATCAATGTTCAAGTCAACAATATTTTTGCGATATTTATGCAACATTCACAATTTTTTTTGTCTATTCTTAAGGGAAGGGGAATCATATGAATCACGCAAATAAAAATCTATATCAAATTGGCGAAGTCACTAAAATGCTTGGAGTGACAAGAAGGATGCTGTTAAACTACGAAGACCTGGGGCTTCTGACACCCGCATACAAAAATGAGAGCAGTGGTTTCCGCTACTACTCTGCCGATAACATCGTACATATACGAATCATAAAAGTTCTTCAGGGACTTGGATTATCACTGTCTGAGATTAACAAATATTTCAATAACACCGAAAAACTTGAGGATGTAATTGAACGTATGACCGCGCTCCGCTCTCAGCTGGATCTGTGCATAGCCCAGCTTCAGCTGCGTCAGTCCCAGACATCAGAACCGGATATCCGTTTTATCACTCTTCCCTCATTCACTGCATTTTGTCAGGAGTTCAAAGACTCTGATCTGACCAAAAAAACTGAAGATCTGCGCAAGACCTTTATCGAGGCAACAAAAAAATATCAACTGGACACCGCAGGCAAAATGTGTACAGAGGTTTTTATCGAATCAACATCAGCAGGAAGATATATCATACCTATCGCTGCAGATCCTGACACCAATGACGAACACATAAAAAAACTTCCACAGACTGCAGCTATCTGTATATACTATCGTGGTCCATATGAAAATTTCGACACCGTCCAGAAGAAACTATTGGACTATGCAAAAGAAAACAATCTTGCTACCTGTGGTTATTTTCGCAATTCGTTTATGGAGGGTCCTCCAACCCACGGAGCAAATAAAGATGCTTATATCACACAGATCGCACTGCCAATCTGTCATTTAGAGTAAAAACTATTTAAATAAAATCATAAACACTTATACACAAAAGCTCTCCGTACGGACCGCCATGATCCGCGCAGAGAGCTTCTGTTTCTGATACTGCTATTCAAATTTCATCTCATTTAAAGACCTGAACTCATATCCCTCCTTCTCCAGGTTTGTGAGAACCGTATCAAGTGCCTGCGCATTTGACGATGACACATTGTGTATGAGCGGAATTGCCCCGGGATGATAGTATTTCGCAAAATGATCAATGACATAGTCCGTCCCCGGCTGGTTGTTCACATCATAGTCGAGGTAAGCCATACTCCAAAAGATGGTCTTGTACCCCATATCCTTGGCCAGCTGCAGAACCTGCTCACTGTACTCACCGCTCGGCGGTCTGAAATACATATCCATATCGTAACCAGTTTCACTCTTCATGAAATCCGAACATTCCTTAAGCTCACTTTTCTGCTCCTCCACACTCTTCTCCGGCATGCACGGATGATGCACCGTGTGGTTTCCTACCTGATGCCCCTCCTCCTTCATTCTCTTTATTATGTCCGGGTTATCCCTTATGTACGTCATCGTCACAAAGAAACAGCCCTTTGCATTGTGTTTCTTCAAGACGTCAAGCATCTGCTCCGTATATCCATTCTCATATCCGCAGTCAAATGTGAGATACATCACCTTTTCTCCCTTTTCCGCACAGGTTCTGTCCACATAATAAGCGTCATACTGATCCAAAGGGAAACTGTTATCGCATCCACTCATACCGTGATTCTTGTCCCTGACTATGTACCATGAATACTTTTTTGTGGAAATAGCGCTGTAATCCCTGAGTTTTGTCAGGTCTTCCGTATTCTCCCCTGCATTTTCCGCATTCTTCTCCTCATCATTTGCTTTGCCGTCGTTTTTTTCCGCACTATCACTCCTCCCGCCATTGTCACTGTCCGCATTAGCCCTGAACGCATCCCCCGGCGTGGCTGACATCTTGTCAAGATCAGCCTTATCATAGATCGAACATCCCTGAAGCAAGGTTCCCATAACACATACAGCACACAATGCTGCTATCTTCCATCTCTTCAATTTTTACCATCCTGAATTTATTTACTCACCTACCCATCCGCAAGTATTTTCTGCATCATTTTATCAAGGAGCTTGTCATAATCAGCCCCTTCAGACCGCGCCCGGGCGGCTCTGCCCGTGTCTGTCCGCGGACCTGACTCAGTCCGCTTTTTATCCACCGGTATCTCACTACTGCACGCAGCCCTGACAGTTGCAGCATCTCCCTCCGCCTCCTCCGGAACTTTCGCGGCTGCTGCCACCTGTCTCCTATCCTCCCTGCAAAACCTGTTGGACAGATTGTTTCCCAGATAATTCATCACGCTGTCTCTTAGTGTCTTCATATACAACGAGGGATTCCACTGGTTGTACGCGAGAAGCAATGCCATGTCCGCAGCCAGCGCGCTCATCAGCAGTTTGACTGTCTCTCCCCCATCACCTACTACATGATATTGATAAACCGCCGCAAATATGCCTGTCCCAGCCGCTATAACGCCAAGATTTTTTATAAATGCATTCCACGCATTTACAGATATCAATCCTATTTTCAGTCTGTCTATGTACTTGTCTACAAATGCCGCCGTATCCCTCACATCGACATCCAGCAAGCTTATATCCTCATACCGCTTTCTTATCTCCCTCAGAGCCCTTTTCCGTGTCCTTCCCATAGTTTCCGTCTCTTTTATCAGCCTCCTGAAGCAGCCACCCATGATCATTCGTCCGACAACTCCCATAAATCCACACATCACTATCACATACACACATACATTCTGACTCAACAAAGTTTCAAACATAGCTAATCTCTCCTCTACACTTTCGATTATTTTTGTCATGCCTGTCCCACTTATCCGTTTGGCCGGTCCGGATGGTAGTATTATATGAGTGCATTTCCCACGTATACAATTATTTTCGTTCGACAAATGTTTGGATTTTGTGCTCTTTTCTGTTATTATATAGTGCGAAGAATGCGTAGGATCTCAGACAGTCTGCGCATACACGAATATAAAAATGATTGGCAAAGTACAATAAGAAAAGAGGTATTGTTATGGTTTATAAGACTAAAGGAACTTGTTCTGTTGAGATATCTTTTGATGTGATAGACGGAAAGCTTCACAATGTTAAATTTACCGGAGGATGCAACGGCAATCTCAAGGGTATAGGTGCTCTTGTCGAGGGTATGAAGCCCGAAGATGTGATCGAGAGACTTGAGGGTACCACCTGCGGATTCAAATCAACATCCTGTCCGGATCAGCTGGCTCAGGCTCTCAAGCAGTATCTGGCTACAGCATAAAATTCAGGAGGATTAACAATCATTATGAAGAGAATTATACTGACAGGCGGAGGAACCGCCGGACATGTCACCCCGAACATGGCCCTCATGCCTGAACTTAAGAAACATGGTTATGACATTCAATATATCGGTTCATACGACGGCATGGAGAAAAAGCTTATAGAAGATATGGGGATCCCTTATCACGGAATCTCTTCAGGAAAGCTCAGAAGATACTTCTCAATGAAGAATTTCTCTGATCCTTTCAAGGTTCTCAAAGGTATCTCTGAAGCAAAGAAGCTCATGAAGGAACTGAAACCTGATGTGGTATTTTCCAAGGGTGGTTTTGTCACTGTCCCTGTTGTATTTGCAGCGCACTCGGCGGGTATCCCTGTCATTATCCACGAATCGGATATGACACCCGGACTTGCCAACAAGCTGGCTCTTCCAAAGGCCACAAAGGTATGCTGCAACTTCCCTGAGACAAAGGATCTGTTTCCGGATGGCAAGGCTGTTGTAACCGGAACTCCTATCAGAGAAGAACTCTTCCGCGGCGACTCAGCATTCGCATACAATTACTGCGGATTCACTGACAGCAAACCAGTCCTTCTCATCGTGGGTGGAAGTTCAGGAAGTGTTATAATCAACAACGCAATAAGGGAAAATCTCGACAAACTGTTGGAGACCTTCAATGTCATCCACCTCTGCGGCAAGGATAATCTGGACGAAAGTCTTAAGGATAAGAAGGGATACGTTCAGTATGAATATGTGAAAAAGGAACTGGCAAGCATGCTGGCACTCTGTGATATCATAATCTCCAGAGCCGGCGCAAATGCTATATGTGAGCTTCTCGCTCTAAGAAAGCCAAACATCCTCATTCCATTGTCAAAGGCTGCCTCCCGTGGAGACCAGATACTGAACGCCCAGTCATTTGAGAAGAGCGGCTACAGCTATGTGATCCAGGAAGAAGAGCTGAATACCGACACACTGTTCGCCGCTATACATGAGGTATACAACAACAAAGACAAATATATCCAGGCGATGGAATCCAGCAACCTTGCTGATTCAACAGGAATGATCGTCAACATGATAGAGGAACTTGTAAACAGCAACGACTGATATTGTTCTGTTCAAGTAAATGAATAAAAATAACCTCCAAACCAAGTAGTTTTTCCTACATCAGTTTGGAGGTTATTTTTACTTTTGGGGGCTCCCTTTATTCCTTTATTATCTAATTGCACAGAGCCTGTACAACTGCAAGTGTTATACTCTCTTCACATGGTTCGTTGTCAATATACCATGAAACTGTTCCTGTATAACCGCCGTTGTTGTTAGGCTTGTAATCGAATACTACCTTGAGTGTCTTGTCGATATATGTTCCATCTGAACCATATTTCGCAAGATCCATACTAACCTTAGTGCCATAGAATGTTATGGTGTATCCACCGGTTCCATTGCTCTCGTAGTACCATACTGTTGTCTTAGCTTTATTCTCAAGTGCTGATCCGTATGTGGTGCCTGGGTCATATATCTTCTTGATTCCGTTGTCCTTGTATGTGTACTTTATCTGGCTGTTCTTTGCCTCATCTACTCTCTTCTTTGCCTCGTCATTTATACGATACTGGATATTACCCTTTACAAATGTCTGTGCTGTCTCCGGAAGCACCAGATATATACCACCACACAGAGCCGCAACCACGAGTATCGCTACCAAAATCTTAACAAATGTCTTCATAAATTATCTCTCCTATCCATAATGATTGAATGTAATAAATGAACAAATGCTGTTCTAAGTACATGCAGGTACTCTTAGAAATACCCTTTAATAAATCCCTCCCATAGATTCTCTACAGGCTCTCTAAAAAAGTTCCTTCTCAAGCTGGAAGATAAAATCCTCCAACAACTGCATGCGTTTGCTGTACTCAAGCCTTCCGGCCTCAGTCTTGCATCTTTTTATCTTCGGTTTGTTAATCTTGTAAAAATTCTTTATTCTGTAATATGCACGCTTATAACTGGCCTCATCCTCTATAGCAGTTGCCATGGAATCCCACAACACACTTATGGCACCAACCTCGTCCAAAAGATCGGCATCCATAACTATTCTGCACTCCAGCGACAGATCCGCATCTGTATCTTTCTCCTCATGTATCATGATGATCTCACCGATCTTTGCTATCTTCTGAGGATCTACGCCAAGGCTGTCCAGATAGTTTACCGCAATTTCTGCTCCTACCTCACCATGTGGTCTCTCATCATCCCAGCCCACATCATGAAGAAGTGCGGCAAGAACTATAATATCCAAATCTCCACCCAGTTTGGATTGAAGCTTAATAGCCCATCTATAAACTCTCATAGTGTGCTCAAACCTACTTCTGAATGGGTAGTTTGGCGGTCTGCCATTCACAGCCGTCTGTGTCTTTACAAAATCAATTACTTTAGCGTAATTCATAATAGTTCGCCCCTTGGAAAATCACTATTAAGACACTTTTCTACGGCTTTTCCCTTTCCGTAAAAGTATCATACTTGATGATAACATCTTTTGTAGCATTTTGCTATATTTTTTTAAATTTTTAATAAATAT
>OHLI01000124.1_pt1 | contig 52289 bp, 45 predicted proteins | sample 1569051 | NCBI WGS metagenome assembly OHLI01 (sample SAMEA3879561, study PRJEB24766) | human gut metagenome | biome: human-associated habitat; feature: feces | place: USA | collected 1985/1987
AGTGTGCGGCATGTATTGTTTGTCCGATGCTCATTGTATATTTAATCTATGCGTATTGTAAAGAAAGCAAAGCAGATATGAAAGCGCATGAGACGAAGGCGCAATATATGAATGGCGGCTATTTTGAAAGCCCTGAATGGCATGTCAGACTGCCAAGAAGCGGAAACATTTACGATGTTGAGATCGAACTAAATGAGTTTCAGGTTCAAATGGCAATTGATAAGTTATCCACTTGCAAAATTGGTGAAGATTTGATAGGAAATCTTTCTGTAAACGAGCATAAAGAAAATGAATAAAAAAAGAAACGAGTGAGCCGCTTGAGTAAAAACTGTACGGTTGTAAAACTCATTTCTTGGATACATTTTATAACAGAATTAGATGATTTGTCAATCCGAGTATTTGAAAACTTGTCCGCCGGAATATCGGATGTTCCGCGCAAATGCACAGATGGAAGAGAAATCCGCAGACTGCCAACAAAAGAAGATTTGGAATAATTAGGAACAAAGTTATGACGAAATATTATTTGACAAAAATCATTTATAATGGATTAACTTATTTTTTGATATGGTATAGCAATGATGAAGATGGGTTCTTACTTTTTGATCAACAACTGTTAGTTTTTTTTAGTGTCGAAGAAGCAAATACATTTGCGGATAAAGAACATATTATTTTTGAAAAGGGAATAACAGTTTTTGATCTATCTGAAATTATCGAGTTAATAAATAATGTGGAAATATCGCAAAATTGTCGAATTTTGATAGATATATGGCATTTTTTTAGTGATTTATCAAAATCGCTAAATGAAGAATTTATAGGAGACTATAATGATGAAGAAATCATCGATATTTATAACAAGTTGTTCTATGGAAGTAATTTGGAACTTTTGAAAAATGAAGAATATCATCCTAGTTTCAATGTTGATGAAAAACATAAATGCTGGAAGATTTTTGAAAGTGGGTTATCGATACTTAACAAATATCTTAATGATGATTTCAGTATGAAATAAGGGGGAAATATGTTTAGTAAATTGAATCCATATTAAGGATAATAACGGGAATTATAGAGTACGTGTAGATGTGCCAGATAAACACACACCCTATAATCATATACATATTCTTGATGAAAACGGTAATCCTTTGGACATCAATGGCAATATTGTTTCTCCTAAAGATCCTGCAGGACATATACCGTATAAATATTAGAAAGGAAGTTCATTGAGATGAATGTTGATACAATACAAGAGTTGATAGATAAGACAGATTATTGGGATATGAGGATACTGGACGTGACAGCATCTTACTTTGGAGACGAAGTGAAATTATTGATTGAAAATGATGAGGTGACATGTTGGAGAATATCTTTTTTATCCTGTTATAAAGTATCTTATAATACAGATGCTGATAGAAGAAAAATTAGTAAAGTTAAAAGTATGAGAAAAAGTCAACTTGGTTATTATGGACAGAACATTACTGTTTGTAAAAGTAATAAAGATAATTTTTACAAAGTTGATTTAGATCTGTCTATTATGGAAATGCAGATCGAATGTCAGGATATTTTGGTTGAGCAAATTGCAAGAAATAGTGTTGAATTGTTTTGGGACAAAAATTAAATGTATAAAATCTGTAAAAGTTTGAACTGTCTAAATAATCTTGCTTATCTTACTGTGATAGCGAAGAAATCATAACTACAGAAAATTAATGTAAAAAATATAGAATAACGGAGGTGTAAAAATGCCAAGCAACCAAGAAAAAGTAGCACAATTGTTAGCCGATTCGCACTTTGCATTCATAAACAGCCAAAACAGCGAAGCTCTGCATTTGGCGAACGAAGCAATAAGACTTGCTCCAAAGAATCCCGACGCTTATCAATGTGCAGGAGATGCGAATATGTCTTTGGGACAGTATGAAAAGGCGGTCGAGAGCTACAAAAAAGCGGTCAAGCTTGATCCGAATAACGGCAACAGGTATTTTAACTTGGGGTATGCCCTTGCTACCAACGAAAAAGCGGCAGACGCTGAAAGCGAAGAGAGCGAGGACTCAGGTTGGGTGCTGTCAAAGGTGGCAGACTCATTCACTGCATTCTTGGGTATGTTAAGACCTGCGGAGAACTGATAATAAATTTTTCTTTTGATAACTTCAGGGCAGCATTGCACGAGATTTGTGCGGTGCTGCCTTGATAATATCCTGAGTTGGCGAGTTTCTGCGTGCATAAGCTAAAATATCCTCGTATAAGTTGTCAGCCGCAAAAATAAGCACCAAACTATCCCCCTCACGCCCCTTGACTTATCACCGCAAATGTAGTATAATGTAAAAGTTAAGGCGGTTTTATGCCTTTTGGAACGATGATTTTTTTCGGAAAGGAAATGGATAATAAAAATGGCTAAAGCTAAAAAAATAACGGCTGCTCTTACTGCCGCTTTGCTTTGCTCCGCAAGCCTCACTGCTTGTTCGGATACAAGCTATGTGATGACAGCAGGTGACAGCAAGATAAACGCAGGTATCTATATTTATAACGAGCTTACTGAGATGTCATATCAGATGACTATGATGTATTATCAGAACGGCATCAAAAAGGACTATTTCGATCAGAAGGTGGACGGCAAGGCTTTTGACGAATACCTTTCAGATTATGCACTTACTGCCACAAAGGAGTACGCTGCTGTAGTTGACAAGTTCAACGAGCTGGGTCTGACCCTTTCAGACGAGGACCTCAAGTCAATCAATGACAGCATAAGCAGCACATGGGATTCTCAGGGTGAGTTTTACGAGTCAGAGGGTATCTCAAAGGAATCTGTAAAGCTTGCACTCAAAGGCTCGAAAATGAGGGAAGAGCTTTTTGATCACTACTATGCAGAGGGCGGCGAGGAAGCCGTTTCAGACGATGAAATGGTGAAGTATCTTGATGATAACTACCTGAGATATAAGTCCATTTCCTTTGCAAAAACTAAAGCATCAACTGATTCTTCATCATCAGCCACCGATTCTTCTACAGACTCAGCAGACGCTGCAAATGAGGAAGCCAAGGCAAAAAGAGATGAGTTCCTTGAAAAGGCTCAGGGCGTTTCGTTTGACGATTTCGACAGCATTATAGACGAGTACAACGACTATGTTGCATCAAAGAAAGCCTCAGATTCAAGCTCCGCCGCTGACAGCGATTCATCAGCCTCAGACAGCAGCACGACTTCTGACGACACTTCTTCTGTAGCAGAGAGCGACACAAGCTCCACAGCAAGCGATGACACATCTTCAGTTTCTGACAGCACAGCAGATTCAAGCACAGCAGCGTCAGACACAGATTCTTCCGCAGACAGTTCTTCTTCTGCACCTGACCCGTATGCAAATGAAAAGATGATGAATTACGGCACAATGGACGATTCTCAGAAGGACACCACAAACGGAAAGATACTCAAGGAAGTAAGCGGCATGGACACAGACGTTGCAACAGCTTACGAGGACGACAACGCTTACTACATTCTTATCAAAGGCGACATCAAGGACAGAGATACAGAATATGCTAAGGATAATCACGAAGATCTTCTCAAAGAAATGAAGAGCGATGAGTTCCAAGAGAAATTGACAGGCTGGGTAGAAAAGCTTGATATCAAGGTAAACAACAAGGCGATAAAACGTTACACGCCGAAGGTGGTCTACGATAAGCAGACTAAGTATTACAGCAAGAAAAAAAATTCATAGCAGATAAAATTACCGCCGCACAGAACCAAATCTGTGCGGCGGTAATTTTTGATTAAATACTATAATATGCTCACTGATACCTTGGTCTGCTTTGTGCCAAGCTCAACTTGGTTATATCAACTTTTTCTGCGGTACTTATCATATATTATCAATACACCGCCGTGACCACCCCATGAACCTCGCAAATCGAAAACATCTTCATATACTTCTCAAGCTTTTCCTGATAGTCGCTTTTGCGGTTGTCAAGAAGTATTATTTCAGCTTTTGAAACATCAGCATTATCCAAAAGATATACATTATCAAATTTGTAAAGCGACGGTATTATATATGTGTCTGCATATATGCAGACGGTTTTGTCTATGGTGTCGATAAATTCGTTAGTCTGCGTTATAAGTGCGGTGTTTTCATATCGTTCGGTGTATAACTGTATTTTATCACTAACTGTAACCGAGAAAAGTATGACCGCTGACATTGCGGATATAAGTAATACCTTTCGTTTCTGCTTTAATGTTGATACCTCTTTAACAAAAGCACAGAAAAGCATTGCTCCGCTTCCGAAAACGTATTGGTAATCTACATTATATTGATATGTGTAGTCTGTGCTGAGGTTAACGATTATCAGCGGAACGAGCAAAAACAGATCTGACGCTTTGTTTATTTTAAAGCAAACAAAAATAAAAGGCACTGTCATCAACAGCAGGAAAAGCAGTTTATCTACTGTTATCAGATTTGACACAAAATATGCCGGGTTCTTTATGACGTTTAAGATCACCGCAATAAGTCCGCTGTCGTTTTCGGCCAAGTAAATGTCATATCGGTTTACTTTTACACCCTCGCCAAAAATGTTTATGTATAAATTTGTGCCAATAAAGCCAAGTATGCCGATTATAGTGATAAGTAAACCGCTGGTCTTTTTCTTTTTGGAACACAAGGAATACAGACCTAGGCAAATGATGTATACCCCTGCGTCCTCTTTGACTGAGAGTATAAGCAGACACGCTGCAACTTCACCAATGTGATTTTTCTTGCACATAAAATAATACAGCCACAATATAAATGCAGGTAAAAACATATTCTCGTGGATATCAAAAAACTGAGAACTGCAAAATGCAGGGTAGAAAAGATATATTATGCTGCACAAAACGGTGTCAGTTCTGCCGAGCTTGTAAAGCCTGCATATTTTTATCAGCGGCAATACTCCGCTTGCAATGATAAGCACTTGCAATATGACTAAAACAACCGAGTTTCTAAATATAATATATATTGGCAGCAGCAAATACCAGCAGGGTGAGAAATGCACATTGAAATGTGACATAAGCACATTTCGTTCGACCGTGGTGTATTGCTTGCCCGTTTTACTCATATATTCAAACATTTGCAGAAAAATTCCCATATCAAAGCACGATGATTCATAGCTTTTTAGTCTGCATACGGTGCCGATCATCAATATTGTTACTGATATCACCGTGAACAACAGAACTGAAATTATCTCCGTTTTTCGGCATTTTAATATTTCAGTTTCCTTTATATCAGCAAACCTAAATATTATTATAGCCAAAACAGCAATGCAGGCAAAGCCGAAATATGCTGTGGTATTGGTCATTTTCCATATTGATATCAACGAATAAGCAAATATCAATCCTGTCAAAAGCAAATTTAAATTAACTCTTTTGAAAACAGTTATAAGGCAAAGTGTTGCTGAAAATGCGATGGTGGGAATGACTAATTGCAGCAGCGAAATGTTCGATACATAATACTTTGAGATAGGATCGGCGTCGCTAATAAGCATGGTATACAAACAGCCAAGAATATATCCGCATAAAATACACGAGAGGATGTTTTGTTTGTTACTGAACATTGACGTCAAACTCCGAAAGGGTTATTTTATATGCAGAGTAATTTTTTAAATAAAAAGTGTGGTCGCCGTCTTTATTAGCGGTAAAATTTATCTCGTTGCCTGCAGTCTTGTCACAGAAAATTCTGTGTTCTGTTCCGTCCTGATAGTAGCCTAGTTCAATATACTCTCCGTCTTTGTCTGAATAATCAGAGGACAGGTCAAGTTCGATCTTTATAGTTATTTTTTGACCTTCATTCACGAAAACAGGCTCTTTTGTTACCATTTCACCATTGTTAAAGGTGTGGGTCGAACTTAGCTCGTCATCGATATTAATGTCAACAAAAGAGCAGAGGATAAGCGTGCTCAAAGTTATAGCAACAAGTATTATAATATTTGCATATGACTTCTTTTTCTTGGCAGTTATCTCGTTTATCCTAGTTTTCACCTTTTCTTTTTGTGAATACAAACACGCTGAAAATGCTGTATCTTGTTTACCGTTTTCACATCTGTTTATCAGCATACCGCAGTAGTTATATTTCTCGGTATCATTCATCTCCTTGACAACTTTTTCGTCGCAAGCTATCTCAGACAGCAAATTCATACTGCTTGAAAGCTTGTATGCAAGCGGATCAAACCAATTGATTATACAAACGACCTGCATTACTATCCTTACGAATATATCGTGATTAAGATAGTGAAATTTTTCGTGCATACATACCACATCATAATTATCAGCTGCGATATTGTCAGGAAGAATTATTACAGGGGCGAACACGCCCATAAGCATAGGGCTTGAAATGCCTGGGCACTTTTTTACTTTCAGGCTTTTATTGCCGCATTTGTATACACCATTTTTTGTTGCCCAGCGGTCAACAAAGCGCTTTAAGGCAAGGTACTTGTAAATGCAAACAAAGCTGTTGAAAGCTACACCAATACACCAGACCGCAACAAGAAAAGGCATTATCTTCTTGACAGCTGGAATATGCTGCGTTTCTGTAAAAATGTATTTTTGTACGTAAATATTCTGAACTACGTCAGCGGTGACAGCCTGGTGAGGAATAAGAGTGGTCAGGTCTAAGGAAAATATTATCAGCAATGACAACGCTGAACATACCTTGTAGAATGATAATTTTTGACGCTTTTTGCCTACAGCTAAAAATATTTTACAGCAAAGATACAGGCACACTATCAGTACATTGCTCCGTATAAAATATGTAAATAAATTATTTATCATTATTTCTGTCCTTTACTTCTTCAAGAAAACGTATCAGCTCATCGATATCCTGACTGCTTAGCTTATCAGTTTCGTATAGATTTGTAACAAGGCTTGAAAGTGAGTTGTTATGGACCGAGCCAAAGAAATTTTCTGTTTCAAATTTAAGATAATCCGATTGGGATACCAGCGAATAATACTGACGCTCCTTACCTGTTTTCTCCGTTCTTAAAAATCCTTTTTCAATAAGGCGTTTAAGAAATGATATGAGAGTTGGTAATTTCCAATTATGGTCGCTCATTTTTTCTGCTATCTGAGAACTTGTGACAGGTTCGCTCATACTCCAAATAGTTTTCATTATCTCAAATTCTGCGTCGGGGAGTTTTTTTATATTATTTATCATGATACACCTCCGTGTTAGACGTTTGTCTATAACGATATTATACATTCGTCTAAGATGCAAGTCAAGAAAACTTGAGGCGTTTTTACAATTATTTAATATTTGAAAAACTGTGGGGCAAGGATTTGAGGCACAATGCCGGTATGTCTGTTAAGTTATTTTATAAAACTATTGAAATACAACATATATTATGGTATAATACGGAAGTAACGAGCCAGTGTGGGGCGTTGCTAAAATGTACACACACCAAAGAGAAAACCATGCCGCATTAATAGTACAAGGAGTTTATAACATGAAAATATTATTGTATATCTTATCAATATTCTTTCTGCTATTGGGCGTGTACGGTATTATATGCAACTGGATAGGTTTTTGGCTTGCGTATGTAAAAAAGCAGCACATAGGCTCATTTGCGCCGCTGGTCGCCGGTGTTTTGGTTATGGTGGGACTGTTGCTTTTTCCAAATAACGATGTTAGAAAACTATGTTGGATAGGTTTTCTTATTGACTGGGGAAGTATCCCCGGAATATTTTGTTCAGTATGGCGGATACATAAGGACAAGCATGATTAGTTTTTCACTATTATGTACTTATCAAAGAAGTTGGTGATAAAAATGAAAAAAAGCATTAGAGTGATTTTAATTGGAGTATTGTGTATATGTGCCATATTGGGCTTTTTTTTAATAGCAAAACTATCTCACCTGAAAACAATAGAGGATAAAATCATAGAAAAATGCAGCAACGCTACCGATATCAATATAAGTATGTCAGATATTACTGATTTTGAATGGGACAAGTGTATAGTATATGGACCGTCAACGCAAACGAAGGATATATGTGATGCGTTCGATGTAGATTATAACACATATCTTGACTTGAACTATGGGATAATTTTTTTGAATAAGAACAACGTTGTTTATGAAGAAACTTTCGACGTTTCAGATGATGATCTTGAAAATAAAATACCTAAATTTATTATTTATCCTTATAGACAAAACGAAAGCACGCAAGCAAAATATGCAAGCTTTGAAAAAGATAAGGCTGAGTTTAAGTGCATAAAGAAAGAGTCGGGTAAGGGCTGTTATTATAGAGCTTATCCTGTTTGAATCAAGAATGAATGAATAAGGACATAGAACATAAAAATGGGTATAACCTTGTACCCCAATATATGCAAAAAAGGCAACCGTATAAACGGCTGCCTTTTTCTATATCAAGTTCTTATTATTTACCAAGTGCGATCTTTCCCATTGCGTCTGCCTGCATGATAGCGTCATAAAGCTCGATAGGCTGTACGTCGCCTGCAAGGTTGTGGATGGTTTCACCAGGGATACAAGCGTTCTTTGCAATAGTTTCCACCTGCTCAGGGGTCGTTACGCCTATTTCCTCAAGGGTAACAGGAAGTCCGACTTCAAGACAGAAGTTCTGTACCTCTTCAAACTCTTCCTTTGGTGCACCCTCAAGTACAAGCTGTACCAGCGTTCCAAGTGCTACACAGCAACCATGGTCTGCGTGCTTGATTCCCAGAGATGTTACACCGTTGTAGAATGAATGTGCAGCCGCACAGTTTACGTTGTCTGCACCAACGCCTGAAAGATATACGTTAGCCTCGCAGATAGCCTCCAGTGCAGGTGTTACTGCGTGGACCTTACAAGCCTCAACAGCCTGCTTACCGTATATTCTCAGTGTATCGTAGCAAAGTCTTGCAAGTGCCTGACCTGCTCTTGTGATACCTGTGCCCTCAAGGCTTGCAGACTCTGTTCTTATGGACGCTCTGCCCTCAAAATATGTGCCCAGTGCGTCGCCCATGCCTGCAATAAGGAACTTAACAGGTGCGTTTGCGATAACTGTTGTGTCTACCATTACTGCGTCAGGATTGGTAGGGTAGAAAAGATATTTGTCAAAGCTGTGGTCATCATTGTATATTACTGACAGACCTGTGCAAGGTGCGTCAGTTGCCGCAACAGTCGGCACGATAACAATGTGCTTGCCAGTGTAAAAAGCCGTAGCCTTTGCAGTGTCTACCGCACTTCCGCCGCCAACTGCAACAACGGTGTCGATGTTGTCAGCCTTAACTATCTCTTCCATTTTGGCGATCTCGCCCTTGCTCGATATGCCGCCGAATATCTCGTAACGTCTGTAATCATCAAGGTCGCCAAAGCTCTTTTCTATTTTGTCATGACAGGCTTTATAACCGCTGTTTGAACATACAAACAGCCATCTTTTGCCCATATAGCCCATTTCCTCGTGGAATTTGAGTGTTGCATCTCTTCCCTGAACATATTTGAGCGGCTCACGCATTGCTCTGAGTCTTCCCATCATAATGAATTACCTCCAATTTGTTTAATATGTTTATTTTATACGGAACTCTCTCCGTATTTTCAATTAGATTATAGCACTTTGCACAAAAGAAACAAGAACTTTTCCATTAATGATATGTGAACAATTTGTTGTGCCGTGCATTGAAACATAATAAAAAGCAGTTGATTGTGGCAAATTTATGTAGTATAATATGAATTAGACGTAAGACCATGGGTCGATAATGGCTTTGTGCATAACTGACTGATGTCGCAGAATGTTTTTATGCATATATACAAAAGCGTATTTCTTTGGTAACCAAATGAAAATAACTGCAACTAAGTATATGAAAGGGCAAAACGAGTTCAGGCAGGAGATAAAAAATGATAAATGCAGAGCTAAACAAAATCATTTTCTCTGTTTTGCAGTCTATGAGCGAGGAAGTTCGGCAGACCGATAAAGAGGCGGAGAAACAGATGAAAAAAATTATTGACAAACTGGTCTTGGAGGGATATGTGAATGAACAAGAATGAATTGAGTGCCGTTGTAGAAAAGGCTCAAAAGGGTGAAAAAGCTGCTTTTGAGGAGCTGTACAGAGAGTTTCATGACAAGCTGTATTTCTTTGTGCTCAAAAACGTTGGTGATAAGCATGTCGCAGAGGATATCACTGAGGACAGCTTTTTGGCGTCGATGCAGGGGATAACGGCTTTGAAAGAGGCTGAAAACTATGAAACATGGCTGCATTCCATTGCTTTCAACAAGTGCAGAATGTATTTCAGGCAAAAGGGCAGAGAGGATAACATAAGCCTTGATGACGAAAACGTCAGCGAAGATCTCCATACTGACGATACTGTCTTGTTACCTGAGGATTATGCCGACAACAAGGAGTTAAAACGCAGCCTGAAAAAGGTCATAGAGGGGTTGAAACCTGAGCAGCGGTCTGCGGTGATACTTTATTATTATGACGGAATGCCGCTGAAAAAAGTTTCCGAGATACTGGAGATAAGTGAAAATGCCGCAAAGCAAAAGCTTTTCAAGGCAAGGGCGAAGATAAAGAAAGAGATAGAGCGTGTCTTTGAAGGCGGTGCACTTATGGCTGTGCCTGTGAGCATTATGATGAGAACGGCTCTGCCGAAAAAATATGCCATGACAGCGGCTGCACCTGTGACGGCTGTAAAAAGTTCAACGGCTGCTGTGAAGATAGTCGGCACGGCTGCGGCGTTGGTGGTTGCGGTGAGCATACCTTTAGCATTGCGTGGCGTGAACAACAACGGTTTTGGCGTTCATGATACAAGCAGCAGCGTTTCTGAAAGCGACTGCGACGATAGTGTGGATATCCCTGACAGCAGCACGGCGGATACTTCATCAGAAAAGATACCTGACAGCAGTGCGACACAGTCTGAAACTGACAGCATACCTGAACTCTCAAGCAAGCCTGAAAAGGTGACTGACGCCGCCGTAACAACTGCACCTGCTCCGCAGGATACTCAGAGCGACAATAACAACGCAGACGGAAATACAAGCACTGTCATGCCGAGTGCTGATTTTTCGGGAGAGCAGTTTTTCTCAAAAACTGTAGGCGAAATGCTCAAAATGTCTGACAATAACTATGAACTCGTTTATCCTACATTCGTGCAGAACGGCTACGATTCCATGTATAAGTGTGCGGCTTTTCCTCAGTATCACTTCGGCAGAGCGGCTTACGATACCCAAGTGGGAAAGGGCTATGTTGATGAAAGCGAGCCTGTCACAAGGGTAGAGCTTTACAATGGTGCATACGTCACAAAGGATATCTATGTGGGAATGACCTACAATGAGCTTTGCAATGTCCTAGGTGAAAAGCCCCTTATGTATCTTTCAAACACAGACAGAAACCGTATCGTATCTGCCAACATAAACGGCAGAACTTGGTGGTTCGGCTTTGACCTCACTGACGAGCAGCTTGATGAAACATATAAAAGAATGCAGGCTCAGACCGACAGCGAAACTTTCGAACTTGATCCATATCAATACGGCGTTGATATCTCGGATATTGACCCTGTTATCAGCGTAGCGGTGTGCGATATAGGCGAAGAATAAAGGCAACAGCAAAACGGATATAGATAAAGCAGTCCGCAGGGAGCACTTCCTGCGGACTGTTTATCTATAGTTTTAAGCTATAGCAAACGCAATGGTTTTTGTATTTTACAAATTCCCAGTAAAGCACTATAATAATAGCATAAGCTTATGAATTTAAACGGTGAAAGGAATTTGATATATGAAAACAACTATTGTGGGCTATCCGAGGATCGGCTCTCTCCGTGAGTTGAAATTTGCAGAAGAAAAGTATTTCAAAAAAGAGATATCCGCCGCGGAACTTGAGGCTACAGCTGAAAAGCTCCGCCTTGAAAATCTTGACGTTCAGAAATCGATCGGTCTTGACCTTATCCCTTCAAACGATTTTTCTTACTATGACGGTATGCTTGATACAGCAGTTCTGCTTGGTGCTGTTCCTGCAAGATACAAAGGCCTTGGCCTTTCTTCTCATGACACATATTTCGCTATGGCAAGAGGATATCAGGGCAGCGAGGGCGACGTAAAAGCTCTTGCTATGAAAAAGTGGTTCAACACAAATTATCACTACATGGTGCCTGAGGTAGACGACGAAACAGAGATAAAGCTTTCTGACAGCAAGCCTTTTGACCTGTTCAGCGAGGCTCTTAAAAAGGGAGTAAAGACAAAGCCTGTCGTTATCAGTGCTTACACTTTCTTAAAGCTTGCAAGATTTACAGGAAAGAAAACTGCAAAAGATATCGCACAGGACGTTGTGAACGTGTACGCTGAGGTTATCGCAAAGCTTGCAGAGCTTGGTGCAGAGTGGATTCAGCTTGACGAACCTTGCCTTGTAAAGGATATGACAGCTGAGGATATCGCTTTCTTTAAGGATATTTATAAGAACATTCTTGACAAAAAGGGCAGTGTGAAGATACTTCTTCAGACATATTTCGGTGACATTCGTGACTGCTATGAAGATATCTGTGCACTTGATTTTGACGGTATCGGCCTTGACTTTATCGAGGGCATAAGAACAGTTGAACTTGTGAAAAAGAACGGTTTTCCTAAAGACAAAGTGCTTTTCGCAGGCGTTGTGAACGGCAAGAACATTTGGAAAAATCACTATGCAAAAACTCTTGCTGTTCTTGATGAGATAAAGGACAAGTGCGGCGAGATAGTGCTTGATACTTCTTGCTCACTTCTTCACGTTCCTTATACTCTCAAAAACGAGAGCAAGCTTTCTGACGAATATAAGAAATATTTTGCATATGCAGAAGAAAAGCTTTCTGAACTTGCAGAACTCAAAGCTATCACAGAGGGCAAGTGTGCAGACAAGCTTGAGGCCAACAAAACTCTGTTCTCACAGCCAAGGAGCGGTGCGGATAAGGCAGTAACTGAGCGTGTTGCAAAGCTTACAGATAAGGATTTTGTCAGACTTCCTGAGTTTGCAGAGCGTGAAAAGATACAGAAAAAGGAGTTTGACCTGCCGCTGCTGCCGACAACGACTATAGGTTCATTCCCACAGACTGTAGAGGTCAGAAAGAACCGTGCGGCATTCCGCAAGGGCGAGCTTGCTGAGGCTGACTATGATAAGTTCATCAGCCAGAAGATAACAGACTGCATAAGACTTCAGGAGAAGATAGGTCTTGACGTTCTCGTTCACGGTGAGTTTGAAAGAAACGACATGGTAGAGTATTTCGGCGAGTGCCTTGATGGATATATCTTCACAGAGAAAGCATGGGTGCAGTCCTATGGCACAAGATGTGTAAAGCCGCCTGTTGTATGGGGCGATATCTCAAGAGCAAAGCCTATGACGGTCAAGTGGTCAAAATTTGCTCAGAGCCTTACTGACAAGCCTGTTAAGGGAATGCTCACAGGCCCTGTAACTATCCTTAACTGGTCTTTCCCAAGAGAGGATATCTCTCTTAAAGAATCAGCAATGCAGATAGCACTTGCTATCCGTGACGAAGTCCTTGACCTTGAGGCAAACGGCATAAAGATAATTCAGGTGGATGAGGCGGCTCTTCGTGAGAAACTCCCACTTAGAAGATCTGATTGGCACAGCGAGTATCTCGATTGGGCTATCCCTGCATTTAGACTTGTTCACAGTGGTGCAAAGGCTGACACACAGATACACACTCATATGTGCTACAGCGAGTTTGCTGATATTATCAATGATATTGATGATATGGACGCTGACGTTATAACCTTTGAGGCGTCACGTTCAGACTTGACCATACTTGACGTTCTCAAGGAGAACAATTTCAGAACTGAAGTTGGCCCAGGCGTTTATGATATCCATTCGCCAAGAGTGCCTTCTGAAAAGGAGATCGAGAACGCTCTGCACAAGATGCTTGACAGGATACCGGCAGAGAAACTGTGGGTGAATCCTGACTGTGGCCTTAAAACAAGAGGCGAGACCGAAACAGTTTCAAGCCTTGAAAACCTCGTGGCTGCGGCAAAGAACGTAAGAAATTCCCTTTAAATTAAACATACCATTAAAAAGGCGGACGCTCCGAAGAAGAGCAGTCCGCCTTTTTTATATGTTGAGCATTACAGATGCGTAGAACATTCTGCCGTCATACTCGAATTTTGCAATGCCGTCGTATTTCTCGGCTATGCTTTTTACGGAGTCTATGCCTATGCCCTTTCCCCCATGTTTTGTGGAAATAAAGCTGTCGTCAGCTTCGGTGACTGGAGTACCGGTGAAAGTGTTGTCAACGGCAATGCAAAGCGAATAGCTGTCCGCCTTGGCATTTATCTCGATCTTCTTGTACTCTGACTTGTCATCTATGCAGCCGTGAAGAGCATTTTCTATAAGGTTTCCAAAGAGAACCGAAAGGTCTGTGATGTCAGCCTTTATGTCCTCAGGTATGTCAGCGTTCACAACGTATTCAATGCCGCTGTTTTCAGCCTGCTGAGCAAAATATGCAAGCAGTGCACTCACCGAAGTATTCTTGCAGTAAATGCGGTCGGAAACGTCGGGCAATGCGTTTTGATATGAACCGAGATATGCTGACAGCTTGCTGTATTCGCCCTTCTTCAAAAGTTCCTGCATAAGAGCGAGATGATGTCGGGCGTCATGCTTTGAACGCCTTGCCTCAGCTATCTTATCCTGCAAATAGCCGTATTGCAGACTTTGCATTGCAAGAAGATGATTTTTTTCATGAAGTCTGAGGTTTTTCTGCTGCTCTATCAAAAGTTTCGCCACTATGTAGTAAACAAGGAAAGCTCCTGCATTTATGAAGAAAAGTGCAGCGGTGTTCTTTGGCTCAAGGGCAAGTTCAAGACTGGTCTTGGAAGAATTGCCATAGAGGGTGTAATACCATATAAGATAGAACGTGGCAGGTATCAGCCATAGGTATCTCCACTCGATTCCTGAAGGCTCTTTTTCCACAGCGGGGGTGTAGACTTTTTTCATGTAGAAGAAAAGGGGAGTCCATATGAACGCCTCTATGAGGAACATACAAAGTGAAAATGACCAGCGGTATGACTGATGTGCAAGGGCAGGGAACAGCTGACCTTCAAGGCATTTTGACGACATCACGATAAAGCTTGCGTTGTTTGACAGCAAAAGAAGTGTGAACACCGTTTTGCCCATATTCACTTTTACGGCGAGAAAATAGAACGCCGCATAAAGCAGTGTGCTCACCGCACTGAGCAGACCTGCGTTGCTGCTGGAAAATGCAGCCTGCCAGCCGAGAAATATCTGCACCACAGACAGCACCAACACAAGTACTGCGGTGACGGCTTTTGAAAAACGCAGCCTGTGCCTGAACGGATAAAGTGCAAGCACCATAAGCGGCAGGAAGTTCAGCAAGGAATAGACCCCTACCTCCGCCAGTCTGTATACCGGAGTCATTATAGCTCACCGCCTTTTCTCAAGTTGTCAAAGCGAAATCTTGCAAAAGCCTCTAGTGTCTCTTTGGATTTTCGGCGGCTTATTGGTATGCGTGTGCCGTCGCTCATGACGAAAAGGTCATTCTTTTGCAGGGTGACTTCATAGAAGTTTACGATAACGCCTTTTGTGGAGGTGTAAAAGTACGAATGGTCACGGAAAACCAGTTCTGCATCGGTAAAGGAAGTCCTTGAAATTATGTTTTCGCCGCCTTTGCAGTGGATAGTTATGGAATGTGAGCCGCAGTCTATGTAAATGACGTTTCGCAGTATCACCGACTGTCCGTCAGAGAGTTTGACTGACCGCACAAGTTCCATTTCATCGGTGTTTATCCTGTCAAGCATAGCTTTTATCTTGTCTGCCTGAAATGGCTTGCAAAGATAGTAGCAGGCGTTGAGGTCATAGCTTTCGCTTGCGAACTCGTTGCTGGACGTGCCGAATGCGATATGCACGTTTTTGTCCGTTTCACGAAGCTTTCTTGCGACCTCTATGCCCGTCATTTCTCCCATGAAGATATCCAGCACCACAAGGTCATAGCTGCTTTTTTCCCGCAAAGCAAGAAAGCTTTCTCCGCCTGAAAACGTATCTATCTGACAGCTGTGAGCGGTTTGTTCTGAAATATATTCCTGAAGAAGTGCAAGGTCGTTTTTATTATCGTCTACCAATGCCACTCTCATACTGTAAAAATCCTTTCTAATACATGATTTATTAATATATAATAACACATATCAAAGCAAAATTCAAGTATTATTCATTGATTTTGTTACCGCTTGTGCAGATTTTTGACCGTTTGTGCTAAATTTATTGACAAAGTGTATAGTCTGTGTTAAAATAATCGTGTAAAATTATGTTCTGAGTAAAAAAGAAATATCAACCCAGAAAAATATTATGGAGGAATTAGAATGAAAAAGAAAATTTTAAGCATTTTGGTGACGGGCTGTCTTTTGTTTGTGCCGACAACGGCATTTGCAGACGACAATAAGACGGTAATAAAAACTGTTGACGACCTGTTGGCGTTCTCAAAGGCGGTAAATAAGGGAGATTATGACAAGAATAAGGACGCAGTTGTTGTTCTTGAAAATGACCTTGACTTGACGGGTGTTGTATGGACACCTATCGGAAGTGTTTTCAATGAAAAAGGCAATCTCGAACATTATTTCAGTGGCAAATTTTACGGAAATGGTCATACTATTTCAAACATTGATTTTACGTCTATTTATGGTAAAGACTTGTTGGTCGGTTTCTTTGGTGATATCGAAGGAGCAGAGGTATCAGGTCTGACTATAGAGGGAAGTATTGATGTGACAAATACTGATAACGACTATACTTATTATGGCACTATTGCAGGATTTGCAGGCGATTGTGTTATTTCTGACTGTGTGTCAAATGTATCGTTCAACAATAATGGAAAATATGTTTATGGCTGTATTGGTATGGTAGGTCAGGCTGACAACACAACTTTTGAGTATTGTGAGAACACAGCAGACATAACTATTTCAGGCGACAGCAGCAGCCTTTATGTGGGCGGCATAGTTGGATTTGCACAAAATGGAACAGAAGTCCGTTATTGCTCGAACACAGGCGATATGGTATATGCTGCCGCTACTGCTGGCGGAATCGCAGGACGTTTGATTGAAAATGCTAAGGTCGTAAACAGTTTTGTAACAGGAAAACTCACTCCGCTTGGCAATGGTACTACAGACGTAGGTGGTATCATCGGTTCAACAAAAGGCGGCTCTGTAAGCGATTGTTATTTTGCAGGAGATATCGACCTGTCAAAATATACTGCCAAAAAACCTTATGGACGTTTTGGCGGAATCGTTGGAAAAATTGAAACAAGTGGACCTATTTTCCAAAACAACTATTTCGCAGAAAAAGAAGATGTGACATCTTGCGGAAAGGGAATCAACGCAGGCACATCAAAGTCATATGATCATATGACAACAAAAGAATTTTATGACGAGCTGACAGCCAACGGTGCAAAGTATCAGTATGTTGAGGGAAAAACACCTGTCCTGCCAACTAAGGAATATGCAGTTGATTTTGGTGTAACACCTGCTGACCTGAAAAATGTTGTAATAAAGGTAGACGGAAAAGAGATAGCAAGCAATACTGCAATGCTTACAGCAGGCACTTACACAGTAGAGGTAACTGCTGACGATTGCGAGCCTCTCAGCAAGAAAATAACTATTTCAGCAGATATCGCAACACATACACATGCTTTTGAACTTGTTTACAAGTCAGCAGACTACACAGAGCTTGACAAGGCAGAGAAAGCCGCTAAGGCTCTCAACAAGGACGATTATAAGGACTTCTCAGCTGTTGAAAAGGCTCTTGCCGCTATCGACAGAACTAAGAACATCACTGAGCAGGCTGACGTTGACGCAATGGCAAAGGCTATAAATGACGCAGTTGCAGGTCTTGAAAAGAAGGAAACTCCTGCACCTACATCGTCAAAGCCTGATAACACCACAAGCTCTGAGGGCTCTTCTTCCGCACCTGAAAACAATTCAGGCGACAAGAGCAGCTCCAACACTGACATCTCAACGTCTTCTGCTGACAGCTCAAGCACTGACAGCTCAAAGACTGACAACGCAGCAAACAGCAGTTCAAAGGCTGCCTCAAACGCATCTACCACAAACCCGTCAACAGGCGTTGCAGGCGGTGTGTGTGCACTGGCTCTACTGAGCGGTGCGGCTGTGGTCATGGCTAAGAAGAAAAAGTAATATATCCATTAAATAGATATATAAAGCAATTAAGTGGGCTTTCATGCATTATTTGTTTAAATGAATACCGCTTGTGCTGATTTTTGACCGTTTGTGCAGAAATTGTTGACAAAATGTGTAGTACGTGTTAAAATATTAGCGATATATGTATGAACTTATGCAGATATCAATAAAACTATGGAGGAATGTAAATGAAAAAGAGGATTTTAAGTCTTTTGCTGACAATGGGTCTTGCGGCAAGCCTTGCACCTGTTTCTGTTTTTGCAACAGGTTCAGAGGTATGGGACGGCTCTGTAGCGGAATCTTTTGCAGGCGGAAAAGGCACAAAAGACGACCCTTATCAAATAGCTACTGGCTCACAGCTTGCATATCTTGGCGAAAGTATGAAATCGGGAACGTATGGAGAAAAGTTTCAGGATAAATACTTTGAGCTTACAGAGGATATCGACCTTGGCGGAAAGGAATGGACACCGATAGGCTACACAGCGGCAGACCTTATTATGGGTGGTCATGAATATTTTGTTTTCTCTGGCAGCTTTGACGGAAACGGTCATACTATCAAAAATCTTACCATTGGAACGGAAACTTCACCATATAGCGGCGACGTATGCGGCTTGTTCGGTGCAACAGGCGGCACTATCGAGGACGTTGTTCTTGAAAATGTTTCTATAAATTATGTAGGCGGAAATCACAGCAGTGGATATGGTTTCCGCATGGGCGGAGCACTGGTTGGCTATTCTATGGGCGACATAGTAAATTGTACGGTTACTGGTCTTGACATGAAAGCAGGCTCTGACGGCAGCTATGTTGCTCTTAACAGCATAGGCGGATTAGTAGGCATTCAGGACAATGAGACCACCATAAGCAATAGCCGTGTTTCAGGAAAGATAGAGGAAACAACAAAGAAGGGCAATGTTGGTGGCTTTGTTGGTACGCTCGTAAAAGGCTCATCTGCTAAATATTGCGGTGCAGACGTTTCTGTTGAGGTAACAGGAAACGGACGTGGCATTGCGGTAGGTGGCTTCGTAGGAATAGGAAACGGAACTACAATTTCTAGCACTATTATTGAAGAATGTTATGCTACAGGCGATATTTCCGGTGCTGATTATGCCGGCGGATTTGTAGGAAATCTTTCGGGACTTAACATCAATAACTGCTATGCAACAGGCAATGTGAGCAAATCTTCTGCTGGTGCGTCATTCATGGGTACTGACGCTGCAAGCAATAACTATTATGGCACTGTAAAGAATTGCTATGCAACAGGTCTTGTATCTGATATTTCTTCTTTCGCTTATGCTTTTGCAATGCAAGATACGATGAAGAGAAGTATGATTCAAAATTGTTACTATAATGCAAAAAATACTGCGGTTGCTGCGGAAACATCAACACCTCTCACAGTTGACAATATGAAAGACAAGGATTTTGTTGATTCACTTAACGGCTCATCAAGCGTATGGATCAAGCGTGATAAAAACACTCCTGCCTGCGGAGCTGAGCCTGCTGATTACAGCAAGGTAAACGAGGCTTTGGACGGCGTGCCTGCTGACCTTTCAAATTACACTGATGAAAGCGTTGAGAATTTGAATAACGCTGTTAATTCTGTAAGAAAGTATAGAAACCTTGCACAGCAGTCAGATGTTGACAAAATGGCGAAGGACATAAATGATGCCGTTGCAGCACTTGTTTACAAAGACGCAGACTACACAGAGGTAGACAAGGCAGAGAAAGCCGCTAAGGCTCTCAACAAGGACGATTATAAGGACTTCTCAGCTGTTGAAAAGGCTCTTGCCGCTATCGACAGAACTAAGAACATCACTGAGCAGGCTGACGTTGACGCAATGGCAAAGGCTATAAATGACGCAGTTGCAGGTCTTGAAAAGAAGGAAACTCCTGCACCTACATCGTCAAAGCCTGATAACACCACAAGCTCTGAGGGCTCTTCTTCCGCACCTGAAAACAATTCAGGCGACAAGAGCAGCTCCAACACTGACATCTCAACGTCTTCTGCTGACAGCTCAAGCACTGACAGCTCAAAGACTGACAACGCAGCAAACAGCAGTTCAAAGGCTGCCTCAAACGCATCTACCACAAACCCTTCAACAGGCGTTGCAGGCGGTGCGTGTGCACTGGCTCTCCTGAGCGGTGCGGCTGTGGTCATGGCTAAGAGGAAAAAGTAAGATTTCTCCCTATTGTTGATATTTTCTTGGAAGAAGGCAGCTTTTAGGCTGCCTTTTTTCTTTGCAGGAAAAACTTATACGCCTGTATAAATGCCTAGATATTTTTGCATAAAAGTATGAAAATGCAATTTTGAATTGACGGTACTGCAAAACGATATTTTAAGTCATAACTAACTTTTGATAATAGTCAATATCTTTTATTATCTATTTTATGCCACATATTTACATTTATTCATAAAATATCATCATAGATTTAAACGAAAAGTAAAAAATCAGCTCACAAAATCTGTGTTTTCGCTTGCAATTCAGAAAAAGATGTGGTATAATTATATTGCTGTAATAGGAGCACAGCATGAAACGCTGACGTTGTGTTTTCAACGGGCAGATGAAAGTCTGCAAAGCTTATGCTTTATAATTAAGGAAAGAAAATGAATGTGCCGGCGTGTGCTGTTTCATTTATAGCACCTATTAACGATAATTTTTTTGAAAAGGAGTTATTGCAACATGTCAAAGATCGATTTGAGCAAGTACGGTATTACCGGAACTACAGAAGTTGTTTACAACCCTTCTTACGAGCAGCTGTTCGAGGAAGAAACAAAGCCAACTCTCGAAGGCTATGAAAAGGGTCAGGAAAGTGAGCTTGGTGCAGTAAACGTAATGACAGGCGTTTACACAGGCCGTTCACCTAAAGATAAGTTCATCGTTATGGACGAGAACTCAAAGGACACTGTTTGGTGGACTTCTGACGAGTACAAGAACGACAACCACCCTGCTACTCAGGAGGCTTGGAAGTCTGTTAAGGAACTCGCTATCAAGGAGCTTTCAAATAAAAGACTTTTCGTAGTTGACGCATTCTGCGGAGCTAACAAGAATACAAGAATGGCTATCCGTTTCATCGTTGAGGTTGCTTGGCAGGCTCACTTTGTAACAAATATGTTCATCAAGCCAACAGCTGAAGAGCTTGAGAACTTTGAGCCTGACTTCGTTGTATACAACGCTTCAAAGGCTAAGGTAGAGAACTATAAGGAGCTTGGTCTTAACTCTGAGACAGCTGTTATGTTCAACATCACAAGCCGTGAGCAGGTAATCATCAACACATGGTACGGCGGAGAGATGAAGAAGGGTATGTTCTCAATGATGAACTACTTCCTTCCACTCAAGGGCATGGCATCAATGCACTGCTCAGCTAACACAGACAAGAACGGCGAGAACACAGCTATCTTCTTTGGCCTTTCCGGTACAGGTAAGACAACACTTTCTACAGACCCTAAGAGACTTCTTATCGGTGACGACGAGCACGGCTGGGACGACAACGGAGTATTCAACTTCGAGGGCGGCTGCTATGCTAAGGTAATCAACCTTGATAAGGAATCTGAGCCTGATATCTACAACGCTATCAAGAGAGATGCTCTTCTTGAGAACGTAACTCTTGACGAGAACGGCAGGATCGACTTTGCTGATAAGAGCGTTACAGAGAACACTCGTGTATCTTATCCTATCGACCACATCAAGAACATTGTAAGACCAATTTCTTCTGCACCGGCTGCAAAGAACGTTATCTTCCTTTCAGCTGACGCATTTGGCGTACTGCCTCCAGTATCTATCCTCACACCTGAGCAGACACAGTATTACTTCCTCTCTGGATTTACTGCAAAGCTTGCAGGTACAGAGCGTGGAATCACTGAGCCTACACCAACATTCTCAGCTTGCTTTGGTCAGGCTTTCCTTGAGCTGCACCCAACTAAGTATGCTGAAGAGCTCGTTAAGAAGATGAAGAAGAGCGGTGCTAAGGCATACCTCGTAAACACAGGTTGGAACGGCACAGGCAAGAGAATCTCTATCAAGGATACTCGTGGAATCATCGACGCTATCCTTAACGGCGACATTCTCAACGCACCTACAAAGAAGATACCACACTTCGACTTTGAAGTACCAACAGAGCTCCCAGGCGTTGATCCTGCAATTCTCGATCCTCGTGACACATATGCTGACGCATCTGAGTGGGAGACAAAGGCTAAGGATCTTGCAAGCAGATTTGTTAAGAACTTTGCTAAGTATGAGGGCAACCCAGCAGGTAAGGCTCTTGTATCCGCAGGTCCAAAGGAATAATCGATAACTCTGATACTATTATATAGTATAAAAGCTGCTGTACCTTTTGGTGCGGCAGCTTTTTTGTGCTCTTGAAAAAGTGTGATGAAGGTGGTATAATTGGTATGGAGGCGAATTTAGTTTGGAAAAGAAGAATTATGCTGCAAGGGCGGCTATATATGCCATGGGGCTTGTGATACTTGCCGCAGGGATAACGATGAACACCAAAACAGGGCTAGGAGTATCCACTATTGTATCAGTGCCATTTGCCATATCGAATATATGGGACGTGAATTTTTCTCTTGTGATTTTTGCTACATATGCACTGTTTGTTGTGATAGAAATGATAATAAAAGGCAGCGACAGAACTGTTATAGATTGGCTGCAAATACCATTCAGCATTGTGTTCAGCCTGTTGCTGAATATGTTTTCAAAGCTGCTTGATTTCAATTTCGGGCATTTGTGGCAAAACACGCTGTATCTTGCAGCAGCGATAATCTGCACGGCTGTAGGAATGTCCATGATGATAGCGATGAAGTTCGTGCCGAACCCAGCCGACGGTCTTGCTCAGGCTATAGGAAAAGCCTTTGGAAAGAACATGGGCTTTGGCAAGAATATACTTGATGCATCATGCGTCGTGGCGGCCTGCGTGATAGGTCTGCTGTTTGACAAGCGGATAATAGGTATCGGTATCGGAACGGTGGCGGCAATGCTCCTTGTGGGCAGGTGCGTGGCAGTGTTCGACCATTTCTTCAAAGACAGAATGAAAAGTGCCGCAGGGCTTGCAGAATAAAAAATGCCGCAGAGAATAGGTGTCTCTGCGGCATTTGTGTATTTATATAATAAAAAATCCGCTCTACATAACGTAAAGCGGATACAAGCAAAAGCATTGACTTTTGCTGGCGCGGATTGAGAGATTTGAACTCTCGCGCCCGTTTCCAGACCTACTCCCTTAGCAGGGGAGCCCCTTCACCACTTGGGTAAATCCGCAAACCTGTATATATAAAAAATGTGGCGGACAGGGTGGGATTCGAACCCACGGTACGTTGCCGTATCACTGGTTTTCAAGACCAGCTCCTTAAACCGCTCGGACACCTGTCCACATTAATTATTTGTTTTGTGTCGTTCTCTCTCAGCGACTTAATTATTATAGCACAGTTCATCTGTCTTGTCAACCCCTTTTTCAAATTTTTTTTGCGAAATTTTTTAAAGCATAAATATTCCTTCGTATGCTAACGATACTTGACGAAATCTTATAAATATGGTATAATAAATCTCAGATTTGTATGTTTTATCACTTTATATGATAATTTATACAGAAAAGTTTTATGGAGGCGACTTTATTATGAAAATGACTGTAAGTCAGGCTATGGTTGAATGTTTGAAAGCTGAGAACGTAAAAGTCGTCTTTGGCTATCCCGGAGCTGCTATCTGTCCTTTCTATGACGCTTTGCTGGATGCTGAAAACGACATCAGGCAGGTGCTCGTGAGACAGGAGGCTAACGGCGGTCATGCGGCTAACGGTTATGCACGAATTTCAGGCAAGCCTGCGGTCTGTATCGCTACATCAGGACCGGGTGCAACTAATCTTATTACTGCTATTGCTACCGCTTATGCGGATTCTATACCTATCATTTGCATAACAGGTCAGGTCAATACCGACCAGATAGGCTCTGACGTTTTTCAGGAGGCTGACATAACCGGCTCTGCTGAACCTTTTGTAAAGCATAGCTATCTTCTTAAAGACCCTGAGGACACTGCGAGAGTGTTCAAAGAGGCTTTCTATATCGCAGGCACTGGCAGACCAGGCCCTGTTCTTATAGATATCCCTATGGACGTTCAGAAGTCTGTTATCGACTTTGAGTATCCTGACAAGTGCGAGATAAGAAGTTATAAGCCTACCACAAAGGGCAACTACGTTCAGGTAAGACGTGTTATGGCTGCTTTGGAGGAGGCTGAAAAGCCGCTTATCTGCATCGGCGGAGGCGTCTTTGCCGCCCATGCTGAGAACGAGATAAGAGAGCTTGCAGACCTTATGCAGATACCTGTTATCACTACTATGATGGGCATTTCTGTTTTCCCTGATGATGACCCGCTTTTCTGCGGCATGATAGGCACGCATGGAGTGAAAATGGCTAACGCCGCTGTGAACGAGTGCGACGTGCTGTTCCTTGTGGGTGCAAGAGTTGGCGACAGAGCCGTTAAAACGCCTCTTGCCCTCGAAAAAACTACTAAGATAATCCATATCGATATCGACCCTGCGGAGATAGGCAAGAATATCGGAGCAGACCTGCCGCTGGTAGGTGACGCAAAGCTTGTTTTGCAGCAGATGACCGAGCTTGCAAAGCCTATGAAACATGATGAGTGGATAGCTCATATCAAGACTTTGGGCGGCGAAAGAAAGTATGTTGAGCCTTCACAGGGCACTGTCAATCCGAGAGTGTTTATCGACAGACTTGCAAAGAAAATGCCTGCGAACGTTACTGTTGTGGCAGACGTTGGACAAAATCAGATATGGACTTGCACAGAGTATAAATTCCAAAAGGAAGGCAGATTGCTCACCTCAGGCGGCATGGGCACAATGGGTTATTCAGTGCCTGCGGCGATCGGAGCAAAAATGGCTGACACTGACAGACCGACGGTGGCTATATGCGGCGACGGTGCTTTTCAGATGTCGTTCATGGAGCTTGCAACAGCCGTTCAGTTCGGCGTTGACATAAAGGTGGTAGTAATGACAAACAACCGCCTTGGCATGGTAAGAGAACTTCAGACAAATGGCTATCATGACAGACAGACTGCCGTTTTTCTTGACGGTTCACCTGACTTTATCAAGCTCGCTGAGGCTTACGGCATACCTGCAATGAGAGTTTATGATGATGCGACAATGGGAAAGGGCGTTGAGATGCTCGCCGAGCATAAGGGTATATGCCTTGTGGAAGTCGTTGTGGATAAGGATATGCCAACGCTATAGGGTCAATATTTTAACTATCTGTAGCGTTTACAGTATATAGCTTTTACGTTCAAGAAATCTTAATAATAAGCTGATATAATAAAAAACTAAGGAAAGGTTTCCTTTGGAGGTTAATTTATGAAACATACGATCTCAGTTCTTGTGGAAAACCACAGCGGTGTTCTTTCAAGAATTTCTGGACTGTTTTCAAGACGTGGTTTTAATATCGAGAGCCTTGCGGTAGGTCCAACACATGACCCTGCTGTTTCAAGGATAACGATAGTTGCTGACGGCGACGAGCATACAGTTGAGCAGATAGAAAAGCAGCTCAACAAGCTTATCGAGGTCATCAAGGTAAAGACATTCGAGGCTAATGAGTATCTCGCAAGAGAGCTTATGATCGTCAAGGTGTCGGCAGCTGCAAACAGACGCAGCGAGATAATGACTATTGCGGATATCACAGGAGCTAAGGTCATGGATATAACGCTTACGACAATGACATTGGAGCTTTGCGACACATACGCTCACCTTTGCAGATTTGAAGAGGTCATCGCACCTTACGGAATAATCGAAATGGTAAGAACGGGCACTATCGCTATAGAGAAAGGCTCTGACACATTCAACGCAAGCAAATAAACTTTGATTATATAGCCGCAAGGCTACATAAAATAAATCTAAAATTTCTGAATTTGGAGGAATTAACAATGGCACAGGCAAGAATATTCTATCAGCAGGATTGCGACATTAACGTACTCAAGGGTAAGAGAGTTGCCATTATCGGTTACGGTTCACAGGGTCACGCTCATGCACTCAACCTTAAAGAGAGCGGCGTTGACGTAGTAGTAGGTCTTTACGAGGGCTCTAAGAGCTGGGCAAAGGCTGAGCAGCAGGGTCTTACAGTTATGACAACTGAAGAGGCTGCAAAGACATCTGATATCATCATGATCCTTATTCCTGATGAAAAGCAGGCTGCACTTTACAAGAAATCTATCGAGCCATACCTCACAGAAGGTAAGACTCTTGCATTCGCACACGGCTTTAACATTCACTTTGGTTGCATCGTACCACCAAAGAACGTTAACGTTATCATGATCGCTCCTAAGGCTCCTGGTCATACAGTACGTTCTGAGTATCAGGCTGGTAAGGGTACACCTTGCCTTATCGCAGTTGAGCAGGACGCTACAGGCAACGCACAGGATATCGGACTTGCATATGCACTTGGTATCGGCGGAGCAAGAGCCGGTGTTCTTGAAACAACTTTCAGAACAGAGACAGAAACAGACCTCTTTGGTGAGCAGGCTGTTCTCTGCGGCGGTGTTTGTGCACTGATGCAGGCTGGTTTTGAAACACTTTGCGAGGCTGGTTATGACCCAAGAAACGCATACTTTGAGTGTATCCACGAGATGAAGCTCATCGTTGACCTTATCTATCAGTCAGGTTTCGAGGGTATGAGATATTCTATCTCTAACACAGCTGAGTACGGCGACTACATCACAGGTCCAAAGATCGTTACTGAGGACACTAAGAAGGCTATGAAGAAGGTTCTGGCTGACATTCAGGACGGTACATTCGCTAAGGACTTCCTCCTCGATATGTCTGACGCTGGTTCACAGGTACACTTCAAGGCTATGAGAAAGCTCCACGCTGAGCATCCTTCTGAGAAGGTCGGTAAGGAGATCAGAAAGCTTTACAGCTGGAACAACGATGACGAAAAGCTCATCAACAACTAATTTGCAAACAAATATTATTGCATAAAAAGAGAACGACTTGCAAATGCAGGTCGTTCTTTTTTTTGCCTCGCTGCTCTATGGTGGAGCAACGCTATGTTTTAGCCCGATAATATTGCAGAGTAACGGGACGTCGAGGACGCCGTCCCCTACTAATTACATAAATGCGTGGATTTTGTAGAGGCGAACATCGTTCGCACGTTGTTTGCTAAGATAATGCACTGTCGTTTTGGTCATAAGTTTCAACGCTGTCGTGCTCATCGGTGGTATATGAATATACCATATCCCCCTCCACTGTGATATCCACCTGGGTTACATTATATGCACTGCCGTCTTTGTCCTTTTTAAAGTATATTGAAAAATCGTACTCGGATAGATCATAGTAGCTGGACGCTTTGTCATATGGCAGTGTTTCCACCCAAAGTCCATAGGCGAAAAGCTGCGGCGTGATGTTATCTTCCTTGTCGATATCAGGAATATTTGACATTGCAAGCTCTTTCGCAAGGTCAAGGGAGGTCACATTATCAAAGTGAAGTTTTTTGCCCTCGGTGTTATACTGTGTTACAAGATCCTGTGCTTTATCGTAGATATACTGTGCCATGGCTGAGGGATTTGCCTCTGTTGTATCTGTATGAGTGTTTGTAAACGGAGCGGAATCATACACTGCCCAGCTGCCGTCATGAGCATAACCAAATAGCGTAAATCTGTTTGTGAACATATCAACAGTGAAATAATCTGTCGCCATATCAAACTGTATGTCCGAATTATTTATGACATTGATCGCAAGAAGTATAAGACTTTCATTTGTGATGTATCCATTTTGTGCATAGTCTGACTTTACATATTCTGTTATATCATTACTGCTCATGATATTGCTGTAATACTCATAGTCAGTAGGGGAGTAGCCGAAAGTGGCAAGATCAGGCTGCTGCATTGAACTATCGTCATAGATATCAAGCAGGTCATTTTTCAGGTCTTGAGCTATATTTTTAGACTTTGCAGTGAAACTTTCGTCATTCCCATATTTGAGAGAAATGCTGTTATCACCGTCTGAAATGGATATTTTGCAGTTGCCGCTTTCGATGTGAGCCTCTATCCTGCAATTTACCGCTTTGTCGAAAGCGTCCTCATCAAAAAGCTTTATTGCCGACAGGATATCTATCGCCAAAGAATTTGGCTCGTAACTGTTGTCCTCTGTCAAAAAATCAACGCTTGGAAGTCCGCTGTCGGTTTTCTCCAGCAGGTCAACGTAATACCTTGCACTGTGTTCCTTGCCCTCAATGTTTTCGTCATAGTTTCCGTTGTAGACGATATCGCAGTATGCATGGCTGTTCTGTATTATGTCAAGATTTCCCACTATGGAATTTGCACATTCAAGCACTGTGTCGGCAAGCTTTAAAAAGTCCATTGAGCAAAGTTTCTGCTCTTCGGCAATATCAGGCACACTGCTGTTTGCGGCGGCATTTGTGCCTGTATCGGGTTCGTGATCGTGAATATTTTTTGTCATAAAATATCCGCCTATGACCGTAAGCACCACCGCAGCAGCTGCCGCCGTTATTTTCATAGCCTTGTGACTTGTCACAATCGTAGGTTGAGTTTCCCCTGCCTGAGGGGTGAAAGTGTCTGTGTTGATATCTCCGTCTTGCTGTGGAAATTGCTGTTTGAGCGTTTCTTTGAGCTGATCTTTCTTTTGTTCCGATAGGCTTGCGTTTGCAAAATAATTCTTTATATCTCTTTCGTTCATACGCTCATCTCCTTTTCGTAGTCTGAAAGTGAAAGCTTTAGTTTTTCTCTTGCTCTTTTCAGCCTTGATGTGACCGTGCCCTTGCTTGTTCCCAAAATGTCGGCTATCTCATCGGTCTTGCAGCCTTGATAATAAAAAAGATAAAGCACTATCCTGTATTTTTTATCCAGCCTGTTTATAGCGTTTTGCACATCTATCTGCATATCAGGTGATGAAAAATCGCTGCTTGCACTTACCTCATTTTCTGCACGCAGACGTCTGCCTGCCGACCTTAGCAGGTCTTTGGATAGATTTATCGCCGTTCTCAGCAGCCACGCTTTAAGATGCTCGTCATCATTGAAGAAAAGCTCACCCTGCCTTGTGAAATATTTTATTATGACCTCGCTGACTATATCCTCCGCCTCGTGAACGCTGCCTGTGACTGCCAGTGCCGCTCGGTAGATATCGTCTGAAAATTTGTCAACTATGTAGTCAATATCTCTTGTCAAAGCTGTCACCTCCCTTGTTGTTTTGAAAAGCCTTTCATCTATAACACGAATGTAAAGACCGTTTGATTGCATAAAAAAATGGACGAAAAATAATTTTTTCGTCCATAAAAAAATCAGCTTTTGCTTGTTTTAACGTATGACCAGCCATTGCCGAGGTTATCTTCTACAGCTGCCGAACTGAGCGGTGAATAGTAAACGTAGTAATAGTCATAAATGGTATAGAACTTCACTGTCAATCCGTTGCAGTCGATATATGTGATGTTCCTGCGTTCAAGCTCTTCAAGCTCTTTCTTCACAGACTTGCAGGCATTGTTTTCAGTGAGTGATTTAATGGAGCATTTGCCCTTTGGTAGTGTCGGCTTTTCGCATGAAATGCTTTCTATCATAAACTCCGCAGTGGTCTGAAATGTTGTCTTGTTGTCGTTGAAAACAGACTTTATGGTGCTTTCGCTCCTCATATAATACTGATGCCAGAAACCAAGCCCCACTGCGATAATAATGACTATCCATATTATCCATTTGACTTTTCGTCCCGTTGACCATTTGCGAAGTTTGCCGTCAGTGCCGATGTCCTCTTCGTTTATAACGGGGTTTATCTGTTCGCTCATTTTTTCAGGAACGCCTCCAGTCTGTAGATAGGCATACCCATGTCGGAGAATTTCTTTTCATACTCCGTCACGATATTGCCCTCAAAGCCGCTGTTGTGCAGGTCAAGAGAAATGTTTTTAAGCCCATAATCCGCCGCAGAAAATTCCTCCAGCGAGAACTCAAAAAAGTGCATATTGTCAGTTTTCTGATATATCTCGCCGCCCTCAACAAGGATACGTCTGTATATTTCAAGAAACGCTCTGTATGTGAGCCTGTGGCGTGCGTATGTATTTTTTGGATAAGGACAGCTGAAATTAAGATAAATGCACTCCACTGACTTTTCAGGGATAAAGCAGTCAAGGTATTCCGCCTCGCCTCTTGCAAATCTCAGATTCGGTATGCCCTCGTCGATAGCCATTTGTGCGGCGTCAACTATTACGTTGCTGCTTTTCTCCACTGCAAGGAAATTCTTGTCAGGGTATCTTTTTGCTATCTCTCTTGCAAACTGACCCTTTCCGCAGCCTATTTCAAGCACAAGAGGATTGCTGTTGCCGAAAACCTTCTCGAAGTCAATAAGTTGTTTGTTTGACTTGTCCTGAAAATTCTTTTCGCCACGGTCAAGATATAAAATTTCATCTCCGCAGGCCTCAAGACGTGCCTCAAGATTTTTCTTTCTTCTCATTCTCATATGGGATAAACTCTCCTATTTGTTGGTATATTTGTGTATAAAGTAATCCTTGTCAGACGTCACTTTCAGCCACTGAACGGCTGAGCCTGTGAGCATATTTTCGTATGGATACACCGTTAGCATGACCTCAGGGCAGTCCTCGCCGCTGAAATGAGGCGTAACCTTGAAAGCTATCTCGCAGTTGAGCCGCTGAATGACTTCTTCCTCTGTGAGCTTTCTGAAAAGCACAGAGCTGTCCTTTTCGGTGATAGGTATTTTAGTGAACCTTGCCTGATATATCTTCTTGCCGTCCTTTTTGGTCACAAGGGCAAAGCCGTGTTTTACAACGGTTATGCTGCCGCCGTGGTTCTCATAGTATTCAAGGTCTGAGAATTTCACACGTCCGTCATTGACCGCCTCGCCTGATATCGAAACGCAAAGTCCCTTGTTTGATGCCTTTCCTGCACTCTCAACGCCAAACGCAAAGGGCAGACCGTCTATCATTATTTCTCCGCAGGTGGAAAACTGCAATTTCACCTGCTTAGTTTTCAAACTTGCAAATGGATTTTTCATATGCTCTCCTGAAATTTAAAGCTCTATCTGTACGCCGCCTACTGGTCTGATGGACAGTACATAGCATGAACCCTCGCCGAACACTCTTTCCATTTCAGTCTTGAAAGCGTCAAGCTTGTATTCAGGTACGAACGCCTGAATAGTTCCTGCAAATCCGCCTCCGTGAACTCTGCAAGCACCTTCGCCGTCAAGAGCTTGCTTAGCAAGATACAAAGCCAGTGACAGACCCTGCTCGGCAGGAGCTGAGGAGGCGTAGATGTTCTGAAGATATTTGAATGATGAGTCGCCTGACTCGTTTATAAGACCAAGGAAAGCGTTAAAATCTCCGCTGCCAAGTGCGGCAGCCTCTTTACCTACTCTTTCGTTGTCGTCAAAGAAGTGAAGTGCTCTCAGCACAGCCCTGTCGCTGCACTTTTCACGAACTGCACAGATGTTTTCAAGGAGCTGCTCTTTTGTTATCTCTCTGAGCACCTTTTTGCCGAAGAAAGCAGCCACAGACTTCATTTCCTCAGGGATAGCCGCATATTCAGGAGTAAGGTCTGCATGATTGCCCTTTGTGTCAACGATACACAGTGCGTGACCGCTCTTTGTGAAATCAAACTTTACAGAATCTATAACAGGGTGCTTTTCGTCAGCAAAATCAATAGTGATAAATCCGCCCACAGATGACGCCATTTGGTCCATAAGTCCGGAAGGCTTGCCGAAATAAACGTTCTCTGCAAACTGAGCTATCTGAGCTATCTCCACTGCAGAAACCTCACCGTCATTGTAAAGACCGTTGAGGATAGTTCCTATAAGCACTTCATAAGCCGCAGAAGATGAAAGTCCTGAGCCTTTGAGCACGTTTGAAGTTGCGTAAGCCTTGAATCCACCAGTCTTGTGACCGTTCTTCTTAAAACCGGCTGACATACCTCTTATAAGTGCCGCAGAAGTGTTTTTCTGCTCCTCGTAAATGGTGTCGTCCTCAACGTTCACAGTGTCCATAGGGAAACCCTCAGACTTTATGGTAATAACGTTTTCCTCAGTGTCAGGAGCAACAGCAGCGATAACGTCAAGTGAAACGCCTGCCGCAAGAACGCAGCCGAAATTGTGGTCGGTGTGGTTGCCGCCTACCTCAGTTCTGCCCGGTGCAGAGAAGAAAGCAGTTGGCTTTTCACCGTAAAGCTTTTCAAACTCATCTGCGACTCTGTTGTATCTTTCTCTCTGAAACGCCGTCATATCGGCAGTGTAGACCTCGTCAAGTGTGTATTTTTTCATTATGTATTATCCTCCGAACGTAAAATCAACTATACTCTATCATTATACAATATCTATGCGGTTTTTTCAATAGAAAATTTATTAAAAGTGAGAAGTTTGTAAGAGTGAGGAATGAGGAATGAGGAGTGAGGAATTATGGTATCGCCTGTCGGCGATTTATTTTTTGTCATTCAAAGTTTGTAATTACACGATTATTTACACGTTTCACACACGATTTTGTATGTGGCTTAAACCGCCTATCTGCGTGGTTTGAGGTGCTTTTTACACGATTACACGATTAAAACGGTTTGTTTATTTTTATTATATATAATATTTACACCCCGTATATCCCTATAATAATTTTCTATTATGTATATATATAAAATAAATCGTGTAATCGTGTAAAGTGCGTATCTATGGGCTTTGAGGGCTGTTTAAATCGTGTAAAAATCGTGTATCAAATCGTGTAAACGTGTAGAGCGGCATGAATTTTTGCACAGAACCCTGCTTGATATTTTATGCAAATTGACAAAATTGCCGTTAGCAAACTTTTTTATGCTGCCTGTGAGGGCAATATGGCAAAAAAGTTGTTGCAATTTGGTGATATTTGTGGTATAATTACTTGTATGTATTTTGATTATTGTTTATTTTTACCGAGCCTGAAAAACAGGTCGGTGCAGTGAAAGGAAAGATTTATTGTATGAAAACACTTATGCTTGGAAACGAGGCGTTTGCAAGAGGTCTGTATGAGGCAGGCTGTAAGGTAGTATCTTCCTATCCGGGTACTCCTTCAACTGAGATAACAGAGGCTGTTGCAAAGTATGACGAGGTATATGCAGAATGGGCACCTAACGAAAAGGTAGCTATGGAGGTCGCACTGGGTGCGTCTATCGGCGGAGCGAGAAGTTTCTGCGGAATGAAACACGTTGGTCTTAACGTTGCCGCTGACCCTCTTTACACAGCCGGCTACACCGGTGTAACAGCAGGCATGGTAATAGCTGTCGCTGACGACCCTGGTATGCACTCTTCACAGAACGAGCAGGATTCACGTCATCACGCCATTGCCTCCAAGACAATGATGATAGAGCCTTCCGATTCAGGTGAGTGTAAGGAATTTGCTAAGGCAGCTTTTGAGCTTTCTGAGAAGTTCGACGTTCCTGTTATCGTAAGACTTTCCACAAGAGTTTCCCACTCTCAGTCAGCTGTTGAGCTTTGCGAGAGAGAGGAAAGAGAGAATATCCCATACGAAAAGAATATCCAGAAATATGTTATGATGCCTGGTAACGCTATCCGCCGTCACCCTGTTGTTGAGGCAAGAATGAAGGCTATCGCTGATTATGCCGAAACTTCACCGCTCAATAAGGTAGAGATGAACGATACTAAGATAGGCGTTATCACAAGCGGTATCTCATATCAGTATGCTAAAGAGGCTCTGGGCGACAAGGCGTCATACCTTAAACTCGGTATCGTAAACCCAATGCCTGTTCAGATAATTAAAGACTTTGCCGCAAAGTGCGAAAAGGTGTATGTTGTCGAAGAACTTGACGATGTTATCGAAACACACTGTAAGAAGAACGGCGTGAACGTTATCGGCAAGGAACTGTTCAGCCTTATGGGCGAGATATCACAGACTATCGTTGCTGAAAAGATTCTCGGCAAAAAGCCTGAGTATCTTACATTTGAGGATAATGTGCCTGTAAGACCTCCTGTAATGTGTCCGGGATGTCCTCACAGAGGTCTGTTCTATTGCCTGCATAAGCTGGGCGTTATGGTATCAGGCGATATCGGCTGCTATACCCTCGGTGCAACAGCTCCGCTTTGTGCTATGGATTCAACTATCTGTATGGGTGCGTCTATCAGCGGACTTCACGGATTTAACAAGGCAAGAGGTGCAGAGGCTGAGAAGAAGTCTGTTGCCGTTATCGGCGATTCAACTTTCATGCACAGCGGTATGACAGGTCTTGTAAACGTAGCTTATAACTCAACAAATTCAACTGTTATCATTCTCGATAACTCTATCACAGGTATGACCGGTCATCAGCAGAACCCTACAACTGGTAAAAACCTCAAGGGCGACCCTGCTTATGCCGTTGACCTTGAAATGCTCTGCCATTCACTTGGTATCAAGAGCGTAAGAGTCGTTGACCCATACCATATGGCTGAAACTGAGGCTGTTATCAAGGAAGAGCTTGCTAAGGAAGAGCCAAGCGTTATTATTTCAAGACGTCCTTGTGCACTGCTCAAATATGTAAAGCACAATCCTCCTCTCAAGGTAAATAAGGATAAGTGCGTTGGCTGTAAGCAGTGTCTTAAAATAGGCTGTCCTGCTATCTCTATCCATGACGGCAAGTGCGTTATCGACCATACACAGTGCGTAGGCTGCGGCATATGCAAGGAAATGTGTAAGCTCGGTGCGATATGCGATTAATGATAACATATATTTTGAGGTGTAAATAATGGAAACTAAATCAATAATGATAGTGGGCGTAGGCGGACAGGGTTCACTGCTTGCGTCAAGAATAATAGGAAATGTGCTCCTTTCACAGGGCTTTGATGTAAAGGTCAGCGAGGTGCACGGCATGAGCCAGCGTGGCGGTTCAGTTGTTACATACGTTAAATATGGCAGCGAGGTATGCTCGCCTGTAGTTGAAAAAGGCGAGGCAGATATCATAATCAGCTTTGAGCAGCTTGAGGCAGCAAGATATGTTTCATATCTCAAAAAGGGCGGACATATTATCACTTCCACTCAGCAGATAGACCCAATGCCTGTTATAACAGGTGCAGCTGTTTATCCTGAGGATATCATCGGTAAGCTCAAGGCAGAGGGCGTAGACGTTATTGCTGTTGACGCACTGGCACTCGCTGAGCAGGCAGGCACTGCAAAGGCGTCGAACGTTGTGCTCATGGGCGTTGTTTCAACTAAGATGAATTTTGACGAGGACGTATGGCAGAAGGCTCTTGAGCAGTGCGTTCCTGCAAAGTTCCTTGAACTGAACAAGAAGGCGTTCGCTCTCGGCAGAGAGGTAAAATAATGGACGAGATAAGCGGTCTTATCATAAAAATGACCGAGTTTTTCGCTGGCGACCCGAAACGTATACAGCACTTTATAAAGGTGCATACCTTTGCCCGTGTTATCGGCAGGGCAGAGGGACTTGATATCCGCACTATGTATTGTCTTGATGTTGCGTCAGTGGTGCATGATATCGGCATAAAGCCTGCGGAGGAGAGATACGGCAAGGGTCACTGCGGAGGCAAATTGCAGGAGCAGCTAGGCCCTGAGCCTGCACAAAAAATGCTCAGAGAGCTTGACTTTGACGAGGATATCATAGAAAGGGTGTGCTTTCTTATCGCACATCACCACACCTATGAGGGCGCCCGGGGGCTTGACTGGCAGATACTTTTAGAGGCTGATTTTCTTGTGAACGCTTATGAGGACAGTCTGTCCAAAGAGAGCATAAAAAGCTTTCGGGATAAGGTGTTCAAAACGAAGACTGGCATAAAAATGCTTGAAGATATGTACGGCGTATGATACAAGTGCAAGTACGTTGAGGAACAATTATAATGCGGTGTTTCTGCGTAGGGGCGGACAGTGTTCGCACGCCTTTTGACAGGTAGTTTTTTTGACGGACTGGCATAAAGTGGATACCCGTGTTATATGACCGAAAATCATGAAAACAGGAGGTGTGTTCCAATGGGAAAATATTGGAACGAAGAGATCGAGTGCATGGCACACGAGGACATGAAAAAGCTCCAGAGCGAAAGACTTGTTAAGCAGGTCAAGCACGTCTGGGACAATGTGCCATACTACAAAAAGCTTATGGAAGAAAAGGGCGTGACACCTGAGGATATCCACGGCATTGAGGATCTGCACAAGCTGCCGTTCCTTTCAAAGGCTGATCTGCGTGAGGCTTATCCTTATGGTCTGCTTGCAAAGCCGCTTTCAGAGTGTGTCAGGATACATTCCACAAGCGGAACAACAGGCAAGCGTGTTGTGGCTTTCTACACTCAGCATGATATCGACCTTTGGGAAAATTGCTGTGCAAGAGCTATAGTTGCAGCAGGCGGAACAAAGGACGATGTTTGTCACATTGCATACGGCTATGGACTTTTCACAGGCGGTGCAGGTCTTAACGGCGGTTCTCATAAGGTAGGCTGTCTGACACTGCCAATGTCATCAGGCAACACAGAAAGACAGATACAGTTCATGCAGGATCTTGGTTCGACTATCCTTTGCTGTACCCCGTCATATGCCGCATATATTGGCGAAACTGTAAAGGAAATGGGTATCAAGCCTGAAGAGCTGAAACTCAAAGCAGGTATCTTCGGTGCAGAACCTTGGACAGAGGAAATGCGTCACGAGATAGAAAAGCTCCTTGGTATCAAGGCTTACGATATCTATGGCCTGACAGAAACCAGCGGTCCGGGCGTAGCTTTCGAGTGTGAAGAGCAGACAGGTATGCACATCAACGAGGATAACTTTATCGCTGAGATAATCGACCCTGACACAGGCGAGGTTCTCCCTGAGGGTTCAAAGGGCGAACTTGTTTTCACAAGTATCACAAAAGAGGCTTTCCCTCTGCTGAGATACAGAACAAGAGATATTTGTATCCTTACAAGAGAGAAGTGCTCATGCGGCAGAACACTTGTGAAAATGTGCAAGCCAATGGGCAGAAGTGACGATATGCTTATCATCAAGGGCGTAAATGTGTTCCCGTCACAGATAGAGTCTGTACTTCTCAAGATATCAAAGGCAAGCCCTAACTATCAGATAATCGTTGACAGAGTGAACAACGCTGATACATTCGAGATAAGAGTTGAACTTAATGACGATATGTTCTCTGACACTGTCAAGTCTATCGAGGAGATTGAGAAGAAGATATCCAACGATATCCATAATATTCTTGGCATCAAGGCAAAGATAAGACTTGTAGAGCCTAAGAGCATTCCACGTTCAGAGGGCAAGGCAGTTAGAATTATCGACAAGAGAAAGCTTGTCTGATAAAAGACAGGGGGTAATTTTATGACAGTAAAACAGCTTTCGGTTTTTATTGAAAACAGACCGGGCAGATTGTCTGCCGTTACAAAAATACTTGGGGATAATGACGTGAATATCCGTGCAATGTCCCTTGCCGATACAAAGGATTTCGGTATACTCAGACTTATCGTTGACGATTTCGACAAGGCTGTTTCAGCTTTGAAGGAAGAGGGCTTTTCCGTTACTTCCACTCAGGTGCTTGCAGTGGAGATAAACGACCGTCCAGGCGGACTTGCTGAGGCAATGAAGGCTCTTTACAACGACAACATCAGCGTTGAGTATATGTATTCTGCGTTCATCAACACAAAGGAGAACACAGCTTACCTTATTCTCAGAGTTGAGAACGTTACAGCCGCTCAGGAGGCACTGACTGACGCAGGTTTCGCACTTATCTCACAGCAGGAATTGGCAAATATCTAACTGATTAGTGGATACTAACTGAAAAATCACTTAAAATCTATGTGAAATTTTTATGAAATGCCGAAAACCTCTTGATTTTTTTTGAAAATGTGTTATTATATAAGTATAGTATTTGATATGATACTTGTAGAATTTATACAAGGAGGTCTGTGAAAATGGCTTATAAGATTAGTGATGAGTGCATCGGTTGCGGTGCTTGCATGGATGCCTGTCCAGTAGGAGCTATCTCCGAGGCTGACGGTAAGTGTGTTATTAACGCTGACGAGTGCATCGACTGCGGTTCTTGTGCAGGTACTTGCCCTGTAGGAGCACCTCAGGCTGAGTAATTTTACTTATTAAAAAAGAAAACGTCTGTCATTCGGCAGGCGTTTTTTATTATGTTTGAGTTTTCAGCAGTCTGTCATAAAACTGTCACATTGGCAGAGTATTATATAAGCATGGTAAGGGAAATACCAAAGATGATATCGCACACATATACTTTTTTCTCCATATATACTTCATATACTTCAAAAAGGGAACGCAGGCTTGTGTCTGCGTTCTTTTTTTGTGGGAGTTTTTATGGCTAGATATGTAAGATATTACGATAAATATGGTATTTTGCAACGCAGGTGTCCGTTTTTCGGTATTATTAATAAAAGTTTTGCTAAATTTGTTCAAAATGATAAAAACGGTCCCCATATTTCTGCCCTTGACGACAAAAATGTACAAGCGTTGTAACCTGATATTCATATATAGTTCACAAACAACGTAAAAAACGGCTTGAAAATTACAATTTGATTACAATGCCCCTTGACTTTTGTAACTTTACTCATTATAATAATGTGTAGTTTATCACATTTGAAAGGAGCGTTCAGAATTGGGTTACTTGAAGTCGGGGATATCCCGCTGTGTGGCTGTGCTTTCAGCCTGCGGAGTGATAACAGTGTCGGTTGTGGGATTTGCAGCACTTGATAAAAATGTCATCGAACCATGCGGCGTTATGCCACCTGAAAACGCTAAGGTAGTTTCTTCCGTTCCTAATGAAGAGATACCGGAGCAGACAGGCGATATCACCACAACTGTGCTTACAAAATCTGCTGTGAAAGAAACGGCGAAAAATTCTCAGACTGAGGCTGTCAAAGCTGTAAAAACAGCAAAGACCACCAAGACCAGTTCTGAAACTGCCTCGACCACTAAAAAGAAAAAGGCGGTCACTTCTACGCTTACTTCGCAGAAACCTGCGTCGGTGACTGCTGTGCAGAGCGTGACTTCCCCTGACACAAAGCTTAGCATATCAGTGAGCATTGTGACAAAGGAAACTCAGGCACAGTCAAAGTCAGAAACGGAAACTTCTTCCGCCGTGACTTCCGCACCTGTGAGCACGTCTGAAAGCGATACAGTGACTTCAAAGGCACCTAAAAAGACTAAGGCGACTTCTGCGAAAACAACTACCACCGCAAAGACCACCAAGGCAACAACTAAAACCACAAAGGTCACAACGACCCCTGCCACAACTACAACTCCGGCGGCGACTACCACAAAGAAGAAAACTACCACCACCGCAGTCACTACGCAGAAAAAGCCGGCTGTGACAACTACCACAACTACAGCTGTCCTGCCTGACACTAACGGCAAGACCCCTTCGGAAAGGCTCAACTCAGCAGTGCTTGCTCCTAAGGCTACTTTGGGCGATAAGGAGGAAAAAATACTGCTGAAATATCTTAACAAGATAATCACAGACGATATGACGAACTATGAAAAGGCTGTTGCCTGCTATGATTATCTTATAAAGAATACCGTTTATGATTACGGCGGCTGGGCAAAACCTGTTCAGGCTGTCCTTGAAGAGGGCTACGGCACTTGCACTGAGTATTCTTATGTGTATGCCGCAATGCTCAACTACATAGGCTTTGACGCCAAGACCGTTGACGGCAAAACTGCTATGGCGGCAGGCGGCTACGGCTATCATATGTGGGTGGAGGTAACTATAAACGGTCAGGTGTATGTTATGGACCCTCAGGTAGACGATAATATCAGCTGGGGTGCGTATATCTCACATGAGCGTTTCTGCAAGACCTACAGCGAGGTCAAGGACAAGTATATCAAAGACTAAAACAAAATATCGGGAACATCTCAGTGCTCCCGATATTTTTTATTTACCCTCTTGACAGAACATCTGTTCGATGATATAATATGTAATGTCGAACAAATGTTTTGCAAGAGGTGAGGGTATGGAACGCAGTGTTCTTCATGTGGATATAAATAACTGTTATGCGTCTATAGAGTGCCTGCTCGACCCGTCACTGAAAGGCAAGTGCGTGGCGGTGTCGGGTAATGTGGAGGAGCGTCACGGGATAATACTTGCGAAGAACGAGGCGGCTAAGGCAATGGGCGTGCAAACAGGCGAGGCTATATGGCAGGCTAAGCAGAAGTGTCCTGAGCTTGTGACTGTGCCGCCACATTATGATACCTATCTGAAATTCTCAAAGGCAGCCCATGATATCTATGACCGTTATACTGACAGGATAGAGCCTTTCGGTATCGACGAATGTTGGTTGGACGTGACCTGCACAAGGCGTGACATAAAGGAAGTTGCCGACGAGATAAGGGAAACCGTGAAAAAGGAGCTTGGCATAACAGTGTCCGTGGGGGCAAGCTTTAATAAGGTGTTCGCAAAGCTTGGCTCGGATATGAAAAAGCCTGACGGAACGACCGTCATAAGCCACGATGATTTCAGGGAAAAGATATGGGGTCTGCCAGCCGCCGACCTTTTGTATGTGGGCAGGTCTACTCAAAGAAAGCTTGCGTCAAAGGGCATAAAAACTATCGGTCAGCTTGCTATAACGCCGCCTAAAACACTTGAATGTTGGCTGGGCAAATGGGGGATATATCTCTATCGCTATGCAAATGGACTTGACGATTCCCCTGTGAAATATCAGTGGGAGAAAAAGGAGATAAAGTCAGTTTCAAACGGCACTACTGCCTATCGTGACCTGAAAAACGACAGCGACGTGAAGATATTGACCTTTGCTTTGGCAGAAAGCGTTGCGTCAAGATTACGCCGATATGGTTTCAAAGGCATGGGCATCAGTATCGGCATAAGGGACAGCCGCCTGAAATGCTATTCAAGACAGTGCCGCCTGTCATGTCCCACAAGCGACGGCGTGAAGATAGCTCAGACAGCTTTTCGGCTTTACAAAGAGTCCTATGACTGGTCGCAGGATACTGCTATTCGCTCCATAACTGTGGGCGTTCATGACCTCTTCAGCGAGGACGCTGCTTTTCAGCTCGATATCTTTCAGCAGCCTTTGCAGCTTGAAAAGCGTGAGCGTATAAACAAAGCCGTTGACCGTATCAGAGAACGCTACGGCTACAATTCCATAAACCGTGCCGTGGTGGCTGCTGATAAAGAGTTCTTTCGTTTTGACGCAAGGCTGCAAAACGATATCCACCCTGTGGGGTTCAATGGCTGAACCTGCGGTCGTGCTTTTCTTTGCTGTCAAGACAGCCTGTTATCACCGCAAGAAAAATAAGTCCGCCGCCTATGCAAAGCCGCAGCGATATGCTGTCGCCGAGAAGTATCACAGAGAATATCCCCGCAAAAACGGATTCCATTGAGAGTATCATTCCTGAGAGGGTAGAGTTCACGGTGCGTTGTCCGTAAAGCTGCAATAAAAATGCAATGGCTATGCAGAAGATCGCTGAGTATATAAGGCTCAGTGCCGCACCTGTGTTCATGTGCCGTGGGAATGGTGACATTATGGTGGATATCGCAAGGGTGACCACAGAGGCACAGGGCAGCTGCACAAGCTGTAGGTTTACAGTGTCAGAGGTCTGTGAAAAGCCCGAACTAAGCTCAAAGGTCACGCCCCAGAAAAAGCCTGCCAGCAGACTGAGCATATCGCCAATGTTTACGCCGCCTGCTGAACCTGAGGATATGACCGCAGTGCCGCATATGCAGATCACTGCCGCAATGAAAGAGAACAGGCTTGGTCTTTTCTTTGTGCGTATCCAGTGAAGAAAGGGTATCATCACCACATAGGTCGCCGACAGAAAGGCGTTTTTGCCCACGGTGGTGTAATAGCAGCCCACTATCTGAAAGGTAAGTGCCGCAGAAAGCGTCAGACCGAGAATGACGCCGTGTTTGATGTCGGTTTTTGTTATGGTCTTGAAACGCCTGAAAAACACAAGTGCCGTGACCAGTGCGGCAATGGTGAAACGCAGGGATATGAACCAGTATGTGTCCATTCTCAGGATAGCATATTTTATAGCAACAAAGCCTGTTCCCCATAGAACCGCCGTGGTGAAAAGTGCCGCAAGTGCAGTGCCGTTTTTCTTCATTTTTTACACCTCCATAAAAAGCGGCATGACATTTATAAAATGCCACGCCGTTATGTTTAAAATGTGCGTTTATTCGTCGTCGGGAACTTCTTCCTTGATAGCCTTTGGCTTGCGGTAGAAGATATCCCTTGCGTTCATTGCGACCATAAGAAGTGTTATGCCCACAATGAGTATCGCAGCGATAGCTGTGATAGTCGGGTCAAGCTGCTGTTTAAGTCCTTCCCACATCTTCTTAGGAAGTGTGTTCACACGGATACCTGCGATGAACTGCGTTACAACTATCTCGTCAAATGAAGTAGCAAATGCGAACATCGCTGCCGAGAAAAGTGCAGGTCTGATACATGGGAACACTACCTTGATGAATGCCTTGAACGGGTTCGCACCTGATATCCTTGCGGCAAGCTCCAAGTTAGGGTCAAGTCCTGCAAGGCTTGCAAGAACGGTCTTTATAACGAACGGCACTGCAAGTATGGTGTGTGCGATAACAAGACCTGTCATTGTGCCTGAAAGATGCCACTGTGATTCAAATCTGTATATTGCAAGACCGATGATGATAGCAGGGATAAGCATTGGCATCATGAAAAATTCAGTGATAACGCCTTTGAATCTGAACTTTGCCTTTTGCAGTCCTATTGACGCCATAACGCCGAGAATAAGTGCAAAAACTGTTGTGAGAAGTCCAAGCTCGATACTGTTTTTGAGGGCTGTGGTCCAGCTTATGTTGTTGAAGAAAGCCTCATACCATTGTGTCGAAAAGCCCGGAGGTGGAAATTCAAGATACTGCGAGCTTGAAAAGGACATTGGGATTATGATAAGCACAGGGAGCACAAGAAAGCATATGACCAGTGCTGCTATAAGTTTTACGATCATTACTGTCCCTCCTTACCATAGTTTGTCTACCTTCATGATCTTTCTTGATGCGTAAAGGATAGCCAGAGAGATCACGAGAAGTATTACAGAAAGTGCCGAGGCGAACTGCCAATCAAGGAGCTTTGATACCTGTACCTGAATGAGCTGTGAGATCATTGCGTCATCAGAACCGCCAAGGAGCGACGGAGTGATGAAGTAGCCGATACCCATTACAAACACGAGTATGCAGCCTGCGGAGATACCCTGAACGCTCAGTGGGAAATATACCTTGATGAACGCTTTTGTCTTTGTTGCACCCAGCGTTCTTGCTGCGTCAACAACGTTCACGTTTATGCCCTTCATGACAGGGTAGAGCGAAAGTATCATGTAAGGCAGCAGGATATGGGTCATGCCTATGTAAACGCCGACGGTGTTGTTCAAAAGCTGTATAGGTTCGCTTATTATGTGCAGTTTCATGAGAATGTTGTTTATAAGTCCGTCTGACTGTAAAAGTATCATCCATGAATACGTTCTTACCAAAAGGCTGGTCCAGAACGGTATCATGACGCCTATCATTATAAGCGAGGAAACACGCCTTGAACACTTTGTCATTACATATGCCACAGGGTAGCCAAGCAGCAGTGTGAAAAGCGTAACAAAGAATGATACTTTAAGAGTCAGAAGAATGACCTTGAAATAAACGTTCGTGGTAAAGAACTTCATATATGCGTCAAAGGTAAAGCCACTCATATCCTTTGCGGTAAAGCTGAGCTTGAGCATCGACAGCATAGGGTAAAGCATGAATATCACAAGAAACAGTGCGGGCGGCAGCATTATCAGCCAGCCCTTGTTTTTTATGCTGAATTTTTTTGCAGGTGTTGCTGCTGTGTTTTGTGCCATTTTCTATCCCCCGTTTCCCACGGAAAAGCGGGACGAAAAGCCGTCCCGTATCCCGAAGAATAAGTTTAGGTAAAATTATTATGCTGATTTAAGATATCTTCCATTCCTGGAATCTTTCGTATACCTTATCGTAGTTTTCATACCACCAGTCAACGTCGATAAAGAGCTGAGATGATGAAGTGTCAGGATTTGAGGCAAGTGCCTTGACTGCGTCATCTGACATATACTGATAAGCCTCTGTTGTGCAAGGTGCGTTGCCAGGATATTCGGTAGCGTAGTTTGCAACGACCTCAGGCGAAGTTGCATATGCGATAAATGCGTTTGCAAGCTCCTGATTCTGTGAACCCTTGCCGATAACGAATGAGTCGGAGGCGAGAATAGCCTGATTTGGCTCGTAGTCGATCTTCTGACCGTCTGCCTTTGCTGTGATAGCACGTCCGCCCCATACTCCGCCGAGAGCACATTCGCCGCCAGCCACAAGCTCAACTGATTCAGCTCCTGACTCCCAGAACTTCAGGATATCGTCCTTGTGCTTGTCAAGGAAGTTGAACGCTCTGTCAACGTCCAGCGGATACATATCCTCAGGTGCTACACCGTCTGCAAGAAGAATAGATTCAAACATTGACATTGGGTTTGTGTAAAGAGTTCTCTTGCCCGGATACTTCTCTGTGTCAAAGAAGTCAGCCCATGTTGTCGGGTGGTTATCCTGTGAATAATCGTCTGAGTTCCATGAGATGCAAAGAGTTGAAGTTTCGCAAGGAACTGAATAATCTGTAACGTAAGCCTCGTTCATGCCCTTTGTCTGAATGTTCGCACCGTCGAAGTCCAGCTTTTCAAAAAGATCCTGAGCGATTCCACGGGGAACGAAGTCTGTGTCAACGTCCCAAACATCTATTTCCATGTTGCCGCTTTCAACCATTGATTTGATCTTTGCCGGGTCAGGCTCAGTAGCCTCTTCGATGATACAGCCTGTTTCCTCCATAAAAGGTTCAAAGATAGTCTTTCTCTGGGCGTCCTGGATAGCACCGCCCCATGAACATACCACAAGGGTCTGACCCTCGAACTTCTTTCCGCTCTTTCCGCCTGAAGAACTGCTGCCGCAAGAGGAGAGTGGTAAAGCTGCTGCTGTGAGTGTTAATGCTGTGACTGCTGATAAGACTTTTCTGAGATTTCGTTTCATGATTTTTTCCTCCTGTATACTTTTATTATCAATGGCTCACAAGAACCATATCTTCCTGTTTCATGCCCACTGTTATGATATCTCCCTCGTTAAGGTTCAGGGAATACTGAGTGAACACCTTGACTTTCATGCTCTTTCCACATTCAAGTCTGACCTTTAGTTTAAGTACATCGCCGACATATATTGCCTGCTCTATCTTGCCCTTGAATTTGATACCGTCGAACTTATCATCGACCAGTTGTATCTTCTCAGGTCTGATAACAGCGTGAACGGTGTTTCCGACGTTATATTCCGTCTTGCCGTTCTTTGCTGACTTATCCTTGATGACTGCAAGGGTATCGTCGTAAAGGTTCATTGTCACGTCATCGCCGCTGACTTTCTTTACCTGTCCCTCGACTACGTTCGCCTCGCCGATAAACTTTGCACAGAATACTGAACGTGGTCTTTCGTATATCTCCACAGGGGTTGCCACCTGCTCGACCATTCCGTCTTTCATTACGCAGACCTTAGTCGCCATTGTAAGAGCCTCTTCCTGATCGTGTGTGACTGAGATAGTCGTGATACCAAGTTCGTCATGTATCTTTCTTATCTCTATCTGCATCTGCTTTCTCAGCTGTTTGTCGAGAGCCGCCATAGGCTCGTCAAGAAGAAGTACAGATGGCTTAAAGACCAGTGCTCTTGCCATTGCAACTCGCTGCTGCTGACCGCCTGAAAGCTCTCTTGGAAATCTCTTTTCGTATCCCTCGAGCCTTACTTTCTTGAGCATCTCCAGTGCAAGTTCGTTTCTCTCGGCTTTCTTTATCTTTCTGATAGCCAGTGGAAAAGCCACATTTTCAAGAACTGTCATATGCGGGAACAATGCGTAGTTCTGAAAAAGCATTCCGATGTTTCTCTTATGGATAGGCTTTTTGGAAATGTCCTCACCGTTTACGAGTATCTCGCCTTCGGTTGGGTCTTCAAAGCCTGCGAGCATTTTCAGAAGTGTGGTCTTGCCTGCTCCTGAAGGTCCTAATATTGTGAGAAAGTCGCCGTCGTCAATGTCAAGGTCAACACATTTTATTACCTTGGTCTGACCATAGCTTTTGTAGATGTGTTCAAAATTGATTGTCGCACCCATATAAATCACCCGATCCTTCTTCGCCCTATGCTTTGGCGATAAATTATAGCGATAACAGAAAAGACGCCTTTAAGTCATCATCGACCTAAAAGCGTCATTGCCTCACTCATTATAATGCAAATGTTTTTTTGAACTTCACGTTCGATATACTGCATTTGCTTTTGATGTTATCAGTATACTCCCTTGTGATCCATTTGTCAATAGACTTTGTGCAATATTGTATACTTGACTAAATTTGCAGGATTGAGGTTGAAATTTATGCAATAATTCGACTGCAACTACATAAAATCGTAATAAAATTCAATTATTTTGTTTTGATTTGCAGGATTATATTTGTGAAATTTCAAAAGTACAGAGCGGTAGGAAGTCTAGTGGTTAGTCTGGCGGTCTGTTATATTGCACAAAAAACTCACCCTTAAAGCATACTATTAAAAATATAGGGCGGTTGAAAGCGACTGTAAAAAATAGCTTTAAAGGGTGCGATTTTTGTTGACACAGCGGAAAAATGCGTGTTATAATTCTTGCAGAAAACGCTTTTGAAAGCGGGAAAGGCGGACATACTATGGACTATCTATCAAAAAATATTTCTATCAATCTCAAAAAGCTCCGTCTGGGCAAGAAAATGTCACTTGACGATGTGGCAGAGCAGACGGGCGTGAGCAAATCCATGCTCGGTCAGATAGAGCGTGGGGACTCGAACCCTACTATCGGCACTATCGGAAAGATAGTCAGCGGTCTGCGTGTGACGGTGGACGATCTTATATCCTCGCCCTCTCATGAAACATATCTTGTGAGAAAAGAAAAGCTCACTCCGGTAAAGGAAATGACGGGGCAATACAAGGTGTATAATTATTTTCCCTTTGACAAGAACCGTGAGTTTGAGATATACGGCATTGTAATAGAGCCTGACGGCATTTACCGCAGCGGTGCTCACGGCGAGAGGACCTCGGAATATCTTGTGGTGACAAGCGGCACGCTGACCCTGAAAGTCGGCGATGATTTTTACGAGGTGAACGCAGGCGACGCTCTGCGGTTCGAGTCTGACAAGGAACATCACTATATAAACAACGGCAAAGAACAGCTGCGGTTCAACTGCTATTTTGTTTTCAAACAGAAGTTTTAAGACTGATACCGTGCAGTATATCGCATTATATGCAGTACGATATATGAATTTTGTAAAATCAAATCTGTCATATGTTAATGAAATATCTGAAATTTGTAGTATATATTGCAATATCAGTATTGAAATATTGCAAAATTCAGATATTCCGACAAACTTGCATAAAACATATTGACAATATAACGCACGGAGAGTATAATGTGAGCATAAACAAAAAACATTGGAAACAAGGTCGTTTCAAAGATGAGCTTTCATCTGCGAAACGGCTTTTTTTATTACAAATCTACTACTAAACGGAGGAAACTATCATGAAACTGAAAGACTACAATCTCACTGCACAAGACATCAAGGATATGGTAAGCACCTATATGATCGAAACAATGCCAAGATACGATTTCGTATGCGAGAAGGCAAAGGGTATGTATCTTTATGATACTGACGGAAACGCTTATCTTGACTTCTACGCCGGTATCGCTGTAAACTCTGCCGGCTCATGTAACGAGAAGGTGGTAAACGCTATCATCGATCAGGCACAGGACGTTATGCATACTTTCAACTATCCTTACACTATCCCACAGGCACTGCTTGCAAAGAGGATATGCGATGCTATCGGAATGGACAAGATCTACTATCAGTCATCAGGTTCTGAGGCGAACGAGGCTATGATAAAGCTGGCAAGAAAGTACGGCGTTGAGAAATATGGCGAGAACAGATATGAGATCATCACAGCTAAGTCAGGATTTCACGGAAGAACTTTCGGTGCTATGACCGCAACAGGTCAGCCGGGCACTGCTATCCACAAGGATTTTGGTAAGCTGACGCCGGGATTTAAGTACGCTGAGTACAACAACCTCAAGGCGTTTGAAGAGGCGGTTTCTGAGAACACTATTGCTATCATGGTAGAGCCTGTTCAGGGTGAGGGCGGTGTTCACCCTGCTACTATGGAATTTATGCAGGGACTTAGAAAGCTCTGCGATGAAAAGGGTCTGCTGCTCCTTATTGATGAGGTACAGACAGGTTGGGCAAGAACAGGAACACTTATGGCATACATGGATTACGGCATCAAGCCTGATATCGTGTCAATGGCTAAGGCTATGGGCGGCGGAGTGCCTATCGGTGCTATCTGTGCCACAAACGAGGTAGCAAAGGCATTTACACCTGGTTCGCACGGCTCGACTTATTCAGGAAACGCTCTTTGCTGTGCAGCGTCACTTGCTGAGGTAAACGAGATAATCGACCGTGACCTTGCAGGCAATGCAAAGAAAATGGGCGAGTATTTCAGAGAAAAGCTTGCTAAGATACCACACATCATCGACGCCCGTGGCAAAGGTCTGCTGGTCGGTATCGAATTTGACGATACTCTTGACGCTAATGATGTTAAGCACGCTATCCTTGACAGAAAAATGCTCGTTACTGCTATCGGAAACAAGATAATCAGAATGGTACCGCCTCTTATTGTAAACAAGCCTGAGATAGACAAGGCAGTTGACATCATTGCAGACGCTATCGCAAGTCTATCCAAATAATTGTACTTGTGTGGAGGAATGTGAAATGAACAGCTTTGGCTTTTCAGTACCGCAGGACATAATTTTCGGCGAGGGCAGCATAAAAAGGCTGCCTGAGTTGCTGAAAAAATGCGGTGCAAAGAAAATACTTATCATATCAGGTCCGCACCTGAAGAAAATGGGTGTGGTAAAGAAAATTGCGGATATGACAGCCGCTGAGGGAATCCAGTGCGGCGACTTCTGCGACGTTGAGGGAAATCCGTCAACTGAAACTGTGGAAAAGGCAGCAGAGAGCTACAAGCAAATGGGTGCAGAGGCTATCATTGCACTGGGCGGCGGCTCGCCAATGGACGTTGCGAAGGCTGTCGGCGTGCTTGTGAAGTTCGGCGGAAAGATAACTGAATATGAGGGAGGAGGAAAAGTCCCTGATGAGATAGTGCCTCTTATCGCTATCCCAACAACGGCAGGAACAGGCTCGGAGGTGACGGCGTTCTCCGTTATCACCGACCATTCGAGAAACTATAAGCTCACTGTGTTCAGCTATTATCTTATCCCGAAATATGCTATCCTCGACCCTGAACTGCTTTATTCGCTGCCTGCATCTGTGGCAGCTGCCACGGGAATAGACGCACTTGTTCACGCTATGGAATCCTATGTGTCAAGGGCTGCGTCACCGTTTTCCGAGGCGATGAGCGAAAAGGCTATGGAGCTTATCGGCGGAAATATCAGACGTTTTGTTGCCTGCCGTGAGGATAAGGAGGCTGCTGCTGCAATGCTGGCAGGTTCTATGTTTGCCGGTATCGCATTTGCTTGGGCAAGGCTCGGCGACGTTCATGCTATGGCTCACCCGCTGAGTGCGTATTACGGCATTGCTCACGGAGTTGCAAATGCTGTGCTGCTGCCGGTGGTGGCTGAGTATAACGCTTTGGCTGATAACGGCAAATACAGAAAGATATATGACTATATCTCACTGGTGAAGTCTGACGACAGCTTTGAGCCGTCAATGCTTGCACCGTGTATCCGCAGTCTGACTGCATCTCTTGGGATACCTAAAGGTCTTGCGGAGCTTGGCGTGGAAGAAGAGAAGTTCACTGCCATGGCTGAGGACGCAATGAAGAGCGGCAATATCGCCGTAAATCCACGGGCGACAAAGCTTGAGGATATAATGGATATGTTTGCTAAGGCAATGTAATGGGAATATGGCAGTTAGGCGTGCTCTGCGGCTTTTGTCCGTGGGGCACGCTTTTTTGTGCAGTACGGTTATTTGTACATTTAAACCTGTTTTGTGGCTCTCTTTTTGTGTGATATTTTTCTCTCGTGCCTATAGACAAAAAACTCAAAGCGTGATATAATTATTCTAAAGTGTCGGCTTATGCCGAACGTCATTTTGTACAGGAGGATAATTAATGGCGGTAAATTCCACACAGACAAAAAAGAGAACTTCGGGTGCTGTGAAAAAAAGCAGCTCTGCCAAAGGCTCTTCAAAGAACAAGAAAAGAAAGAAGAAACGCAACAATGTATGCCTTATCTGCGGAACTGTGGCTGCGGCTATGATAGTTATCATCGGCGGCGGATTTTTTGCAGGAAAGGCTTATTACAGCAATAAATTTCTCAAGGGAACGAACATAAACGGTATCGACGTGAGCGGCAAGACTTTTGAACAGGCTTGCGACCTGCTTGGCGTGAACGATATGCCTTATGAGCTTACGGTCAAGACCATTGACGGCACACCTGTGGTGTTCAATACGGCTGATTTTGACTACAGGCTAAGCGGTAAGGACGAGCTTAAAAAGATCTATGACAGCGTGAACAGAAAAACTTGGTTTTCCGGATTTGTTCAGAACTCTACATACAGCTATGACGAGGATATCACATTTGATGTTGACAAGCTGCAAAAGCTTGTGGAGAAAGCTGACTGGGGCGACGTTGAAACAACTGACGCAAAACTGGGACTCAATGATGACAAGACAGCTTATGTTGTAACGCCTGAAGTTCAGGGCAACAAGATAACAGATATGAAAAAGCTTGAGGCTTATATCACTCAGTCTGTTGCAGGTGGAGAGCTCAGCGTTGAACTTGACAAGGACACGGGCTGCTATACTGTGCCTGAGGTGAAGAGTGCTGACCTTGAAGAGGACTGCAAGAAGAGAAATGATGTCTTCCAGATGTCTATCACATATGATTTTGACTACACCACCGAAACGCTCACAGGCGAGGAACTTATGAAGATGATAAAACTCAAGGACGACGGCAGCTACACGGTGGACGAGAAGAAAGCTATGAAGTATGTGGAAAAGCTTGCGAAGAAGTATGATACATATGATACAGAGAGAAAATTCCATGCCACATTGCAGGGCGATATAGTAATTCCTACAAGCTCTGACGCAAAGTATGGCTGGTGGATAGATCAGGAAAAGACCTGCAACGCACTGGTGGATATGCTCGAAAAGGGCGAGAGCGTTGACAAGGTAGACCCTATCTACTACAGCACCGGATATTATGATTTCACGGGCGTAGAGTCTGCGAGAACTAAGGACGATGATATCGGCGATACATATATCGAGATAGACCTCACCGACCAGCACTTGTGGTATTATGAAAAGGGCAAGAAAAAGCTTGACACATATATCGTTTCGGGTCAAACAACGTCTGAGGCAAGAACAACTCTGCCGGGTGTTTATAAGCTTTGGTCAAAGGAAACCAACAAGCGTATGAAGGATACCAATGCCGACGGCGACGAGTGGGATACAAAGTGTAACTTCTGGAACAACGTTTCCCTCTGCGGAATAGGTCTGCACGATTCAACATGGCGAGGCGGATATTTCGGCGGTCAGATATACAAGTACAACGGCTCACATGGCTGCATAAATATGAGTTATGATGATGCTAAATATGTTTATGACAACGTGCCTTACGGTACTCCTGTTGTTATGTACTACAAGTCTGCAAAGTAGACAGATAAAAATTAGGACGGTCAAGGCATCAAAACCTTGACCGTTTTTTGTAAGGAGTGTTTTTATGGAAAAGATCTTATACAGAGAGGGTTTTACAGCCGAGGAGCTGCCTGAGGAGATAAAAGATCGCATCATGGGCGTTTCCTATAAGGAGAACCCATATGTGAAACTCAGCGACCTGAGTTATCTCAGGGTAAGATATTATGACTTTGAGCATAAGGTGCAGTCGGGCGAACTTATCGTGGCGAGAAAGCTTGCAGAGGAAGTGCTGGACATTTTCTATGAGCTTTTTGAGGGCGGATATGAGATCGAGAAGATAAAGCTTGTGGACGAGTATGACGCCGATGATGAAAGGTCAATGGCGGATAATAATTCCTCGGCATTCAATTATAGGGTGGTGGCTGATACTAACACCATTTCTGCCCACAGCTATGGCAGAGCTATCGACATAAACCCTCTTATCAATCCCTATATTGTGGGTGATAAGGTAATGCCTGCCAACGCTGTGCAGTATGCTGACCGTGAAAAAAGCTTTGAACACAAGATTGACAGAACCG
>OHLI01000163.1_pt1 | contig 46335 bp, 36 predicted proteins | sample 1569051 | NCBI WGS metagenome assembly OHLI01 (sample SAMEA3879561, study PRJEB24766) | human gut metagenome | biome: human-associated habitat; feature: feces | place: USA | collected 1985/1987
CCATTGACAAGCTGTATTTCAGCACGACAGCAGCCAATGAAGAGCAAATCATGCCGCCCCAGAAGCCTACCCATGTTTTCTTAGGGGAAATCGCCGGGAACAGTTTTTTCGGGAATCTTTTGCCGAACAATGAACCGAATACGAATCCACCGATATCAGAGCACCATATGATGATGAAAAAGCACAGGAGGATAAGTCCGTTGAACTTGCCGTTAAAGAATACTATAAGATTTGACAATGACAGCGGCACTCCTATATATAGGATACCTGTATATATGTCAGAGAACTTTCCGAATTCTGTCTTGTCCCTTACATACAGTGAATTGATCATCACCACGAGCACCGGCAGAATTGCTATCGACACATACTTCGGCTCCATGTCATAGGCGCTGATGGCGAATATCAGCATAAAAAGAACAAGACAGGCCAGAATCGCCAGCACTCTGGAGAATCTGTACCTGTCGTTCATTGTCAAAGTATAGAATTCGTGCATCATCACGGTCATTATGAACATGATAAGGCCTGCGAACAGGAACTTGCTGATCAATAGGCCGCACAGCATTATGATTATGAACCCTATACCGGATATGGTTCTGACTACAGTATTATTCATTTCAGGTTTTAGTATAAGTTACGGATTAACTGTTTTCAGTTTCAGCCTTTTCTGTCGTTTCTGTCTCATTCTCAGTCTCATCAGCAGGCTTTGCCTTAGGACCGAGAATCTTCTCTACATCTTCTGCGAAGATCACTTCCTTCTCAAGGAGCAATGCCGCCATCTGCAGGAAGCCTTCCTTATGGTCTGACAATATCTTGTAAGTCCTGTCGTGAATCATTTTCACGATTTTTCTCACTTCATCATCAATCATTTCAGCGGTGTGCTCACTATAAGGCTTTGTGAGGTCGTAACCTCTTGCGCCTGTAGAATCGTAGTACGAAAGTGCACCGACATTGTCACTCATGCCATAGTACTTGACCATGCCATATGCCATTTGCGTCAGTTTCTCCAAATCGTTCTGGGCTCCGGTAGAAGGTTCTCCGTTTACAATCTCTTCAGCCACGCGTCCGCCTATAAGCGCACACATTTCATCTACCATCTGCGACTTTGTCCAGAGTTTTCTCTCTTCAGGAAGGTACCAGGCTGCGCCAAGTGCCTGACCACGAGGTATCAATGTCACCTTGAAAAGAGGATTTGCATATGGGAGCAGCCAACTGACTGCAGCGTGTCCTGCTTCGTGATGAGCGATGGATTTCTTCTCTGTGTTGGTGATGATGGATGATTTTCGTTCAAGACCACCGACAATTCTGTCCACTGCGTCCAGGAAATCCTGTTTGTCAATGGCAGGCTTGTTTTTTCTTGCCGCAGTCAGCGCTGCTTCGTTGCAGACATTGGCAATATCCGCTCCGGAAAAGCCTGGAGTGTGCTTAGCCATGAAATCCACATCGAAGTCAGTGCTGAGTTTCAGATCCTTGATATGCACCTTGAAAATCTCCTCTCTTTCTTTGAGTTCAGGAAGTTCTACGTGAATCTGTCTGTCGAAACGGCCTGCACGAAGAAGAGCCTTGTCGAGGATATCTGCCCTGTTGGTGGCTGCAAGCACGATTACACCTGAATTCGTGCCGAAGCCGTCCATCTCCGTAAGAAGCTGGTTCAGTGTATTTTCACGCTCGTCATTTGAAGAGAATCCCACATTCTTGCCTCTCGCCCTTCCCACAGCATCGATTTCGTCAATGAATACGATGCATGGTGCCTTTTCCTTAGCCTGTCTGAACAGGTCTCTTACTCTCGAAGCTCCCACTCCGACGAACATTTCCACGAAATCTGAGCCGGAGATGGAGAAGAACGGCACATTGGCCTCTCCTGCAACAGCCTTTGCAAGCAATGTCTTTCCTGTACCCGGAGGGCCTACAAGCAATGCGCCCTTTGGAATTTTACCGCCGAGTGCAGTATATTTCTTAGGATTTTTCAGGAAATCCACGATTTCCATCACCTCTTCCTTGGCTCCGTAAAGACCGGCGACATCCTTGAATGTCACTTTTACGGTATCCTTATCAGCAAGACGTCCTGTGGATTTTCCAACACTGAAAATGCCGCCCTGACCACCGGCTCCGCCAGGCCCCATATTCCTGTTGAATCCACGGAACATGAATATCCACATGGCAATCAGAAGGATAGGAAAAAGGAACCAGTCCATTATGTGTCCCCAGACATTATCATCATTCTCCATAATGATTTTTACCTGGCTGTCGGCAGGCAGTTCCGAATTCAGCCGGTCGAATTCAGCCTCGGGGTCAAATTTGTTGGATACGTAAAACCAGAAGTGAGGTGAGGCGGAAGGGACTTTCCCCCCGAAACGCTCACTGTATTTCGCCAGTTTGTCCGGTTTGATCGTGACTTCACCCTTGAAGTCATTTCTGATGAACAGGATGTCCTTCACGTCACCGGATACTACCATCTCTTTCACATCGCTCCATTCTGCCTTCTGAGGGTTGGAGCCACCGGAGAAGAATGCGAGGTAAAGCAATCCGACAAGTAGCGGAATATACAACCAAGACAATCCGATATTGATTCTGATAATCTTGTTTTTCGGTTCCTTGTTGTTATTGGTATTGTTTGCCATCTGTTAGTCCGTTTTCTATAACTCTTTGTCAGCTTCACGCTTGCTTACGCGCTTGGCAGAAGCTCTTACTTTGGATGCAGCCTTAGGCTTGGCTCTCTTGCCGGTTTCCTTCTCGATTACAGGCTCATCTGTATATTCGGTTCTCCCGGCATCTGCCCAAAGGTCCTCAAGTCTGTAGAAATCACGGTATTGCGTCAAGAATACGTGGACAACAACATCTCCATAATCCAGGATAATCCAGAAATCATTTTCAAGTCCCTGCATGCGAAGCACCTTTCTGCCGCATTTTTCCTGCATACGAACTATTATATTGTCGGCAATCGCAGCTACAGCCGTAGTAGAGTCTGCATTGCATACTACGAAGTAATCTGAAATAGCTGTACCGATAGGGCTCAGGTCCAGAGACACGACATTCTGACCTTTCTTTTCCAACATCGCGTCAGTTATGACCTTAAGAACATTTTTTTCCATTTAATTGTTTGTTTAAATTTGCGTACAAAGATAAAACAAAAATCAGTCCAATGAAAGCGGAAATTCCTATAACGTGGTTTGACAGCATAGATTCCACGAATTCTGAAGCCAGAAGGCGGTTGCCTGCCAATGCCAAAATGTCAGTATATGCAGCGAAATTTCAGACGGCAGGCCGTGGACAGCGTGGAAACAAGTGGTCCAGTGCAGCCGGACAGAATCTCACGTTTTCAGTCCTGTTGAATTTAACTCACCCTCAGATGCCTGATTTGGCTGTCCGGAATCAGTTTCTCCTCAGCATTGCCTCTGCATTGTCAGTTTCTGACCTGCTGCAGAAACTCAATATCCGCAACAGCATCAAATGGCCGAACGACATTTACATCGGCCGACGCAAAGTATGCGGAATGCTTATCGAGAATATTGTCGGAAATGCAGGTCTGGAACATTCCATTATCGGTATCGGACTTAATCTGAACCAGACTGAATTTCCACCGGAACTCGTCAATCCGACATCAGTTCTGGTCTGTTCGGGCCTTAGAACCGTTCCTGAAGAAGTACTGGATGATTTTCTCGACATCTTTTCGGAATACATACCGTATTTATCTGATATAGAGGGAATAAACGAAATTAGAAACAAATATGTTTCAAGACTTTTCGGGCTTGGAGTAAGCCGTGAATACCACGATTGTCTTAGAAATGTTGATTTTACAGGTACAATAAAGGGCATCTCCGAAGAAGGTCTGCTTCTTATGGAAATGCCCGATAAAACTGTCTCAAACTATTCCTTCAAGGAGGTAAGTTATATAATCTGAGTTTCTCCTTTCATAGCTTTTATCGCATTGGACGGATCCGGTGACTTGAATACTGAACTGCCGGCCACCAGGATATCGGCGCCTGCTTCCGCCAGTTTTGCGGAGTTTGCTTCGCTTACTCCCCCATCCACTTCGATTTCGCAGTCAATGCCGAGTCTGCTGATCTCCTGTCGGAGTGTTTCCACGCGGCTGAAAGTATCTTCAATGAATTTCTGCCCTCCGAAACCTGCAAACACAGACATTATCAATATGAAATCTGCGTGCTCAAGATAAGGAAAAACCTTTTCTACAGGGATATCCGGGTTAATGGCCAAGCCTGCCTTGATGCCGTATGAACGTATCTGCTCTAAAAGCGCACCGGCATCAACGCCTTCTTTTTCAGCCGCTTCGAGGTGAAAACTCATATATTTCGCACCAGTCTTGGCAAATCTCTCGAAATACCTCTCAGGCTGGACAATCATGAGATGGATATCCATCGGCTTTTCGGCTGCCTTTGCTATGGCTTCTATTACAGGGAATCCATATGACAGATTAGGAACCAGCAGGCCGTCCATTACATCGAGGTGAAAGATATCTGCGCTGCGGTTCACCATTTCCACATCTTTTTCAAGATGCAGAAAGTCCGCGGAAAGCATGGAAGGAGCTATCTTGATCATTTGAAATTGGTTACGACATCAACAAGCAGTTTGACGAATTTCTCGTTGGAAGCAAGATCCAACTTTTCGCCAGGCGCATGTACGCCTCTAAGAGTAGGGCCGAATGAAACCATATCAAGGTACGGGAACTTGAGCAGGAACAATCCGCATTCCAGACCGGCGTGGATAGCCTTCACTTCAGGTTCCTGGCCGAAAAGCTTACGATATGAAGCCACGGTCTCCTTCAATATGTTGGATTCCATATTCGGAGCCCATCCCGGGTAAGGGTCTGTACGGACCACTTCTGCACCGGCAAGATGGAATGTCGCCTGAACCTTGTCAGCCACAAATTTCTTTCCGGATTCGGAAGAACTTCTCTGGCTTGTCTTGACAATGATTTTTCCCGGTGTGTCCATATTGACGGCAGCAAGGTTTGTAGATGTTTCCACAAGACCTGCGATATCCTGGCTCATTGCAAGCACGCCATGATTGATGGCCACCAATGCCATAATAAATCTCTTGGCAACTTCGCTGTCCACTGCATTGCCGCTGAATTCAGAGCGTTCTGCCGAGAATTTCACATCCGGATCAGTATTATGGAATTCCTTGCGCACATCTGCCGCAAAAGCATTGAATCTGCTTATGAAGCCTTCGATGTCATTCTCCTTTACATAGACAACTGCCTCTGTATCACGGGCGATGGCGTTCTTCTTGTTGCCGCCCTTCATCTTGGCCAACTGGAAGTTTCCGAGTTCTGAGTAGAGGAATCTGGCCATAATCTGGACCGTATTCGCTCTTTCCTTGTTAATGTCGTCGCCACTATGTCCGCCGATTGCATCGAACACTCTGAGTTCTACCGCCTTGAATCCAGGTTTCACAGGCTCAGCTGTGTAACTGAATGTAGCAGTGGTGTCAAGACCGCCTGCGCAGCCGACAAATATCTGTCCCTCATCCTCGGAATCAAGATTAAGCAATGTCTTGGACTCGATAAAGCCAGGCTCGATGGCATTGGCACCGTCCATTCCGGTCTCCTCCGAGATGGTGAACAGACCTTCGACTTTACCGGTATTCAGGTCGCTTGCGAGCAATGCCAATGTTGCTGCAACACCGATTCCGTCATCAGCGCCGAGGGTGGTTTCCTTGGCAATCATCCATCCGTCTTCGATAACATAGTCGATAGGGTCAGTCACGAAATTGTGCCTGGATGTGGAAGTCTTCTCGCAGACCATATCCTGATGGCTCTGGAGTGCGATGGCAGGCACGTTTTCCTTGCCTTTCGAAGCTTCTTTGGTGATTACTACATTACCTGTAGCGTCTGTTCTGCAGCCAAGGCCATGCTCTTTAGCAAAATTCTGAAGAAAGGCTGTCATTTTTTCTTCATGACCGGATTCCCGCGGAATCTTGGTGATCTCGCGGAAAATTTCAAGTACAGAATCGGAATTCATATTCTAATAATTTTTAACCGACAGTTACAAGCATTTTCTCAATGTCTGAAACATACTGCTTGAATGACTTGTCCGTGGACATAAGGTCACTTACAGTGTTGCAGGCGTGGAGAACCGTCGCGTGGTCTTTGCCTCCAAGTTCCGTGCCGATAATCGACAATGAGCAACCTACAAGTGTACGGCTCATATACATCGCTATCTGACGGGCCTGGACAATCTGCCTTTTTCTGGATTTGGACAGAAGAGTGTCTTTAGTGATGTTGAAGTAATCGCAGACTGTCTTCTGAACCTTGTCGATGGTCACTTCCGTCTTTTCTTCGCCTACGATCTTGCCGGTAATCTTTTCGGCAAGTTCGACTGTCATTTCCTTATGGATGAGCGTGGCGTGCGCGATGAGTGAAATGAGCGCACCCTCAAGCTCTCTGAAGTTCGATTTGATTCTTGTGGCAAGATATTCCAGCACCTCCTCACTTACTGTCACACCTTCACGGAAACTTCTTGCCTTGAGCATTTCAAGCCTTGTCGCATAAGATGGACGCTGCAACTCTACTGACAATCCCCATTTCAGTCTTGAAAGGAGCCTCTCTTCGAAATTCTTGAGATCAGCTGGAGCCCTGTCGGATGTGAATATCAGCTGCTTGCCGTTCTCGTGCAGATGGTTGAACACGTTGAAGAACGCATTCTGCGTGCCCGGGCCGAGCAGGTCCTGGATATCATCGACAATCAGGACATCGATTTTCATGTAGAATGCCAAGAAGTCTGTAAGCTTGTTCCTGACATTGACAGCATCCATATACTGAGTCTTGAACTCGTTTCCTGTCACGTAGAGAACTACCTGGTCCGGATATTTCTCTTTAATGGCGATACCGATGGCCTGAGACAGGTGCGTCTTGCCGAGTCCCGGTGAGCCGAAAAGGAAAAGAGGATTGAAAGGAGTGTTTCCAGGCGATGAAGATATGCTTTCACCTGCTGTGATACCCATCTTGTTGCACTCGCCTTCCACAAGGTTGCCGAAGCAATATACCGGATTCAATCTCGGATTGATGGAGAATTTCCTGAGTCCCGGGTACACGAATGCTCCCGGATTTGCTCCTGCCGGATATGTATTTATGGAAACAGGCTTGTTTACCGGGGCAGTAACGTTTGCTGCAGGGAATGTCATCGGAGGCTGTACGCGGACCGGACGGATCTTGTAAACAAGCTTCGCGTCTGGACCTATCACTCTCTTCAATGTCTTTTTCAACATGTCCAGATATACGTCCTCGAGGTATTTTCTGTAGAAATCAGAAGGAACTTCTATGGTAATCGTGGAATCCTGCAAAGAAACCGGCTTGAGAGGCTTGAACCAACTGTTGAACATCTGGGGGTTAATGAGATTCTCAATAATCCTCAAACATTCATTCCATACGTCTATGTGATTCTTCTCTGCCATTTCTTTTACCTCCGTTGAAAAAAGCACCGGAACAGAAAGCTGCCTTTCTCTTCTGATGCTTTGCAAAAGTAGGTGAAAAAAAAGTTATAAAAAAACCAAATTGCTATTGCATATTAAAATTATTTTACTCAACTTGAAGTCTGCTGATTTGCAAAACGGTTTCTTTATAATCGTTTCATTTTCAATGCCTTATTAAAAGCATTATTCGAATTATGGCCCTCAGTGATACTTTTCAATATGGAATGATTCAAAATTAGAACCAGCCTTGTTCCGGCCGCTGCTCTCCTCATTGACAATCAAATAGGGCAATCAGGACCGCCTAAAATCAAAACACTTTTATCCTGATATATTTTTTAGGATTCTCCTCTATTTTTTTCACCAGGCTGTCAATATCTTTGAGAACTGTGTCAATCGAATTGTAAACCGCCGGATCTTTTGTGAGTTTCCCGAGAGTGCCGTCAGGATCATTGAGATTGTCCACAAGAGTCCTCAGTGATTTTGCCAGTCCTTCGATGTCAGCTCTTCCCAGTTCGCCAGCCGCAGTCTGGATACCGGTCATTGCGGTATCAGCCTTGACCAGTACGGTGTTCAGTCGCACAGATGTTTCTTTCATATTTGCTATAAGCGCGTCGAAGTCCTCGGAGTGGTCAGCCAGTGTCCCAGACAGTCGTCTCGTATTGTCAAGTGTCTTCTGGAGATGGGACAGGGTTACCTTCAAACTGTTTTCATCCACGCCCCTCAGAACTCTGTCCAATGAACCGCTCGCAGCTGCAAGACTGTCAAGAGCACCGTTTGCCCTTTCAATCAGCGGGCCTATCATGTTAGTCAAGGAACTGACCATATCAGGTGCGTATGACGGTGAGAGTTCCGCTCCGTTCTCCGCGATTTCTTCAGAAGTCCCGAGGTCAATGCGGATGCCCTTTCCGCCCATCAGGTCCACGCTGTAGATGGTCATCTTCGAGTCGATAGGAATAGCTATTTTCTTCAATACGGAACAAGTGACATCGAACACTCCTGTTTCCGGGTTGTAGTTCACCTTGGTCACGCTTCCGGCCTTATATCCCTTGATATAGACCGGATTTGAAGGAACGAGGCCTTCCACATTCTCATAATGGGAGTTTATATCCATCTCCTTGCCGAAGATATCTTCACCTCTGAGATAGTTGATGACGCTGAATGCCGCAAGCAAGACGGCGACTATAAATATGCCTATGCGTGTTTCTCTGCTGATTTTCATGTTCAATCCAGTTTAAAATTCCGATTATTTCAATATAGTGACCATATCTCCTTTCACGACCACCATGAAGCAGCCGGAGTAAGACTTGCGGATTTTCGCGTAATTCTCTTTCGCTTTTTCTGTCGTGGAAGCAGTACCTATTATATATTTATATATAGAGCCGGATTTGGCTATGGTTACAGGATATCCTTTGAAAAACGGGTCGCTCTTGTCCAAAAGTTTGCCTGACGCGAGCACCTGCGTTCCGTAAACAGCTTTCTGTGCAGGAGATGAGACGGCAGACGCAGGGGTATCCGTTTCCGATTTTGCGGCTTTTGCCGGGACTTTGTCCTGTACTGGCGCGGCACTGTCGGCATTGACACTGCCATCATATCTTTTCTTGAACACTCCGAAAGCGACGAAGATATCCTGCGCTATTTTCTCGCGGCCGCTCTCGGACTTGAGAGTCGCCAAATCAGTGGCATTGGACATGAAGCCTACTTCTATCAATGCAGCAGGCATCGCGGTCTTCCACAATACGAAAAACGGGTCCTGCCATATTCCACGGCTGTTTCTCATAGGCCCGGAAGACATTGCCTTTTCCACATCCTGGGCGAAAAGCAGACTCTGTTCGAGGTGCGCGTTCTGCATCAGATTGAAAAAGATGAATGACTCCGGATCGGTAGGGTCAAAGCCCTGATATTTCGTGGAATAATCGTCTTCAAGCATTATCACGGAGTTCTCTCGTTTGCAGACATCCATATTGTAGGCAAACAAGTCCCTGTTCTTATTCGAGGACTGTCCGAGCACGTGGATGGAATATCCGTTGGCTGAGGTGGCCGCTGCCATGTTCACATGAATGGAAATGAAGAGGTTTGCGTTGTTTCTGTTCGCTATGTCGGCACGCTCTCCCAGCGTGATGTATTTGTCTGTGGAGCGGGTCATGACCACATTTACGGTCGGATAGGACGCCTTGATTTTCTCCGAAAGACGCTTTGCAATGTCCAGGGCAATCTTGCTTTCATATGTCTTTTTGTCCTTGCTGACACAGCCCGGGTCGGTCCCGCCGTGGCCTGCATCAATACATACTGTATTGAGCCCCAGTTTGTTGCGTGAGTCATTCCCGGCATTGGCCCTGATGCCTGAAGTAAGCACCAGAAGGGCTGCGATACTCGCAAAGATTATATGTGTTTGCGTATTTTTCAAAATGGTCTTATATTTGTATTCTGCAAAAATAAGAAAATTTGCGATAATTTATACTTTTCAGACATTGGTACGATCTGACAAAAGACGCAATCTCATAAAAGGAAGGCATCTGCTTGGTGTCGGACTTTTGGCTTTATTTATATCGGTGACTGTTCCGGGCATCTCACAAGATGTCAGAAGACAGCGTCGTGGCCAGAAGCAGACATTCAGTCAGGCTGTCGCTTATAACAAGGACAGCATTCCTCCCCTGTCAGATTCACTCAAGGCACTGAAAGACTCGTTGCATATAGCGGATTCGCTGTTCAAGATCGACTCCGCGGCGTTGCAGAAGAAAAGTTCTCTTGAGCGCCCTGCTTTTTCCACTGCAAAAGATTCGGTCATAGAGGTATTCACAGACGGTCAGCGCAAACTGTATTATTATGGTGACGTGACCGTGAAATACGGCAACATGGAGCTTTCTGCCGACTATATGGAGTACGATATGAAGACCGGTACCGTATATGCACGCGGAACTCTCGATACGCTTAGCGGTGAGGTGAAAGGCCAGCCTGTGATGAAAGAAGGCAATTCGACTTACTCAATGGAGGAGGTCCGGTACAATTTCAATACGCAAAAGGCCAGAATTACCAATATGATTACCCAGCAGGAGGACGGACTTCTTCATGGCAAGAATATCAAGATGCTTCCGGACAGGTCCATCAATATCACTAAAGGCCAATATACGGTCTGCGACCTGGAACATCCGCATTATTATCTGCATCTTACTGCTGCAAAGGTGATTACGAAACCGTCGCAGAAAACGGTTTTCGGTCCTGCCTATCCGGTGATTGAAGATGTTCCTCTGCCTATCGGTCTTCCTTTCGGCTTCATCCCGAAGCGCCCTAACCGTGCGACAGGACTTCTGATGCCGACCTTCGGAGAGGAAAATTCCCGAGGTTTCTATCTGAGGGATCTGGGGATGTATTTCGTTTTCGGCGATTATCTCGACCTGTCAGTTACAGGTGACATATATACGCTCGGCTCGTGGGCCGTGAATGTAAATTCCAGATATAAAGTGAATTACAAATGCAACGGTAGTTTTTCGATGAACATTTCCAACGACCAGACCGGCGAGCGCGGAAGCACTGATTTCTTCCAGACAAGGAACTTCGGACTCAAATGGTCCCATTCCCAGGACTCCAAGGCGCATCCGGGAACAACGTTCAGTGCATCGGTGAATTTCTCGAGCCCGTCGAACAACAGATATAACTCCACATCTGTTTCCGAGGCCCTGCAGAACCAGGCATCATCATCCATTTCATATACGAAGAACTGGAACGGAAAGTTCAACCTTTCCATAAACGCGTTGCACAACCAGAACTCGAGGGACAGTTCGTACTCATTTACACTGCCGAACCTTACTTTCTCTGTGACAAGGTTTTATCCGTTCAAGAGAAAGAACCGTGTGGGCAAGGAGAAATTCTACGAAAAATTTTCTTTGGGATATAGCACCACGCTTCAGAACAGGATCAATTTCAAGGCCTCTGAGTTCATGAAAGACGGATTTCTGGACAAGTTCCAGAATGGTATGACCCATAATTTCCAGATAGGTCTGCCGAATTTCACCCTCGCAAAGTACTTGAACTTCACTCCGAGCGTAAGTTACGGACAGAACTGGTATTTCCGCCGTACCGATTATGAATTCAACCCTGAAACTAATCGTGTGGAATCCCATGACGGCGGTCAGTTCAGCGCGTTCGGCATAAGCCAGAATTATTCCGGAAGCCTTTCGATGAGTACGAGGCTTTACGGTATGTTCAATTTCGGCAAAGCCCATAAGATACAGGCAATCAGGCACGTGGTCTCCCCTTCCGTATCATTCTCATTCAGTCCGGAAAAAGGAACATACGCCAACGGTTACAGGACAATGACCTACACCGACACTCTTGGCAATGTCAAGACCTACGATTACAACATTTACAGCGGACAGATGTATTCTCCTCCGGGAAAAGGCAAGTCAGCTACCATGAGCCTTTCCATCGGAAACAATCTCGAGGCTAAAGTCCGCGACTTGAGAGATACTACAGGAAAGGGTATAAAGAAAGTGAAGCTGATCGACCAGCTGAGTCTCAGCACAGGATACAATTTCCTCGCTGACTCGCTGAAAATGAGCAATATAGGTATCACAATGTCCACTTCCGTATTCGAGAAGGTGGGTATAAGTGCCAATGCCAACTTCGACCCTTACGCCATAGATGAGAGAGGTCGGAGAATAAACAAGTTCAATGTCCAGACAATGGGCTGGAACAAGCCTCTGCGACTTACCAATGCCAGTGCGTCGTTGTCCTATTCACTTTCCGGAAAAGGCGCCATAAATGGAAATGACGGGTCCAAGACTCCAGGTGATTCCGGCAGCGGAGGTTCCGGAGAAAATGCAGCAAACTATTATCGCAGAATATATTACCACCCTATAACTGGAGAATATATTCCAGGTGGATGGCTGTATTATACGAACCCGAATGTGCCTTGGTCTGTAAATATCAATTATTCGTTCTCCTACAGCAAGTCATACCAGTACACTAACGGCCAGCTGATTACGAACAACAGATTTACACAGACTCTCGGTCTTTCCGGCAATATCAAGCTTACGCCGAAGATGTCGCTCAATGCTACGACCGGTTTCGACTTGATGGCCATGAAGATGACCACCACACAGTTGAGCGCAACATATGACTTGCACTGCTTCAACATCAGCGTGTCCTGGGTGCCTACAGGAAACTGGCAGTCATGGAGTTTCAGGATCGCTGCGAATGCTGCGGCCCTCTCGGACCTGCTCAAATTCAAGAAGAGTACAAGTTATTGGGACAGATATTGATAGGTATCTGTTCCTTATTGGCAGTTTTTTTGCATATTTGCCAAATACTGCTTATATTTGCAACGTTAAACACGGAATCTATTTCCTATCGCAACTGCCGAGCAGAATGATTTTCGGCGAATCCCCATATAAAATCTTATGTTAGTGGGTATTCCTATTGAACAAGATTAGTTATTACAGTACGATAAAGTACAAAAATTATTACCATTTATGCCACACACTCTGATAGAGTTGAATTCAATGCCTGAACAGCAGATTCGTGCAATCGGCAATGAACTTAAAATCAAAAAGGCGAATGACATGGACCTTATGGACTTGAGCCTTGCCATTTTGGATGAAGAAGCAAGAATAGCCTCAAAGATTCCGGATCCGGAACCTGCCAAGAAAAAAAGAGGCCGTCCACGCAAGAATGAATCAGTCAAGACGGATTCCACTGTAAAGGAAGAAAAGAAAGAAACGAAGAAGCCTGCATCTCAGACTCCTAAGGCAAAGCCTGCTGAAAAAGCAGTTGCTGAGGATAAGGCGAAAGCTGAAACAATGCAAGATGCTCCGAAAAAACGTGGCAGAAAGCCAAAGAGCCAGGCAAAACCGGCAGAAGAGGTTCCATCTGAAAAGCAGACAGCACAGAATGTCGCTCCTGCCCCGCAGAAGAGACAAGACGCGCCTGCTCATAAAGCCGCTGCCAAGAAACAGGGCGCTCCGGCCGCAAAGCAGGAACCAGCTGTGAAAGAAACAGAGAAAGCACCTGAAAATCAAGCACCTAAGGCGCTTGCAGAAGCCACTGCTCCACAGAAACCTAAGGAAGAGATAGTATATGCGGACAGACATACCATCGTACTTCCTCCGCTTCCTCCGAAGAAAAAGAAATTCAATCCGAACCAGCAGAACGGACAGCTTCAGCAGCGTCCTCAGAATGGAAACCTGCCACAGGAACAGCAGAGACCTGCACCTAAGCCGAAGTTCGAGTTCGAGGGTACAGTGCGTGCTACCGGTGTATTGGAAATCATGCCGGACGGATATGGCTTCCTGCGTTCTTCTGATTACAATTATCTGAACTCGCCTGACGACATCTACGTTTCACAGGGACAGATAAAGAACAATGCCCTGAAGAATGGTGACACGGTAACTGGTGAAATCCGTCCTCCTAAAGAAGGCGACAAGTACTTCCCTCTCGTTAAGATCGATTTCATCAACGGACGTACACCTGAGTTTATCAGAGACAGGGTTCCGTTCGATTTTCTGACTCCGCTTTTCCCTGATGAGAAGTTCAATCTTCTCGGACACGGACATGAGCACGATCTTTCATGCCGTATCGTGGACATGTTCACTCCTATCGGAAAAGGACAGCGCGGCCTTATCGTAGCTCAGCCTAAGACAGGTAAGACAATGTTGCTCAAGTCGATAGCAAATGCCATAGCTGACAACCACCCTGAGGTTTACGAAATCGTACTGCTGATCGACGAGCGTCCTGAAGAGGTTACGGACATGAGCCGGAGCGTAAAGGCGGAAGTTGTCGCTTCCACGTTTGACGAGCCCGCTGAAAGGCATGTGAAAGTAGCCAATATGGTGCTCGAAAAGGCACGCAGACTGGTGGAATGCGGTCATGACGTAGTTATTCTTCTTGACTCCATCACTCGTCTTGCCCGTGCATACAATACCGTACAGCCGGCATCAGGCAAGGTGCTTACCGGCGGTGTGGATGCCAATGCTCTCCAGAAACCTAAGAGATTCTTCGGTGCTGCACGTAACATAGAGGGAGGCGGTTCATTGACAATTCTTGCGACAGCATTGACTGAAACCGGTTCCAAGATGGATGATGTCATCTTCGAGGAGTTCAAGGGTACAGGAAACATGGAGCTTCAGCTTGACAGGACATTGTCGAACAGGCGTATTTTCCCTGCTGTCAATGTTATCCTTTCAAGTACTCGTCGTGACGACCTGCTTTACTCTCCAGACCAGGCGCAGCGCATCTGGATTCTCAGGAAACTGCTTGCTGAGATGAATCCGACTGAGGCGATGAACTTCATGATCCAGATTATGGACCAGTATCAGACAAATGAAGAGCTTCTCGACAATATGAACAAGGTGTCGCCTATGGATGCCAAGAATTACGATTATTAGTATCGTAGCCAATAAATATAAATAACCGGTGATAGTCAATCAGATGCTATCACCGGTTGTTTATATTTTTGCCGAAGAGAGGCTTTACTTTCTAAAAGGTATGGTCGCCCGTGACCTTATGAACGGGTGGCAGGCGTAAGCCTGACGGGACAAGGCCGCAGGCCGAGCCTTTTAGAAAGTAAAGCCGTCATTAATACTCATCCCAGGACTTGATCTGTATGTCATCCATTGACATTGAACAGAATGCCTTGATAAATGCAGTCGCCAGACGGGCATTGGTAAAGAGCGGAATGTTGCTGTCAATGGCACTGCGACGTATATGGTAACCGTTGCTGAGTTCCTCCTCACTGAAGTTCTTAGGAATGTTTATTACCATATCGACTTCCTTGTTCTTTATCATGTCGAGAGCCGACGGGAAGAGGGATTTCATCGAAGCATTGCTTGCCTCAGACGGCCAGAGCACTCTCTTGCAAGGTATGCTGTTCTCTATGAAGTACTTATATGTGCCACTTGTGGCGTAAAGTTCATAGCCTTTCTCTGCCAGGAGCCTGCAGGCCGTAAGCATATCAGCTTTCTGTAGCGGATCTCCGGTAGAAAGAAGAATTTTCTTCTCCGGAATCGTATTGCCTACAGAAAGAATCGATTTGAGCAACGCCTCATCCAGATTGTCGCCAATACAGCCGACCTCACCGGTTGATGACATATCCACGCCGAGCATCGGGTCTGCTTCTTCGAGTCTTGCAAACGAGAACTGTGAGGATTTTACGCCCACGTAATCGAGGTCGAATGCGCTCTTCTGAGGTGCAGCAGGATGTTTTCCGAGCATCACCTTGGTTGCGAGCTCTATGAAATTGATTTTCAGAACCTTGGAAACGAACGGGAAACTACGTGATGCACGGAGGTTGCACTCGATGACCTTGATCTTGTTCTCCTTGGCGAGGAACTGGATATTGAACGGTCCGGATATGTGAAGCGCTCCTGCAATCTTGCGGGCGATCTTCTTGATACGGCGCACCGTCTCCACGTAAAGTTTCTGCGGAGGGAACTGGATGGTGGCATCGCCAGAGTGCACACCGGCATACTCAATATGCTCTGATATCGCATATGCAAGGATTTCTCCGCCATCAGCCACCGCATCGAACTCTATTTCTTTGCATCGGTTCATGAACTTGCTGATTACCACAGGGTGTTCCTGGGATACTTCTGAGGCCAATGAGAGGAAGTGCCTGAGCTGTTCCTCATCGTAGCAGACATTCATTGCCGCACCTGAAAGCACGTAGGACGGTCTTACAAGCACAGGGAAGCCGACTTTGCTGATGAACTTGTCCACATCGTCCATTGTGGTAAGCTCACTCCATTCCGGCTGGTCCACTCCGAGCGAATCGACGATGCTGGAGAACTTGTTTCTGTCCTCTGCCTTGTCAATGTCCTTGGCCTTGGTGCCGAGAATCGGGACATTGTTCGCGTCAAGCCTGAGAGCCAGATTGTTAGGAATCTGGCCGCCCACTGAAACCACAACGCCGTGAGGGGTCTCAAGTTCAATGATATCCATCACTCTCTCGAATGTGAGTTCATCGAAATAGAGCCTGTCGCACATGTCGTAGTCGGTGGAAACAGTCTCCGGATTATAGTTTATAAGGACTCCACGGTAGCCTTCCTTGCGGATAGTTTCAATGCAGTTCACTGAGCACCAGTCGAATTCGACGGAACTACCGATTCGGTAAGCACCGGAGCCAAGTACAACTACAGATTTGCCGTCATTTTCGAACTTAATGTCATTGAACTTGCCGTTATATGTAAGGTACAGGTAGTTGGTGGCAGCAGGGAATTCGGCAGCAAGAGTATCAATCTGCTTTACGACAGGAACGATTCCGTGCGCCTTTCGCCATGCCCTGACCTTGTCCTGGCAAGCCTTGCCGTCCAGATTGTCCTTGAATACGGCACGCTGGATCTGGAAATCCGAAAAGCCCTGGCATTTTGCCTGCTGCAGGAGTTCCAACGGCATTGACTCAATCTCATTGTATGTGTTCATCTCGTTGTAAGTGGAAACGATGTTTTCCAACTTCTCGAGGAACCAGTTGTCGATTTTCGTGAGTTCATGGATCTGCTTCACAGTGTAGCCGGCACGCATTGCCTTGGAAATCACGAAGATACGCCTGTCGGTAGGCTCTTTCAGCGCCTCATCCACATCAGCGACCTGGAGTTCCTTGTTGCCGACGAATCCATGTGCGCCCTGGCCTATCATGCGGAGGCCTTTCTGGATGGCTTCTTCAAATGAACGGCCGATTGCCATGACTTCGCCCACGCTCTTCATGCTTGAGCCGATCTTGCGGGAAACGCCATGGAACTTGGAAAGGTCCCAGCGTGGTATCTTGCAGACAATGTAGTCCAAAGCTGGTTCGAAGAATGCAGGAGTCGTTTTGGTGACTGAGTTCTTCAGGTCGAACAGGCCGTATCCGAGTCCGAGTTTCGCTGCAACGAAGGCCAGTGGATAGCCGGTCGCCTTGGAAGCCAATGCAGATGAACGTGAAAGACGTGCATTGACCTCAATCACACGATAGTCCATCGCATCCGGGTCATATGCGTACTGTACGTTGCACTCGCCCACGATGCCGATATGGCGCACAATCCTGATGGAAAGCTCACGCAGGAAATAATAGTCTTTGTTCGACAATGTCTGTGACGGAGCCACCACGATACTCTCTCCGGTATGTATTCCGAGAGGGTCGAAATTCTCCATGTTGCAGACCGTGATGCAGTTGTCGTATTTGTCGCGAACTACCTCATACTCAATCTCTTTCCAACCTTTGAGAGACTTCTCCACGAGAACCTGTGGCGAGAATGAGAAGGCCTTGGAACAGAGTTCTTCGAGCTGCTCGTCATTGTCGCAGAAGCCTGAGCCCAGACCGCCGAGAGCATAAGCGGCTCTTACGATAAGCGGATATCCGAGTTCATGTGCAGCCTTGCGTGCCTCTTCCATATTCTCGGCAGGATGAGACTTGATGGTCTTCACGTCTATCTCATCGAGTTTCTGAACGAAGAGCTCGCGGTCTTCCGTATCCATAATAGCCTGGACAGGTGTACCGAGCACTTCAACGCCGTATTTTTCGAGAATTTTCTTCTCATAGAGTTCCACGCCGCAGTTCAATGCCGTCTGACCTCCGAATGAGAGCAGAATGCCTTCAGGACGTTCTTTGGCAATGACTTTTTCCACGAAGAACGGGGTGACCGGCAGGAAGTAGATCTTGTCGGCAACGCCTTCGGACGTCTGGACTGTAGCGATGTTCGGATTTATCAGCACGGTTTCAATGCCCTCTTCGCGAAGAGCCTTGAGCGCCTGGGAACCGGAATAGTCGAATTCTCCGGCCTGTCCGATTTTCAATGCACCTGAACCAAGAATCAGGACTTTCTTTATATTAGGGTTTTTCATACTGCTCTTACTTTATTTTACTGATAAACTCGTCAAACAGGAATTCCGTATCTGTAGGACCACTTGAGGCTTCAGGGTGGAACTGTACGGAACAGAATGGTTTGGACTTGTGGCGGATACCTTCATTGGTCCCGTCATTCATATTTACGAACCAAGGTTCCCAATCGCTTCCCAATGCTGATGAATCCACGGCATAACCATGATTCTGAGATGTGATGAAGCACTTGTTGGTACCCAACATGCGGACCGGCTGGTTATGGCTGCGGTGTCCGTATTTGAGCTTGTATGTGGTGGCGCCTGCTGCCCTTGACAGCAACTGGTTGCCCATGCAGATTCCGAAAATCGGCTTGTCCTGCTGCATTGCCTTGCGCAGATTATCCACAGTCTTCTGGCAGAATTCAGGGTTGCCCGGACCATTGGAAATGAAGAGTCCGTCATAATCCAGCGAGAGGAAATCATAGTCCCAAGGTACACGGATGAGTTCCACTCCCCTGTCAACGAAGCATCTGAGGATGTTGTGCTTCACGCCGCAATCCACGAGAACGACTTTCTTGTCGCCTGAACCATAGCGGATTACCTCCTTGCAGCTGACGATGTCGATCTGATTGTCAGTATTAGGGTCATGGATTTCTTCTTTGGCCTGCTCACCTTCTGGGATTATCTGTCCGAGCATTGAACCATTGTCACGGAGCATCTTGGTGATTTCTCTCGTATCCACGCCGTAGATTCCGGGAATTTTCTGCTCTTTCATCCATTCGTCCAAGCTCTTGACTGCATCCCAGTGGCTATACTGGAATGAATATTCTGATATCACGAGGCCTCTTACCCAGATTTTTTCGGATTCAAAGTTCTTGGATATTCCATACTTGTCAATGCCTTCATCCGGAACGCCGTAGTTTCCGATAAGAGGATAGGTGACACAAAGAATCTGTCCGGAATAGGACGGGTCCGTGAGGCTTTCCGGATAACCTACCATGGCAGTGGAGAATACCACTTCTCCATCGCAAGGCTTGTCATAACCGAAGGACCATCCTTTCAGTTCCATTCCATTCTGAAAACGGAGTGTTGCGCGAAGTCTTTTTTCCATTTCGTGTTTGCGATTTTATATCTGTCTATCTATCAATACGTCAAAAAAAAAGACCTTCCCGAAACGGGAACGGTCAATTTCAATCAATGCCAATGAAAACGGTGGTTCTGACTTGATAGAACCCAGATGTCTGTATGTAAGCCCCGATATTCATTGTCTGAAATTTTATTTTCATTTCAGAATACAAAATTAAGACTAATTTCCCGATATTGCAACGGAAAATATTGCAAATCCACGTGAAACTGCTAATTTTGCGCCGATTTTAGAGAAAGATATGCGGCACGATGACGGTGCCGGACAATGATTTTAAGACGGACGAAATGGCAAACGTAAAAACTTCATGCGGATTGCGCAAATGGCTCCCCGTAATCGGGCTGACCTTTTCTACATTCATATTCAACACTTCGGAATTCATCCCGATAGGACTTCTGACAGACATAGCTTCTGACTTCTCCATTACAGAATCCAAAGCCGGTATCCTGATTACAGTATATGCCTGGGTGGTAGCGCTCGCTTCATTGCCCCTGATGATGGCTTTTTCCAAAACGGAGAACAAGAAACTTCTGCTGTCGATCGTGGCATTGTTCACAGCAAGTCACATATTGTCAGGCTTTTCCAGTTCATATTATATGCTTATAGCATCCAGAATCGGAGTCGCCTGCGCGCATGCGATATTCTGGTCAATGGTGACTCCATTGGCTGTCCGAGTGGCGCCTGAAGGGAAGCGCTCTGTCGCATTGAGCTTTATCATCACCGGTTCATCCGTGGCAATGATAGTTGGCCTTCCGTTGGGGCGCGCTGTGGGTCTTATGGTGGGCTGGAGGGCCACATTTCTCCTTATTGGCGCGATCTCCGCTCTCATACTCGTGCTGCTGGCTATAGTATTGCCTAAGGCTCCGAGTGACAATGACGTATCACTCAAGTCTTTACCTGCATTGATCAAAAGACCGGTGCTGATCGGGATTTACCTGCTGACAGTCATAACCATCACCGGACATTTCACGGTTTACAGTTACATCGAGCCGTTTCTCGGCCAGGTCGCAGGGCTTTCCGGCCAGACCATCACCCTGGTGCTTTCATTGTTCGGAGTAATGGGAATTATCGGCAGTTTCTTATTTTCAAGGTACTACGACAGGCACCGTTTCTTGTTCATTCGTTTCGCGGTGACTGGAATCTGCGTATTCATATTTTTGCTTGCGATTGCTGCTGCAACACCTATTGCGGCCATTGCCGTATGTGTGTTCTGGGGGCTTGCCATCAACTTCTACAATCTGGCATTCCAGTCTGAGATTATACAGAACGTCCCGCACGGAACTTCTATTGCAATGTCGATATATTCAGGCATTTACAATGTCGGTATAGGTGCGGGCGCTCTTGTCGGCGGTACCGTCTGCACTCATCTTGGAGTCAGCTCGGTCTGCTATGTAGGTGGAGTCATCGGAATTGTTGCCGCATTGTACTGCGCCTTCCGGTTCATCCCCGTTCTCAGAAAAACCTCTGTAACAGAATAGTCTTTAGAGGTTTACCACTTCTGATTTATACTTCACCCTGTAGTCGGTGGTGTCAGCGTCGAGAACAAAAATCTGATAGCTGTTTCCGCCGGGATATACTCTTACGACGATATGTCCCCAAGGCTTGAAATTGCTCCAAAGTGCCTCACCAAGTTTCTTTCTCGACTGATCCACAGTGATATAGTAGTCGCGCTCCCCTCTCCAGACCTGAGTGTCACATATTCTGGTCATTGTCGATGCGACAGGATGGTTTTCACTCCTCGCGTCGATTATGATTACCTGAGGAGAAAGCGTCTGGAGGAAGAATGCGTTGCAGGTATCGAAATAGCCATGGTGATTGGCTTTCATCACAGTCACCTTTCCGCAGACTTTGGCGACAGGTGTCTCAAAATCCCTTTCCTGGGACTTGTAGATGGGCCAGTTTCCGCCAGAGAGGTCACCTCCGTTGTAATACGAAAATTTGCCGTATCTGAGTCTGATGGCGCAGGAGTTCATGTTCTCGTCGAACAGAAGCGGATCGCCGCTGTACATTTTCACGGACTTGGTGCCCTTTCCTGTCCATACTTCTCCATTAGCGGCCAAGTTCCTGATTTCGAACTGTCCTGCGTATTTCTTCGGATTGTGGACAAGGGTGAACTGCTTCTTGCTTCCGACCTGGAATTTCTGGGCGTCGGTCCCGTTGGCAGCCGAGTAGTTCACGAATTTCATGTACTCCTCGATGAAGCCTTTGTCGGCACCAAGCACTTTTCCTCTGGATGGAAAATCATAGTCAGGATAGCCCCTATCCACGAAAGTATTGAAATGAATCAGGCTTCCCACCTGGGTGATTCCGGACAGACCGAAACCGTGCTCCCCCGGAATCATGTCCTTGGCAGTTCCGATATGGTCGTTATGCAGATGCGTAACCATGGCATAGTCAAGGTTTTCCTTATCCGGCAGCTGTGACAGAAAATGCTTGATATAGATGGCCTGCCACTCGCCCGGCATTTTGGACGCATCCGGATGTTGGGTATCTTTCGCTTTAGCATTGTCCCCGGCATCTATCATCATGGTCGTACCGTCCGGCATCACTATCAATGCCGCATCGCCCCTTCCGGTAGCGATGGTATGAATGTCCAAATAGCCTTCCTGCCACTCAGGAAGATACTCTTGCGCCTGCGCGCAAACACTGAAGGCCGCAGCCGTCAGCGCAACTGTTAAAAATTTCCGTTTCATATTGTTAGTGATATTAGTCATACAGATCAATGCCTTTGGCGGACAATGTGTCCTGTAGAAGTTTCACGTCTAGCTCACGTGGCGTGCAACCGTTTGCCGCACAGAGCGATGCTGCCACGCCGACTGCTTCACCCATGGCCATACAGATAGACATCACCCGGTAAGATGCGTGTGCACGATGCGTTCCTGAGATACATCTGCCGGCCACATAGAGATTCTCGACTTTTCTTGGGATGAAACAGCGGTATGGCAGGTCATAAGGTTTTACATATTGTATCTTGGCTTCTGCCTGGCCCGCACCTGCCGGATTATGGATATCTACGATGAATTCTGCGTTATGCACAATTACATCCTCAAAGCGTTTCCCCTCCGCAAGTTCCTCTGCAGTAATGATATAGTCGCCCATTACGCGGCGTGTTTCACGTACTCCGGTAGTTGTGCCGCTTGATTTGCATTGACAATTCTCATAACCCGGAAGATTATGCTGGAAGAAGTCCATAAGCAGTTCCATTTGCCTGCGAAGTTCCAAATCGGCCTTGAATATGGTCTTGACATCAGTAATGTCCACACCATTGACCTGGGTCGTGTTTACCTGTCTTTCTCCTTTATAGACAGTAGGATGAAGGCGTACAGCAGCAAGATTCCCGGGCAGTTTCCCTTCTTCAGCGCACCTCTTGCAATAGTCCAGGAAGCGCTCGTCGCCAAGTTTCACGTCATCGACATCGCCTATGCAGATGACACCTTTGTCCTCATCGACACCGTCAACGGTAAATTCCAATGTCACAGGCTGCATAAGTCCATCTTCTCTACCTTTTTCGACATCAGCGCCGGCCAGATATGAAACCACGGCATCTCCGGTCGCATCTATTACTACACTTGCTGTCAAGGCAAACTGCCCTTCGTTAGTCGCAAGTATAAGGCCTCTTACAGCATTGCCATCCTTGATTACATCATAGACAGAGCTCTGAAGATAGACATCGATATTTTCACGGTCCACGAATTCTGCAAGAATAAGTTTTGCGCGTTCGAAATCGTGAGCCTTGCCGGTCTCGCCGATCATGTCGTTTTCAGGAATTCCGAGCAGATTTACCAGCTCGTCCCTCATTGTCCCTTTTCCCACCATTCCGAGCACAGGACCTACATATCCAGCTGTCAGATTGCCTCCTATCACACCATAGCGTTCCACCAAGGCGACATGGGATCCGTTACGTGCAGCCGCAACCGCCGCGCAGATACCGGCCGGACCAGAACCTGCAACAATGACATCATAAGATGCTTTTACATTGATTTCTTTCTCATAATGAATGGTTGTCATGATATATTAGTTTAGTCATCTTCTTCTGTATTTTCTCCAATATCGGCTTAGGGCTATCAGCAGGAAGGTCAATGCTTCTGAGACAGGCAGGGCTAACCAGATGCCCGGGATACCGGCCACATGCGGCATCAGCAGAAATGCGGGAATCAGGAAGACAAAGCCTCTTGCCAATGAGAAAACTGTTGCCGGCCGCACCCGTTCAATGCTCTGGAAATATCCGATAATCGTGACATTGACAACATAAAAAACAAATCCTGAAGCCATCAGCGGGATTCCTGCGGAGGCGATTTTGTAGGCCTGGGCATCTGCGCTAAGGAAGAGTGCCGTGACATATTTGCTTCCGAAGGCCAATGCCATTGACAGTATTATCCCGGCTCCTATCGCTGCGGCCAATGCCACTTTACGAGCTTCTTTCACGCGGGCGGCACGGCCTGCTCCATAATTATAGCTGATAATCGGCTGGGCGGACTGGGAAATGGCATTGCCTGTCATGAAAATAAAAGGCATTATGTAGCATGCGATGGAGAACGCCGCTACACCATCTTCTCCCAAGTACCTCATAAACACATAGTTGCCTATGAACATCAATACGGATATGCTGCATTCTCCAAGAAAAGCCGAGAAGCCGAGTTTGAACTGGTACCATATATTTCTTGCGAAAAGCATGAGACTTTTCAGTGACCACTTGAGACGGTACAGTTTCATTGATTTGGACAGGAACAGAATGTAGAACAGCACCATGGCGCCACCTGTCCAGAGACCGATGCAAGTGGCGATTGCCACGCCCTCAAGACCTCTGTGCAGGACAAAAAGGAATACATAGTCGAGGATGATATTGATAATGGCGGGCAATGATGATGTAAACATTGCGTATGTCGGCGAGCCGTCCAGTCGGATGATAAGGAGTCCGACTGACTGGAGGAACATGGCACAGAATGCCAACGCGAGCCATCGCTGATAATCAATAACATACGGAAGAAGCCGGTCTGAAGAGCCGAGCAGGTACGCAGTCTGCGTGCTGAATACCGAGACGAGAATGGTGATGCTCAATGTCAATGCTGTTCCGAATATCAATGTCTGTGTGAGGTTGATCTGTGCGGCCTTCACATTGTCCTGAGACAGATGGATCGACGATACTACTGAGCAGCCGATGCCGAGCATAAGTCCCGTGGCTGTCATCAGAAGCCAGAACGGTGAAAAGATATTTACGGCAGCAAGCGCATCGCTCCCTACGCCATGTCCAATGAACACTCCGTCAATAACCGTCATCACTGAAATGCACAACATCCCCAGCAAGGTCGGCAGAAGCATCTTGCTGAAAAGTTTCGGAATGCTGTCCGAACCGAAATCTATGGCGTCTCTCTGCATACAATCTTCGTTTCAAAAGATGCGAAGTTACGAAAAATAATTCCTATTTTTGTTTCTGTATGTCCTGATATATATAAAATGAGTGGGAAAAGAACCGTCAAGCTCTTCTCCCACCCGTTTTATTGTGCTTCTGTTTTTAGCCGATCATGTTCTTAGGGTCGAGGGCACTGTCGAGCTGCTCCTTGGTAAGGATGCCGTGCTCGAGGACAATGTCGTAAACTGAACGGTTGGTCTCGAGAGCCTCTTTGGCTACCTTGGTGCTGGCCTTGTAACCGATGATAGGGTTAAGTGCAGTCACGATGCCGATGCTGTTCTTGACCATCTCGTAGCAACGCTCCTTGTTTACGGTGATTCCTTCGATGCACTTTTCACGGAGCGTGTTCATGGCATTGGTCAGCCAGGTGATGCTTTCCATAATGGACTCGGCAATAACCGGCTCCATTACATTGAGCTGAAGCTGTCCGGCCTCTGCGGCAAATGAAACTGTCATATCGTTGCCGATGACCTTGAAGCAGACCTGGTTGGTAACTTCAGGAATGACAGGATTCACCTTGCCCGGCATGATGGAAGAACCGGGAGCCATAGGAGGAAGATTGATTTCCTTCAATCCGCAACGAGGTCCGGAAGCCAGGAGCCTGAGGTCATTGCAAATCTTGGAAAGCTTGACAGCCAGTCTCTTGAGAGCGCCGGAATAGCTTACATAAGCACCTGTATCCGGAGTAGCCTCCACGAGGTCAGGAGCGGCGATGAATTTCTCACCTGTAAGCTCGGTCAGTTTCTTGGCGCACAGTTCAGCAAAACCAGGCTTCGCGTTAAGACCGGTACCGATGGCCGTACCGCCCATATTGATTTCATATAGAAGGTTCACGTTTCTCTCAATGTTCAGAACTTCCTCGCCAAGATTTGTAGCATAAGCGTGGAATTCCTGTCCTGAAGTCATCGGCACTGCATCCTGAAGCTGGGTGCGTCCCATCTTGATTACGTCCTTGAACTCCTCTCCCTTCGCCTGGAATGCTGCGATAAGGTCATTGAGCGCCTTCACAAGATTCCTGTTCATGCGGATGAATGCATAACGGAAAGCGGAAGGATAGGCATCGTTGGTGGACTGAGCGCAGTTCACGTGGTCATTCGGAGAGCAGAACTGATATTCGCCCTTCTTGTGGCCCATAAGTTCAAGAGCCCTATTGGCAATCACCTCGTTCGCATTCATATTTACTGAGGTTCCGGCGCCGCCCTGCATCATGTCCACAGGGAACTGGTCGTGTAACTTGCCGCCGATGATCTCGCGGCATGCCTCTACGATAGCGTCGGCAATCTTCCCGTCCATCGCACCGAGTTCCTTGTTAGTCTGTGCAGCAGCCAGTTTGATGCAGGCCATTGCAATGACATAGTCCGGGTAGTCGCACATTCTGGTATTGGAAATCTTGTAGTTGTTGATGGCCCTCTGAGTCTGAACACCGTAATAGGCATCAACCGGAACCTGAAGTTCGCCAAGAAGGTCAGATTCAATTCTGAATTTCTCTTCGCTCATAACGAATCGTTATTATTTGCTTAAAAAATGTTTTATTTTTAGTCCTACAAAGGTAACATATAAAACGATTATAAGCAAACTGGCGAAAATGTCTTTAAGGCAAGAAGTAAAAAACGGCATTGCAAGTTTGCAAAAATTAGACGAAATTTGTGTCATTATTGGTAAGGAAACAAATCTTAGATATCTTAGATATCATTGATAATATGAACAGAACATTGAAACTGGTCTGCCTTTGTGCAGGTCTATTGGCCGTGTCAGTGAACGGCTATTCTTGGGGACAGAAGGGTCATGATGTGACTTGTGCGATTGCTCAGAAACATCTCACGAAAAAGGCTCAGAAGCAGATTGGCGAAATTCTTGACGGTAAATCCATAGTTTATTGGGCAAACTGGATGGACAATGCCAGTCATACTCCACAATACAAGCACACGAGCACCTGGCACTACAAGAACATTGACGCGGATGAGACTTACGAAAATGCTGAACTGAATGACAAGGGAGACGTCATACGTGCTGTCAATGAGCAGGTTGCAGCTCTCAAAAGCGGAAAATTGAGCAAGGAAGAGAAGGCTCTTTCACTGAAGTTTCTCGTTCACCTGATGGGTGACATGCATTGTCCTATGCATATGGGCCACAAGTCAGACCACGGCGGAAACCGTTGGCAGCTGACGTATTTCGGAAAAGGCACCAACCTTCACTCAATTTGGGATTCGGGGGTTATCGAGAGCGCGCACAAATGGACTTATTCAGAGTGGGTGGAACAGATTGACACCAACAGCAAGGAAATTGACGCTCAGATGGCACAGGGCACTCCTGAGTCTTGGGGCAAGGAAACCTATGAAATCTGCAAGAAGATCTATGACACCACGCCTGTCGGTTCAAAATTGTCTTATGACTATGTGAGCGAATGGACTGAAACCATTGAAACCCAGCTTCTCCGTGCCGGTCTTCGTCTTGCCCGCGTGCTGAATGAGATTTTCAAGTAATTTTTTGTATCTTTGTAGCGAATTTTTAGTTATTAAACAAAAGTCAGGTGGGACGCTCTATCGCGCTGGTCATTGACCAGTGAGGAAAGTCCGGACAGGAAAGGGCACCCTGCTGCGGAAAGCGCAGATGGGAGTAATCTTATGATGCCGTAACAGAAAACAACTGCCGACCGATACCGGAAGGCGAGGGTGAAAACGCGAGGTAAGAGCTCACGACGTCCGTCAGCGATGCCGGGCGGGTACGGTTCCAGGGCCTGCAAGACCAAATATACTAACAAATGAGGGCTGCCCGCCCGATGTCAGGGGGTAGGTTGCGCAGATAAATGATAGAGACAATAACAGAAACCGGCTTATGGTCCCGCCTGTTTTTTTTAGAATTCCAGAGTTGCCGTAACCGGATAGTGGTCAGAGATATACGGCACATCTGCAAAACTTTCTGTCACAGTTCGGAATTTCGGACATTTGCTGAATCCGCTATAATAGATGTAATCTATCGTCAGACCGTCTGTCGTGGCGAGATCCACGAACTGGTCCCCTATCGCAGCCTGTTTGAGAGGTTTCCCGAATGCATTGAAAGAAGGCGTGCTGTCTGTAGTGTCAGCTGTTGCGCGTGCGCTTGACATGATCTTGTTCAGGTCATTGAGGACAGCGTCTTGTGGCAGCACATTGAAATCTCCCGTAAGAATCATAGGAAATCCTTGAGGGTTGATACTGTCAATCCTGTCCACTATCAGTTTGAGCCCATTTTTCTCGGCAACGCGACCGATATGGTCAAGATGGGTATTTACGTAATAGAACTCTTTCCCGGATTTACGCATTTTGAGCAATGCCCATGTCGCTGTGCGTCTGCAGGCTGCATCCCATCCGAAAGAAGGCACGTCAGGTGTTTCTGACAGCCAGAATGTGCCCCATTTTTCAAGTTCTACTTTCTTGGTGTTGTAGAAAATCATCATTATCTCGCCGGAGGTCTTGCCGTCGTCCCTGCCGACTCCGACTCCGTCATAATCGGGGCATTGTTCCTTTATGTATTCTGTCTGAAAATCAAATGCTTCCTGCACGCCCATAATATCGGGTGCGAGGGTTTTCACCATCTCTGCTGATGCTGCTTTCCTGTATTCCCAGGAGTTTTCTCCGTCTTTGGCGACGCCCATTCTGATGTTGAATGATACTACGTTCAGTTCTTCCTGAGCGGGTTTGCACTGTGCAAATGTCATCAGGACTGATACGAGAAGCAGAAGTTTCAGTGATATTCTTTTCATATTCATTATGTGTTTATCATGCGAATATAGTCATTATTTTTGTCAATGTAGTATGGTGATTCGTGGATTTTCTCTAAATTCGTAACGGTGTAACTGTTTTATTTCATTGACATTGACAATTCTATTATGCTCAAGATATATTTTGCCGGTTCTATCCGTGGCGGGAGAACGGATGCAGAGCTCTACAAAAGGATGATCGAGTACCTGAAGAAGGATAACATTGTCCTGACTGAACATATCGGAGACCCTTCAATTATCGCAACTGAGGGTGCGGAGAAAAGCGACATTGACATTTACAGGCAGGATACTGCCTGGCTGCGGGAGGCTGATATGGTGATTGCGGAGTGCACTTCCCCATCGCTGGGTGTCGGCTATGAGCTTGCCTACGCTGAGAGGTTCGGCAAGCCTGTCCATATTCTCTATAACCGCTCCCGGGCCAATCTTTCGGCAATGCTGACCGGAGACGATTACTTCCACATTTATCCTTATTCGGATGAATGTGAGGTTTTCGCTATCTTGGAAAAGATTGTTTGCCGCTGAACCGGCTACTTGTGGCTGATCAGGTTCAGGAATTCGTTCCTGGTCCTCGCTGAGGTCAGAAAGGCGCCCGAGAATGCGGATGTGGTAGTGACAGCGTTTGATTTCTGTATTCCTCTGATCTGCATGCAGGTGTGAGTTGCCTCTATCACGACTGCTACGCCGAGCGGGTTGAGTGATTTCTGGAGGCAGTCACGGATTTCCACGGTAAGGCGTTCCTGTACTTGGAGACGTCTTGCATAAGTCTCCACGACGCGTGCTATCTTGCTGAGGCCGGTGATTTTTCCGTTTGGTATATACGCGACATGTGCTTTCCCCAAGAATGGAAGCATATGGTGCTCACACATTGAGTAAAGTTCAATATCCTTGACCAACACCATCTGCTGGTATTCTTCTTCGAACAATGCGGATTTGACGATTTCAATGCCGTCCTGCGAGTATCCCTTAGTGAGGAACTGCAACGACTTCGCTACTCTTTCCGGTGTCTTCAGAAGGCCTTCCCTTTCAGGGTTTTCCCCGAGAAGTCTGAGTATTTCCTTTACGTGCACGGCTATCTGCTCTGTGGTTTGCTTGTCGTACAAGTCTTCAGCGATATATCCCATAACGTGATCTATGTGTTCTAAAATTGATTGTGCTCAACCGCTTCCCTACTGCGGGTACGATTTATGCATCCGGACAATTGCGTTTGCTGCTACAAAATTAGACAAAAAAAGTTCATTATATGGATTTTTTATCTATATTTGCCGCCCGAAACGTATTAAAAAACGTTAACCATTGATTTTAAGAGATTTAAAAGATTAAAAGATAGGAGAGAAGAATATGTATTGGACACTTGAACTAGCAAGTAGCCTGGACGATGCTCCATGGCCAGCTTCAAAAGATGAACTTATAGATTACGCCAACCGCTCAGGCGCTCCGGAAGAGGTAATCGAGAACCTCCAGGAACTCGAAGACGACGGCGAAGTATATGAAAGCATAGAAGATATTTGGCCGGACTACCCTACCAAGGAGGACTTTTTCTTTAACGAGGAGGAGTATTAGTAGGTAAACTGCTGAATATTAGTAAATTAAACAGGTGTCAGTACGATTTATTCGTTTTGGCACCTGTTTTTTTCGTATAAGTGAATGTCGTTTGAAGGCATTTGGTGGCATATAGGAGAATATTGCGTCAATCTAATCGTACTTAGGATCGTACTTAGGATCGTACTTAAAATCGTACTTAAGAAAAAAAGGACAGTCTAGTTTTTCTTAAACGTTGAGCGGGTAGAAGGCTCGAATATAGTGGCATATTATGGAATCCTGCGGCTTTGCTATCACTATCACATGGTTAACCTGCATTATTCATAGCCACCACGCTTTGTCTTCGCAATAGCTGTCCGATTGGTCCGCATTTCCCCGGCACCACATGTTTTTTTCCATAAAATTCGAGAGGTCTTATGCGAATTTGTCGCTGAAGAGGAACTGGAACAGTCCGGTGAACAGGATTCCATTATTGTCCCTGTAGGGCATAATGTCGTCCTTGACGATAACAATCTTCTGGAAGGAATCATCAATGCGTTTGAGCGAATTCAGTTCCTGCTCACGTCTTTCTTCGGTTTCTATCTCGTAGGCCGACTGAATATAGTACTTCTCGTTCCCATCAGTAGCAATGAAATCTACCTCATATTGTTTGTATTCAGACTTGCCATCGACCATTTTACGGTGCTCAACGACTCCCACATCCACCACATAACCACGGTACAGCAATTCATTGAAGATGATGTTCTCCATCAGATGTGTCTGCTCCAATTGGCGGTAATTCAGCTTTGCGTTTCTAAGACCGACATCTATCGAGTAGTATTTCTTGATGTTCTCGTAATACTTGTTGCCCTTGATATTATAACGTCGGGCTTCGTTGAACAAGAATGCCTCTTCCAGATAGCCGATATACTTTGCAACTGTGTCATCCGTTATCTTGATTTTGCGGACACTTCCCAGCGTATTGGTGATACGTGTCGTATTGGTAAGGGAACCGATAGATGAGCATAAAGCATCGGCTATGGCTTCAAGCGCTTCCCGATTTTCAACGTTGTGGCGCTCGACCACATCGTCCAGATAGGTCTTCTTCCACAGTTTCTGGAGATAGGTGGTCTTCTGTTCAGCCGTCGGCATTTTCCTAAGTGCGGGAAGTCCTCCATAAGTGTAATACTCTTTCCACAGGTCATTGACACTTTCCTGTCGGTCCTGACAAAATTCGCGGAAAGTGAACGGAAGGACGCTGACCTCGTCGCTGCGCCCGCGGAAGATGGTATTGATTTCGGTAGAAAGAAACTTTGAATTGCTGCCGGTGACATACACATCTACATTCTGACGCTTATTAAGGCCATTGACAATCCTTTCGAATCCATCTACCTCCTGAATTTCGTCCAGAAAGACGTAGTAATTCTCAGTCTGCGAGGCAATTCTGGAATAAAGGTATTCTTTCAGCTTCTCACAAATCCCGCTTTACGTAAGCATTCATAATATTCTACTTTCGAAATCCACTGCAAATTTACAGTAAATTTCGAAAACAGCAAAGGTCAATTCTCAATTATTGGCAGTTTGCCTATACATCTCCTCCGTATTGTAGCACTTTTACGGAACAGACTAGCAAGAAATCGCCAAAAATGTAGCTTAACTCACTAGCAAAACTTGAATAAACTATCTATTAAACACAGGGTGAGGATATAAATCGGATGAACATGAATGCGGGCAAAATAAATATTCCTTCAACGAAGTTTATTCAGCTCTTTTATACATTGTTTTACATTTTACGCAGTGCGTTGCGAATATTTACGCAATGCAGATAAATATTTTATCGGCCAATGGCAATCGCTTATAAAAGAAGTATAAGTCTTATCTGTCCAGCCACCTTTGTAGTTCCGTTGATTTTTCCTTGCTCAGTGTCAATGGTTGGTCACATCCCTTAAGGCGAATCTGGAGACGGGAGTTGAAGAACATGCTTATCCTTGCTATTGAACAGATGTTCGCAATGTATTGCCTGTTGAGCCGGAAAAACATCTTCGGATCGAGTTCGCTCTCTAACTCGTGCATCGTGAATTGGATGGAATGGATGTCACCGTCTGCAGACTTGGCATACACGTGCCGCTGGTCGAAATAAAAATACAGGATGTCATTCACATTGACAGGAATCAGCTCTTCGCCTTTCCAGATCAATATGCGCTCCCTGTAGAACCGGAGTTCGCCGATGGCAGCATCAATATTGCTCTTGCTTGGAACATTCTTTCCTGCAATGCTCTCCGCTTTCTTAATCGCAGCTGAAAGGCTTTCATTATCAATAGGCTTGAGAAGGTAATCAACACCATTGCTCTTGAACGCCTTGAGCGCATATTCGTCATAGGCAGTAGTGAATATGACCATGCATTCAGGCATCACTGTTTGAAAAGCGCTGAACACCTCTTGGCCTCGCAGTCTTATGTCTGAGAATATCAGGTCATATCCTGAATGTTCCGAAAGTCTCGATATGACTTCCGAAATGGTTGTCAAAGGCCCGTCTATCTCCATTTCGGGCCGGAGTTTATGAATCATACGTCTTAACCTTCGGAAGCTTATTTCCTCGTCTTCAATTATCAGTGCTTTCATAATGATTTGATTATAGGAAGGCCAACCTCGAAAAAACGCTTGTCGCCCTCTCCGGTTATGCTTATCACTGGCTCCTTGCCGCATTCCATTGAATATCTCTGCCGCAGGTTCTTAAGCCCTATACCATCGCGTGACGTGCTGGGCACTGGGCCTTGGCTGTTATTGAACAGGCTATTGCTTACCACAAGTCTGTCTCCACGCTTGAAGACCAAAATCCGCAGCGGGTGCTCCGGTGACGGGCTGTTATGCTTGACAGCATTCTCTATCAGCAGCTGCATGCTCATCGTCAGAATCTTCTCATCGCTGCGGCATTCAAGACCGCTGTCACAGAAGTCTATGCTTGACGGGTAGCGGGTCTGCATGATTGATACGTATTCTTTAGCGAAGGTCATCGCCTCCGAAATCGGGACGATGTCTTTATCAAGGCTGTTGATGATATATCTGTATATCCTTGACAGAGAAATGATGAACCGTTCCGCCCTTTCAGAATCTTCTTCTATCAACCCTGAAAGTATATTAAGGCAGTTAAAGACAAAGTGAGGATCCATTTGTGATTTGAGAAGTCTTTTGGTCAAAAGAAGATTCTCCTCTTTTTGCTTGATGACGATATCTGTGTATTCTCGCAACACATGGAATTCGGCTACAAAACTGGCAACGATGCAAAAAATATATAAACTTCCCCAAAAGTCATCTGTTTCAGGTTTATATATAAATTCAGCGATAAACGTCTCATATAAAACAGCAATTAGAAGATTTAGGCAGATTGTTAAAAAACCGTTGATAATTAGTCTATTTGGCGTTATTCGTTGTGGCTCTTTCTTGTTTTGCAAAAAATATTCAAGAAGTAGACTGGTAAGAGTGAACGTGGCGCAATACCCGAAGTCTACGAAAAATCCGTTTATACTTATAGACCAAACGTTGTGACCGACATAAATGGCGCTCCATAGCAACGCATAAATGACGTATGCCGCTACGGAGAGGTACAACCATTTTTTTAAGAATGTCAATCTCATTTAGAAGATGTTTTGAAATGAATCAATCCTTTTGTTACATGCTTATAAATAATTGATTATTACTATTTAATTGGATACATTTTTTGTGGCTTTAAATTATAAGACAATTAAGTTATAAAGATGTATTCAACCAACATCACTGATAATCAGTGGCAAGTTATAGAAAAAAACATAAACGTGCAAGAATGGAAGAAGAGACATTACCTTCGAGGGTGCGCCGAAGGCTATCCAAAAGCAGGGACACAAGTTCCCGCGCCTGAAGAAGAATCTTGCCGACGGCGGATACCGAGGCTCGCTTGGTGACTGGGTAATGGAAAAATGCGGATGGGTCGTGGTGTTCGTGCTCTGGCCAATACCGCCGAGACGATGGTGCAACTCGAAACAGTATTTTATTCTCATATTTCGGATAAACCATGTATTCAGTCATCAAATCTTCCTGTTCGATACACGAATCTTCCTGCTCATACATTTCTGCAACAATAATATCTTGTAGCAGAATAAATTTGCTATATGATAACTTTTAAAAGCGTTTGCATGAAAACAAAAATCTTATTTCTAACGGCTTTGTGCTCTATGATTGTAGCATGCGTGATATCTGTTGACTAAGTAACTATCGTTGCGATGAAAAAGATTATTTTATTCATATCATTCCTTGTCACTTTTGTGGTAGGGTTATCGGCTCAAAGTTCATATCCAAAAGACGATATCTCAAACTTCAGGAGCCGAGGCTATAAGGGTAATGCCTTGTACACGAATCATTATATAGTGTGGCAAGGTGTGGAAACATCCCATGGATACATGTTTAACAGCCATCATTATTTAGGTGCTGGTGTAGGGGCGTTTTTTCTGCCGCTTGACAAGGTCCCTGCTTTCGGAAGAGTCTTTGTCGAATACAATGCTTATTTCCGGAAAAAGGCCAGCACGCCGACCGCTGGAGTGAAAGCAGGCTTTTGCCATGCCATGAATTATAACAATGACTGCAAGTTCCGTAACGCTGCGGAATTAGAGCCGTCTGTAGGCTGGAGCTGGACGTTGCAATCCGGTAAAGGCCTGTTATTGGGCTTGTCCTACCCATTTTATGTGACGTCCAAGCCTAATACGACTGTGTCAATCTATGGGATGCCGAAGATTTCATTCGGAATTGAGTTTTAGTCGGACCACTTGCTTCTGAACTGATCTGTATGCCTTTCTTGATTCATAACTATCAAGAAAGGCTTTTTTTAACAAATGCATTATGCTTGTTGTTTTTTTTCAGCGACGGCCTTTATGCAACCTGAAACGGAATCATATTGTCATATTCCGGATAAACCATGTATCCAGTCATCAAATCTTCCTATTTGATACACGAATCTTCCTATTCATACATTTCTCCAACACTTATAATATGACGAAATATATATTTGCGGTATGAAAATATTACTAAAATATGCCTGATTATGATTAGTTTTTTGAAAACAATAAATTGATAGATGTTATGAAACGAATTTTAGTGTCCTGTTTTATCTATGCAATATTTGCATGTAACATTCTTGCTCAAACTCAGATGAATAGAAGTTATCTCTACAACAGGGGATATAAAGCAAATATTCAGGCAGCTGTGTTGTTTGCAAACAACAGCGAACTTAGTTCAATATCCTCGTCACATGGATATTCCTTTGGAAACGGATTGTATCTCGGTGGTGGTACCGGCATAGTCTATAGCCCTATACGCAAACTCAATGTGAAGAATCAGATAATCATTCCTTTCTTTGGTGAGATCAAGTATTCGTTCCTCAAGAATGCAATTGTCAGCCCTTTCGTAGATGTGGTTGCAGGCGGGGCCTATAACTATTCTTCGTATGGTACAGGGTATCTGCTGAAACCTTCAGTAGGATTGGATGTGTGGAGATTTTCCGCATCTGTTGGCGTTGGTCGTTATGCCATTAATTATGCGACGGTAGATGGCAGGCAAAATGGTGAACCGGCAATTATCGGAGATAAGCAAACGAGCACAGGACTTTTTGTCTCTATTGCTTACAATTTCAGATAATAATTTGCGGAATATCTAAGATTTCCTTTGTATTGAGTTTTAGTGTAACCAAATGCAATGGGGATTAGTATATACGTCATGAATAGTTAATACATACCATCAAAGAACAATTAGTCAAATTGTGAGAATCACCAATGTTTTTTTCAATTTGACTAATTTATTGTTAGCACATGTCATCTCGAACTATGTATTAGTAGTTGACATACTTTTCCCTTCGTAGGTATCCGAGAAGTAAGGCGAAAAGACAAAAGGCAAGGCAAATTCGCAGCCCATTCCGGGTGCGTTTTGTCTTGCCTTTGTTGTCTTGTATTGTCGCCTAACCAGTGCGTCACCTTCCGGAGGAAAGGAAGGCCACCCGTTTACCGGGAGGTAAGTGAATGTTCAACATAAAGCAAATCAATCATGCTACTGACACTGCAATTTCAGGGTGAGGTCTTCCTGTGCCATTCCACGTTAAAATCTGATATAATGGACGAATTCCTTCTTTGACGGAACGAGCGGCTCGGACTTCAGGCCTATCTTCTTGAAGTCAATCTCTTTAAGGTCAATGCATCTGATTCCTCCATCATACATGGAGCGATAATAGAACCTCAAACCTGACATGTCGGTTACACAAGTGCATTGGGTTGCAGACGGGATGTCAGCCGGCGTTTCGTCAACCGGGAACTGCGCCCCGATCGGAATCTCCATTGAGCCGAGAATGTGAAAGGCAGTGAACACGGAGCCCTCTGCGTCAGGCTTCTGCGGTGCGGTGTTCTGGAAGAAGGCCGCGCGTACAAACCTTGAAGGCGGAGTGAAATCCCCCGGCAGACCAATCATCGCGCTTCCTCCTCCGAAAGATGACAGGGACATATTTCCAAGCGTATGTGGTTCGGTGCGGCCAGGCAGAAGGTTTACATAGTTGTTGAGATTGGTGAGCTGCCAGTCGAAAGATGGAGAGTTGGTCAGCACGCCCAGATTGTTTTCATAGAAAACGCACTTTCCGTCGATAATCTCCAACACGATCTGGCGGCCTGACGGCTCGGCGAACCTCCAATGCACGGTCGAGGAGCGCGGATCGAATCCATGGATATGTACCCTTGCGATCTCGGCCTTGACCTCATCGACGGTGGCGCAGCGCCCGAGAATGTAGGAGACCAGCTGGAAATCAGATATGTTGGTCTCATAGTTAGCTTCTGAATACTCCTCGTACTTTCCGTAGTCAGGAAAATAGAAGAGGCCGGCGGAGAGGCCTTTCTCATTCATGCCCTCCATCATCAGCTCGTCCTGGACCACCGAGACGCCCACGTAGCCATATACATTGGTGAAACTTCTGCCAGTCCCTCCCCCGGGGATGAAGGATTTCCAACTGTGGCCGCGAGGTACGACAACCCAACGGCAGTCATTGTCGGAGGCGGCCCACTCGATCGTGCGCGCCACTACGGTGCTTCCGTCCTTGGCTTTGAGGGTGATGCCTGTGCAGGCATAGCAGTTCTGGAATGATGCCATCAAGGCCGCTGCGGCCAGAATGATGGCGGTAAGAATCGATAAACGTTTCATAAATCATGTGGTTAAAATATGTATATACCAGAGCGCTAACCTGGTATATACCAGTAGGTTCATGAGAAGAACGACCCGCAAATTGCGAGCCATTCTTCCCATATTCATTGAAAAAAGTCTTTCTGACAAACAAGTTATTCAATTGCGACTGTCGCCATCGTATAGACCCTTCCGCTGCGGTGTATTTTCCTGATTTTAGTCGACTCTATAGCCGAAAATGACAAAACGTCCGGTGGATTGGCGTTTGGCCGGACAAAATGAGATAAAATAAGATTTATTTCGAGCGAAAGATTCATTAGTCATCAATCAAATATCCCAGCATCTCAGAAGCCACTTCTGGCATAAAGGCGCGCATGACGTTGTCCTCTTTCTGGTGTAGATTGCCGGCAAGCTCTATGCTGCCGAACCATAGAATCGATCTGTCTATGCTGCACAATTAAGTGCAAGAAAATATAGCACAATAGTTGTTTTATGTGCTAAAAAGTGTAATTTTGTCTATAAGACACATGCTAGAAAATGTAGTTGTAAATAACAAGGACACTTAAATGCAAACTGCTATGAAACTTTACGGATTATTCGGAATAGCCTGCTTATCTGCTGCTTTGACAATATCATCTTGTGCTAAATCTGAGCGGCGGACCTCAGGGTGGGATGTCAAATTTGAAGACTGGCCGCTTACCGACTGCTCGACAAGCACACGGCCGGTCCGGGACCTCGTGGCATATAAAGTGCTTGGCGTACCATACAAGTGGGAGGAGGACTGGCTGAGTGGCACGACATATATCATTAAGCCCGACTTTAATGGAACGAAGTCATCTTTCTCCTACAAAGATTATTTGGAAAAGAATCTTTGTAGTGGGACTCATGGAGCGTATGAGAACCTTATCGAGTCTAAGACAGACATGATAATCGCAAGCCGAGATATTTCAAGGAATGAATTGAAATCAGCCAATGACGTGGGAATCAAAATCATAACCAAGCCTGTGGCCATCGACGCGTTGGTGTTCATCGTCAATCCCAAGAATCCAGTCAGGAATCTGAGTTCGGATCAAGTGCGGAAGATTTACACTGGTGAGATAACCAACTGGAAAGAGGTAGGAGGCGTTGACCACACCATCACTCCTTATATCCGTGATACTGATTCCGGAAGCCAGGAAAAAATGGAGACCCTTGTAATGGCTGGGCTGACTATGATTGACGGTACTTATATGCCTGAAATCATTGGCTCACAAATGGCATCGCCATATTTGCAGATAGAGATGGATGAATACGGCATCGGCTACACACCATTCTTCTATTGCACGGCGATGGTTCGTGATTTGATGAAAGTGAATATGTTGTCCATCGATAGCGTCGTACCGAGCAAAGAGTCTCTGAAAAATAATACCTACCCTTTTGTATCAAGCATCTATGCTGCAATCCGCGAGACGGAAAGCCAAGAGAGTATAGCACACAAACTTTTCCAGTTCATCTTTACGAAAAGTGGTGCGGATATGATTGACGAGAGCGGCTATATCGCAATCAAGGACTGAATGGACGTATATTACCTTTCTAAAATAATTTGTAATGGAGCTAAGTAAGACACTTGCTGTTTGGCTTACCGTGATGACGGCAGCCTGTTCCTGCAACAGAGAAGCATTCAAGCCTGTAGATAATGTCGTTTTCATACAGGACGCAAGACTTGAGGAGGCTGGGCAGACACTTTCGCCTGGCGATGCCTTTCATCTTCATGGTATAGGCTGCCAACAGACGGACAATGTCATGCTTACATTTACTTGGAAGACCGGTGACGCAACTATTCCTGTATGTAAGGTGTCCGGTATCTATGCAAAGAAACAAGATGTGACGCCAGTCGGCATAACCGCCGTCCTTCCATATAGGTATCCGGCAGCGGATGTAGAAGTCAGCGTAATGCGTGAGGGAAAGCTGCAGAGAATCGGATTATTGAGAATCACGGACGGACAGTCGCCGAAGGAATTGAGACTCTATGGAGTCAGCCATGTGTCCGGCAAAATTGACGGATTCATGCTTGGCATGAACAATGCCTGCCAGAAATCCCTTGAGGTTGCACTGCCTGAGAATTTCCATTCAGTCATCAATGTTCCGCTATCATATGGACTTTGTGGCATCTCTGGGAAGGACGGGCACCGGACAGCCGTATGTGTCGATTTCTTCACCGGCGAGGTCAAGACTCTCGCTATTGATGTCATGGCATTATTCCTGACTCCGTCAAATGCCGCCGTGGCTGTTGTATGTCATGATGGCATCTGCGCCTTGCGGACATTGCCGATTGAAATCGGAGCCGACTATATGACAAAGTCGGACGCACTTGGACCTGTGCAGCCGACATTTGCCATGCCAGATGGCCTGAAGCCTGAATATTTCGGAAACTATCCAGGAGTGTCCATCGGAACGGAAGAATCCACTTCATATCTTCTTTCTGCAAACAAGGGTGATGGCAACTGGACTGCGGTCATGCTGGACAAAGAGGGCTTCCACATAATGGAGGATATCGCAGCCGAATCATTGATTCCGTTCAGGGCGGGCAGTGATGCCGGCTATATTGTCACATGCGGAGGGTTGAGTCTGTTCCGCCTGGTCAATCCTGAAAACGGAACTATCGGCAAAGCCATTTACACCTGCAAAATCGGCCAGATAATATCCGCCACGTCGAATTCTGAAAAGCCTGGCCACATTCTTCTGAACGTTTCGGAGACATCCAATGGCTTGCAAATCTATGATCTTGCTTGGAACGACACGAAATCTCTATCCCATATCACTTTGCCGAATTCAGCAAACGACTATGCAGAAGTTCTGATGGCGAACTGACTCTAAAACAGACTGGGCTCTTGATTACTCAAGATCCTCAAGTGAACCGAACAATATTTTAATACAGCGTGGAATTGCGGACAGAAAATGTCCTGAATTCCACGCTGTATTATATAAATTCGTTATGAAGTCAGGCGAGAATTCGTCCCACCACCTCATCAGAACTTGAATGACAATCCTGCCGACACGTAGCCTGCGTCATGGCCGCCCTCCACCCAGAGTCCGGCCTTGTTGCAGAAGTACCAGCGGAGTCCGGCAGTGGCCAATATGCCCATCTTCGTGTCCATCTTGTTGAATGTGGAACTGGCCTTCTCTCCGCTTTCGTGGTCAGTGGTGTGTTCTCCGATCAGTCCGGCATCGATCATCGCCCTCGCGTAGAGTTCGAGACGGCTGCATAGTGTTATGTGGTAACTGAGACCTGCTGCAAAGTCAACTCTGTTGCAGTACGTGTCCTGTTGTTTGTCGCCATAGCCGTTGTCCAGCATCCAGTTGTAGCTGTAGCGGGAGTATTCGCCTCCTATTGACCAGCCCAGGCTTCCGAAACGTCCGAAATCAAGGAAGCAGATGTCCGAATATATCATTATCGGAGGGACAGCCATCTTGAATGAGGATTTGGAGCCGTCAGTGGCATGCTTCATCACCTTTGTCCACTCCGCGATCACAGGGGAGGCGCCGACCTGGATTGTCCTCGTGTATTTCGGGAACACTATCTCAGATTTGGTACGCTTCCAGTCCACGTTCTTATTGGCGTCGGAAGAGGCGATTCCTCCCTGGACACCGACCTGCCCGTCCTTGAGCTTCCCATCCACGCGGAGAGCAGTGCCTCCGTAAGATGATTCCCACGCATGGATGACATCCATGAACGTGCTGAATTCGCCCTCCCGTATCCTTGCGGCAAATTCCGGATAGTCATATATCTTTCCGAAATACTTGTTCAGCATAGACCCGGACATCGGCGGATCAGCCTTGTCAAAGATGCTGTTGCGGGTATCAGACCCGACCATTATGGCCATGTCCCCGGCAATGCTAAGGTACCACGAACGGACCGGTCTCACGACCGTGATGTTCCTTCCCGTCCTTTCAGCTTCGACAGTGAAAAGAGAGTACAGGTCAATGCCTTTGCCCCGGTATTCCTCACGCACCCATTCGACACTTGCCGGGCCTCCCAATGCTCCGTACATCTTGACCAGTCTCTTCACGTATTTGTCAGAACCGTCAAGAAGCAGGGAATCGACATCTTCATTGATATATCTCATCCTCTTGCCGTCGGCGGTGAGGCTTATTTCAATGTTGTCGGGGCGGTTGACGAGAGCCGAACGGAGATAACCGTCAATGACTTTGTCCTCTCCCTTGTTGAGCCATACTCTGACTTTGACATTCTCTTCCTTCTCACGCTTTGTCTTCTTGTCGGAAACGGTGTGTGCGTGCGACGTGATACCTGCAGACAGGGCCAATGCCGTCAAGACGCAGGTGATGATTCCCGTTTTCATGTCCTATTCGGCGTCAACGGAGAAACTTAAGGCGAAACTGCCGCCGCCATAGCTGCCGGTGAAGATGTAATTCTTCTTGTCCGCCGTCTTCCGGTAGATTTCAGCACCTTCGCTCTTGGTGAAGCCAGCAGGTATGAACTTGGCGTAATAGGTGGTCGACACGGACTTGTCGCACTTGTAGTCGAAGAAGGTCAATGTCTTCATGCTGCCGAGTTCTTTATACTGCCAATTCTCGACTTCCCCGTCAAATACAGGAAAGCCGTCCAGGAATGGATACTCCTTGACAACAGTGGCCCAAGTCACCTTGTCTTCATGGTTAATTGAAGGTTTGTTCCCTGACTCTTCCTTGCCGCAGCTGAAAATCATCATTGCGGCACAGATGAATAATAATAACTTTTTCATGTCGTTAGTGTTTTATATGACACAAATATACTACCCCCCCCCTAAATTACAAGAAAAAAATTTACTTTTTTTATAATCTGTTCAGTTCCTCCAGATTCCTGTCAATTTTCTCGAATCTTTGCTTTCCGAAACCATATGTCAATCGCAGCAGAATCTTGCGGCTCTCCCCATGCCCCCATGACGACAGTATCAGGTTATCTTTTGTTCCATAACTGTCCCAACGCTCAGTGTGGAAGACATCCGTCATCAGCAGGGCTATGCGCAGGCAGCCGTCAAGCCAACTCTTATTGAGGCCCAGGTCAACGCTGCCTGTCGGCCTGCAGACCTCATAGCTTCCGCCCTGCCGTTTGGAATAGAATCGCCCTGAGATTTCGAGGTTGATGCCGAGCGGCAAGAGAAAGCTGTTGCTTGAAGACAAGAAACAGGACGGACGTCTGTACTCATGTCTGTACGTTTCGTAATCCAGTTTGTTCATGAAGTAGTAAAGTCCGACGTTTGTGCTGAAGTCCCACCAAGGTGTGAGGCGTTTGGAGAATACGGCGTCGAACCCGACCTGTTGCTGGGTTCCGATATTCTTCGTCGTCATGATTGTCTTGTCGCTTCCATATACATCCGTAAGTGATGTGAAATAGTCATCGAGATGGTTGTAATAGAGGTTCAATGACAGACTGCTCCAGGTGTATGACAGCATAATCTTGTTGCACACTTGAGGCTTGAGAAACGGATTGCCTTTCCAATAGGACAATTCGTCGAGCAGGTATTCAAACGGGTTCAGGTCCTCGTACCTGGGCTTGTCCTGTCTTCTGCTGTAGAGCAATGCGATTTTGTTCTTTCCGTTGATGTTGTATGTTGCACTGAAATTCGGGAACAACCGAAGATGGTTCCCGGTGTTCGTCTCAGCATCCTGACTCGTCATGGAAAGTAGCCTGCTGAATGTGTGCATATACTCCATCCGCAGTCCGGCACTTAATTCAATCTTATTCCATGTGCGGGTATATTGCGCATAGGCCTCAAGGTTCTTTTCCTTGTACAGGAAGTCGTTCGAACGTCCAGTATCCATGACTCCGTTCTTCTTGAAGATAAATGAATTGTCGCTCCCGATAAACGTTGTCTTGACACCTGCAAGTATTTCGTTCTGAGCATTTGGCCTGTATTTGTAGTCTGCCAGAAGCGCATAGATGTCAATATCCTTGTCAGGTTCCGAGTAAAAGAAATCGGAACGGATGGGCGTGTCGTCTGCCGTGAAATACTCATTGGGTTGTTCGCAGCGTGCTTTGCCGTCGAAATGGGTCCAGTCAGCGGAGAATGATATTTGTGTATTTGATGATGGCCGGTACTGATAACTCAGACTGTTGTTGTACTGGAGATTTTTCTGTTCAATATAGTTGTTGCGGGCTTTGAGTATATTGACCAGCCGGTCCGTTCCCTGATAGATTTCTGTCGTTGTCCGTGTCTCTCCTGGACCTGCGAGAACGTTTACGGTGCTGCTTATGAAAAGTCTGTTCTTTTGATTAGGCTGCCAGGAAAAGTCAATGCCAGCCGAGTAGGTGTTGCGCTTGTCCGTGTCAGCCGTCTCGGATATGTTCTTGTCCCCATTCTGGACCTTTTCGTAACCATAATCCATCGCGTGGTGCCCTATACTGTGGTTGTAGCTCAGCCCCAATTGCCATTTGTCCGTATTGTACGACATGGCGAGGTCTGAATTCTGTTTCAGGTTTTCCCAGTAACCGACGCCATGTGATGTGGTTATGAAAAAGCCCGATCGCCCCGATGCTTTGAGGATAATGTTTATAATACCACCGGAGCCATCTGCCCCGAAGCTTGCATCAGGGTTATGAGAAATCTCTATTTGAGAGATCTTATCGGAAGAGAGGGTGCGGAGATAAGTTGACAATTCGTCTCCCTGCAGCATGATCTTTCTTCCGTTGACATATATGGCTGTTCCTCCCAGAGACGCCAGAGAAATGTCGCCTTTATTGTTTACGGAAATGCCGGGGGAATGCTTCAACACGTCCAAGGCGTTCCCTACGTCGGTAAGGTAGGATTGCGCGACATGAATCTGAATCTTTCCATTCGAGGAAGTCGTCATCGGACGTGATTTCCGCGCGGTGACTACGGCATCTTTCAATGAAATCTCCTCCGGTTCCAAATGAATGTCCGGAAGCGTCTGAGATTCTGCAAGGGAGATGTCCTTCTGGAACTCCTTATATCCAAGTGTCTTTATGCATAGGAGAAACTTGCCGTTGTGGACTGGAAAAAGATACTGCCCGTTGCTGTCGGTTATAGTGGTTTCCATCAATACATTATCCGGTAATGATGCCAGCATGACGACAGCAGCGTCAAGTCCTTTTCCCTGTTCGTCCAAGACTCTTCCTCTTATACCGTCTTGAGCATATGCGGATAAAGCTTGGCTCATTCCAATGCAAGACAATAGAATCCTTATGATAAAAACACTCGTGTCAATCGATTTCAAACGTGGCATAGTTGTTATGTTGGTGGTTCTACGGCGCAAATATACTACCCCCCCCTAAATTACAAGAAAAAAATTCACTTTTTCTATAATCGGCCATCTATACGAAAGACTATAAAAGGGAGAACGGGATAGAATATGTTCCTGTCTATATGACAATGTTCCTGTAAGTCGCTTTAATCTGCCCGTTATTCCTCCTGACAATCAGTCGGTTAAGATACAAATCCCGTTTTACGTAAGCATTCATAATATTCTACTTTCGAAATCTACTGTAAATTTACAGTGGATTTCGAAAGCACCAAAGGTCAATTCTCACTGGTAAATTTTCTGCAAAAACAATAAAAAGTTCAGAACGGCTGAAAGATAGATACACTTCCGTCGTTCTGTTTATGCAAGGCATTTCGCTAAATGTGGATTTGACGAAATGGAAATCTAGTTTAGGTTGAATATTTATACTTTCTACTACTTTAGCTGAAATACAGATTATTTTAGTTACTTTTGGGATATTCTATCGAACATTAAACTTGCATGAAATGAAAAAGTTTTATTTGGTTATTGTTGCTTTATGCTTAAGTGTTGTCGCACATGGACAATTACGGCCTCCCGTTCAGTCCGATACGCTTGTTGTTCAGTCAGTCAAATATAATTATTCGGACATACGGAAAGAGAACTGGCCGTGCAATATCATTGTCAAAAGTACGACGTCGTTTCAGTTTGGAGATCAAGTGGTCAATATCAAAGACGCGAGAGAGGGGTTATATGATTCTAAATTTAAATGCACGGAGATTCGGTTTCGGATGGAGGATAATGAGAATCTGAGCTATTATGAAAAAGGCAGCACGTCTTTTATCGTATATTCTGGATATGAATTTGAGTGCAAGAACAATTTGTCGCCAATGATAGAGGCCTCTTCTTCATCAAACGGTATAACCTTGAAAGGGCGCAATGTTGTAGGAATAATTGCAAAACCAGAATATAATGTCAAAGTGTCCGGAACTGTTGTTGTGACGATATGGGTTGACACATATGGGAATGTCACAAAAGCACAACCAGGAGCAGAGGGAACTACCGTTGAGAATTCCGAATTATGGAATTCAGCACGAAAAGCTGCACTTGCAACACATTTCAATACCGATGCCAATGCACCTTCACTCCAGCAAGGAACTATTACATATGTATTTAAATTGCATTGATTGGAAACACGTTGGTATACTGAGACTTTGGGACGAGGTACTTCACTTAGGCGATAAAGAGCGCAACGCGCAGTTGTATGGACTGTTGTAACATGATTTGTGAATCAGTCTATTAGACTAATCTCTATCTATTATAATTTCCCACTTATCTAATTATTAGACAAAGCAATTAGACGAGTAAGTAGATAACAAACACCAGCCCTTTTCTCCGTAGGTATCCGCGAAGTAAGGCGAAAAGACAAACGGCAAGGCAAATTCGCAGCCTTTGGTAATTGAATATAAACCCGAAGCGAACTTTTCTTCGCAGAGGTCAATCACGCCGTCACGACGGTCAATCAACAGATCAATCTGGGATCTCTTTCCGGACTCATTTCGCCTCTCCATGAACACTGACGGGTAGCCACACCTGATATGCCCAAAGCAGTTTAGATCTGAGAGATGAGGTTCATACACAGATGTTCAAACGCGAATCCCGTCCACGCACGATGCATGGAAGAATCAATTCTGTTTGTCCAGAAATTCTCGTCATCTCCATAGTTATCCTGAACAAAATCAGATTTGCGAGTTTCCCAGGACGGCAGACTCCCATGAGATAATTCTTCAGCATCCTGAATGCGGCATGCCAGTCCTTTGGCGTATCTACATCTTCCCCCCCAGACCGTCTTAAAAGTCAGTTATCAAACCCTCTGAGAGTACGATTTTC
>OHLI01000180.1_pt1 | contig 42964 bp, 45 predicted proteins | sample 1569051 | NCBI WGS metagenome assembly OHLI01 (sample SAMEA3879561, study PRJEB24766) | human gut metagenome | biome: human-associated habitat; feature: feces | place: USA | collected 1985/1987
GCTACGGCAGGACGGAGTATCTTGCGGGGTTTATCGTCGCGGCGACTTCGGTCGTGGTCGGCGGGCTGTTTCTGATAAGGTCGCTTAACCGCATGGCGATGCCCGAGCCGGTATGGTTCGGTGTAAAAAGTTGCATATTGATATCGGTGACCGTGCCGGTAAAACTCGGACTGGGGCTTACCTACTATTTTGCCGACAAGAAGATGAAGTCGCCTGCGCTCAAAGCCTTGGCGATTGACAGTTTTATGGACGTCGGCATAACGGTGACTTCGGTGGTGTCGTTTGCGGTGTCTGCTCGCGTCGACTACGCCGCGGACGCGATTGTCGGCATCGTCATAAGCATTGCGGTTATCGTATTTGCGATAAAGGCAGTCAGGGACAACGTAAAGGCGGTTGTGTCGGGTGACGGCGCAAACGACGAGAAAGAAGCGATATACAAAGAGTGCGAAAAGGTCGGCGTGACCGTTGTGAAGACTGAGCTACACGATTACGGTTACGGCGCAAAAATCGGCGTCGTCATCGTGAAAAACGGCGACGAAAACGTATTTTCCGACGTTTCCCGAAAAGTTCGCGAAAAAACTGGCGCGGAAATTAAATTTATCATTGAAAATAACGGCGAAAACGCCGAAGAACAAAACAACTGAGGTGAAGATATGAGAAAGAAAAAATTCGACGAAACGAACGACGTTTCTTTCAGCGTGGAAACAACCGAATTCGGCACGCGTGAAAAGAGAAAGAAAGAGAAAAAGGTCCTTTCGCCCGAAGAAAAGAAAAAGCGTACGATAAAAGCGCTGATTATCACGGCAAGCGTCGTGCTTGTCCTTGCGATATTCTTTGGCGGTTGCGCGATAAGTTCGGCTGTCGGCACGAAGTCGCTTATCAAGCAAGGGCAGAGTTTTGATAAAGTCGAATATACCGAGGAGCACAAGCAGATTGTGCCTACTTTCGACAAGGAACTCGGCTATTACGTGTTTGAAAAAAAGGACGGGCGCGAGTTCAAGGTGTTGCAATTTACCGACGTCCATATCGGCGGCGGCGCGTTTTCGCACAAAAAGGACGCGTGGGCAATGAACGCCGTCGCGACGATGATACAAAAGGAAAAACCCGACTTCGTCGTGGTCACGGGCGACATCGCGTATCCCGTACCTTTCCAGTCGGGCACGTTCAACAACAAAAACGCCACGATGATTTTCGCGGAAATGATGGAAACCCTCGGCGTGTACTGGACGTTCGCGTTCGGCAACCACGACACCGAGTATTACAGCCGTTATTCGCGCGTGGATATCTGCAACTATTATAAGGAAAGAAACTTTAAGTACTGCTTGTTCGACGCGGGCGTGTGCGACGAAAAGGACTATATCGGCGACGACGCAATGGGATTTGGCAACAATATGTTCGTGGTCAAAAATTCGGACGGCAGCATCAATCAGGCGCTCGTAACGTTCGACAGCCACAGCTACATCGATGGCGACTACTTCGGCGCGGCGTGGAAATACGACAATATCCACCAGTGCCAGGTCGATTGGTATACCCGCGAAATGGCGAAGTTGAGAAAAGCAAACGGCAATAAAGCCGTCAACAACCTTGTGTTCTTCCACATTCCGCTGCGCGAATACCGCGACGCCTGGGCTAACATTATCGACAAACTCGGCGACGGTAAAACACCGAACGTCGGCGATAAATTTGTATCCGACCGCGGCACGACCGAGTTTATCTACGGTACGATGGGCGAAAACAACAAAACCAAAAACGGTCAGCGCACATACGGCGTCTTTTGCGGAATGCGTACGGACGAACTGTTTGAGGCAGGGCTTAAAAACGATATGCAGGGCGTTTTCTGTGGTCACGACCACTACAACAACTTCTCCGTAAACTACACGCCGAAGGGCGCGGAACGCTCGATACGTCTGACGTACGGCATGTCCATCGACTACCTCGCCTACGTCAGCGTCAGAGATCACGCACAACGTGGCTGCACGCAAATCTTGCTGAAAGCCGATAACTCCTTTGAATGCGCCCCCAAAAACTACTATAAGGACTACAACGTGACTCCCGAAAAACCCGAAAGGAAGAAATAACGTTTCCGCAATTCCAGACTACAAAAAGGCTTGCCACGCGGCAAGCCTTTTTCTTTGCGTTGTTCGGCGTGCCGATGTCATAAAACCGTTTGTTTTTTTCTGGCATACAACAAAAACAGGAAATTTTTCATAAGCTCGTTGACAAACGGAACCGGTGCCGATTTATAATTTATAATATACGCGCGAAGATTTTCGTCCGGGGGGCAATGTTTTAACAAACGAAAAAACAATTGTGGAGTGTTTGATAACAAGTCGCGCGTTTTCGCGATATCGTTTCGGGAAAGGCAAGGGGGTATTATGCACAAAGAAAGCAAGCTCGCAAAAAACAAGGCGTTCGGAATCTTTCTGATGATTCTCGGACTGTTCGGTTTTCTGATTATCATACACAGGCTGTGCTGTTACAAGTTCGAATATGACGAAAAATTCAGTCCTGTCGATTACGGAAAATTTAATATCCTGTCTTTCTTCACAATTCAATCCAACGTGTTCGTATACGTGTATCTTATTTGCGCGGGGCTTGCGTCTCTCGGCGTCGAGGGGGCAAAGAAGGTTGCGTACAATCCGCTTGTCGGCGCAATGGCAACGACGTATATCCTTGTTACCGGGCTCGTATACACTGCGGGCATTCCCATGGGATTTACTCCGTCGTTCAAGTGGGGCGATTCCTACCACGCGATGAGCAGTTTCATTCAGGTGTATTTCCATATGATTATCCCGCCGATTATGCTGATTCTGTGGTTTTTCCCGTTCACGGACAGGCGCACGAATCATAAGACGGTATGGGCGTTTGCGATATATCCGTTTGTGTATTCGCTCTTTTCCATAATCCGGGGCGCGGTGGGAAAAATGCACTTTTATCCTTATCCGTTTTATCGTCCCGAATTTATATGGTCGATATTCTCAAAAGGCGACGTCAATTATCCGCTTGCGTATTTTATGATGTTCATCGTGCTTATGGCGGGAATGTTGCTGTTTGTCGGCATAGGCAGGCTTATGATGTTCATAAACGATAAAATGATAAATAAAACGTTTTGCCGTGGCGACGAGTGCACGGTGAGCGAACAAAGCGACGCGGACGCCGGTTAAGTCTTCCGATATTCGGTTGTTGACTTTGGGGCGAAATGGTGATATTCTATCGTTGCAAAAAAGGAGAAAATATGAAAGCGGCAATTATAGGGCTGGGCGTTATCGGAAAGGTTCATTACGACGTTTTGAAAAGGCAGGGTGAAGACATAGTTGCACTTTGCGACATAGATGCGGCAAAGTTGAACGGCTACGACAACGTCAAAAAATATTTCGACTACAAGAAGATGCTGGATGAAGAGCAAATCGACGTCGTGCATATTTGCACGCCGCACTATCTGCACGCCGATATGACGATATACGCGCTTGAAAGAAACGTGAACGTTTTATGCGAAAAACCGCTGTGCATAAAAAAAGAAGACGTCGCGCGGATTATCGACGCGGAGAATAAGTCCGAGGCGATGCTCGGCGTATGCCTGCAAAACAGATATAATAAGTCCAGTCAATTTGTCAAAAGGTATTTTCAAAACAAAAAAATCGATTTCGCTTTCGGCAACGTGTTGTGGCATCGCGACAAGGCGTATTACGCGTCGGGAGAATGGCGGGGCAAGAAAGAAACCGAAGGCGGCGGAGTGCTTATCAATCAGGCAATACATACGCTTGACCTGATGCAATGGATTTGCGGTGAGCCGACGAGCGTCCTCGCCAACACGTACAATTATTCGCTTAAAGACGTCATCGAGGTGGAAGACACCGCCGTCGCGCTGTTCAAAGGCGACACGGATTTTGAGTTTTTTGCCACTAATACCGCAAAAACCGATTTACCTGTCGAAATACGTTTCGTTGCAGGCGGTGATATCGTTACGCTTTATCCCGATAAGGTGCTTATCAACGGCGAGGTTGCCGATATCGAAAACGAAATCGAATGGAACGGGAAACGCTCCTACGGCAACGGACACGAGAAACTTATCGGTCATTTTTACGATTGCGTCGCGAAAAAAGAAAAATTTCCGATTGACGGCAGCGAAGCGGCAAAATGCGTGAAAGAAGTCCTTTCCGCGTATGAAAGCGACGGAAAATTCGTTGAAATATAAAAGAAAAATCGTAATTCAGAAAAACCGTAAAAACAGCCCGAGCGGGCTGTTTTTTATTGAAAATTTTTCAATTAAGGCTGCAAATTTATCGACGCGTAAAATTGCTTCGGCGTTATGCCGAACTCGTTTTTGAACGCGCGGAAAAAGTGGGTATAATCCGAGAAACCGCATTTTGCAAACACTTCGGTTATCGGGAAGCCTTCTTCGATAAATTGTTTTGACAAGACCAGCCGTTTTTTAAGGATATATCGGTGGGGGGAAGTGTTGGTGTATTCCTTGAAAATGTGCGCGAAGTAGTATTTGTCCACGAACAACGCAGACGCGATTGCGTCCAGGGAAAGATCTTGCGAGATATGTTCGGAAATATAATCAATGGCTTTTGTCACGCAGGGATTTGCTTTTCCCAATATGGTGAAATCGTCGCGGTTTTGCAAGAAATACTGTCCCAGCAACACAAGCAAAGCCTTTATGCGCTCCTCGTTTTCGATGTCCGCGCCGAAGTCGCCGGTTTGTGAAACGGAAAAACCGTCCAGAATATGGCGGATTTTGTCCGAAACCGCACTGTTGCGGATAAGAAAAGCGTTGTGTTCGTGCGCCTGCAAAAAACAGGTGTTCAGGTCGGTTTTTGCGGTTGAGATGCGTTTCAAATATCGTTGATTGAGCCACACGACAAACCTTTCGTACGTCATGGCGGAGTCTTTGATGTCAAGCTGATGAAGTTTGTTGGGCGGAATCAACAGCACGTCGCCCGGGCGCAGGGAATACTTGCAATCTTCCACGATGTACGACGCAGAACCCTGCAAAAAGAAATAGATTTCCGAAAAATCGTGAGAATGCATTTCCACCGTTTTGAAATCCTTGTCTTTTTTGTGATGCACCTCGTAAGTCGAGTTGCTCATTTGTTGATTTTCGTATTTTGTTCCGTTCATATCTTAACAATACTCCAAAACCGCAAGATATGCAAGTAAAAAAGCAAAAAATAAAATTTACTATGCAAAAGTTGTGTGATAAAATATTTTTAATAAGGAGAAAGGAAAATGGGATTTTTTGATGAAAATCTTTTGCTGACCGGCGACACCGCGCGCGGAATTTACAAAAGCATTGCGGATTTGCCGATTATCGACTATCACTGTCATCTCAACGAAGCGGATATTAAAAACGACAAGAAGTTTTCCGACATAGGGGAACTGTGGCTTTCGGGCGACCATTACAAGTGGCGCGCGATGCGTCTTTCAGGCATTGACGAAAGTTATATCACGGGCGACCGCTCTTACGAAGAAAAGTTTTTGAAATACGCAAAGATTATGCCAAAACTTTTCGGCAATCCGCTTTATTACTGGACGCATATGGAGCTTAAACAGATTTTCGGCATTACGGAGCCTTTGAACGAAGACAGCGCAAGTCATATTTACGAAAAAGCAAACGAAATTTTGCAAGGGCTCAGCGTGCAAAAACTGCTTGAAAAATTCAGGGTGGAGTATATCGCAACCACCGACGATCCGTTTTCCGATTTATCTTGCCACGGCGACATAAACGGGGTGAAGGTGCGCCCGACGTTCCGTCCCGACAGGTGTTTTTCGGAAGGCGTCGACAAGGTGCAACTTGAAAAGAGATTGGATTATTTCGTTTCCAAAGGCTGCAAAATCGCAGACCACGGATTCGATGATTTTTCCGACACGCAAAATATTGAATGGCTGATTGAAAAATGCTTTGAAAAGGGAGTCGTTTTGCAGCTGCATTTCGGCACTTTCCGAAACGTCAATACCGCGGCGTTTAACAAAATCGGGAAAGACAGCGGGTTTGACGTTTTCAGGGCAAGCGTTGACACCGACGCGCTTGCACGACTTCTTGACAAAATGTACACAAAACTTGGGAATTTGCCAAAAATTATACTTTATCCGCTAAACGACGAATGTTTAAGGGCGGTTTGTGCGATTTCAGGCGCATTTCCCAACGTTATTGTCGGTGCGGCATGGTGGTTTAACGACACCGTGTCGGGAATAAAAAGACAACTTGAAACAGTGTCGGAATATGCGGTTCTCGGCACGAATCTCGGCATGCTTACCGACAGCAGATCGTTCAGTTCGTACGTGCGGTTTGATTTTTACCGAAGGATACTTTCATCGTTTATCGCAGATAAGGTCGACCATGGCGAGTATGACGAAAAGTCCGCGCTCGCGCTTGCAAAAGATATTGCATACAACAACGTAAAGGAGGTTTTGGGACTGTGAAAATGACCTTCCGCTGGTATGGCGAAAACGATTGCATACCGCTGAATTACATAAAACAAATACAGGGAATGAGCGGGGTTGTGACCGCCGTTTACGACACGCCCGTCGGAGAAGTCTGGAAAGAAGAAAAACTTGAAAGGCTCAAAAATCTTGCAAACGACGCGGGGCTTGATATGGAAGTTATCGAGTCCGTCCCCGTGCACGAAGACATAAAACTCGGCAAACCTACGAGAGACAAGTATATCGAAGCGTACAAGCAAAATATCATCAACTGCGGGAAAGTCGGCGTCAGATGCATTTGTTATAATTTTATGCCCGTGTTCGACTGGCTAAGGACAGACCTTTATTTCAAGCATAAAGACGGCTCGACGTCGCTTGCTTACGATCACGAAAAACTGCTTGCGCTCGATCCCAAAAACCTGCATTTGCCGGGCTGGGACGAAAGTTATTCATTGGTAGAACTCAATAAACTTCTGGACGAATACAAGGGAATCACACACGAAAAGCTGTTTGAAAACCTGGTGTATTTTCTGAATGCGATTATGCCTGCCTGCGACGAAGCGGGCGTCGATATGGCGATACATCCCGACGATCCGCCGTGGGATATGTTCGGCTTGCCCAGAATTATTTGCAAAGAAGACGACTACGATAAGTTGTTTAAGGCGGTACCGAATAAGCACAACGGAATAACGTTCTGCACGGGAAGTCTGGGTGCGGGCAGGTTCAACGATCTTCCGAAAATGGCGGCAAAATATGCAAACAGAATTTATTTCGCGCACCTTCGTCAGCTGAGATACGACGGAGAAATAAATTTTTACGAAAACGGACATCAGACCGACTGCGGAAACGTCGACGTGTACGCGATAGTCAAGGCGCTTGTCGAAAACGGGTTTGACGGATACGTTCGTCCCGACCACGGCAGAAACGTGTGGGGCGAAGACGCAAAACCCGGATACGGACTGTTTGACAGAGCGATGGGTGCGTGTTATCTCACGGGACTGTTCGAGGCGGTTGAAAAGGATATAAAAGGAGAGAAAAAATGAAACAAGGAACCCCCGTAATTTTGTGCATAGGAAGCGACAAAATCGCCGGCGACAGCGTCGGTCCGATTGTCGGCGATATTTTGAAAAACAGGCTGAACACAAGATGTTTCGTATACGGCGCGACGGGAAAAAGCGTCAACGGAAGAAACGTGCAGGACTTTCTGGAACTCATAAAATGCGCGCACCCCGAAAGCCCCGTAATCGCGGTGGACGCGTGCTTGTCAAAGGAGGCGGAAAAGCCTTTCGTCGCGGTGGTTTCGGGCGGAGTCAACCCCAAAAGGGCGATAACGGGAATCGAAAATCCCGCGGGCGACGTCGGCATTCTCGGCGCGGTCGAAAAACCGTCGGACGATCCGCTGAAAACTCTTATGGCGGTATCGTGGGATAAAGTGCAAAAAACGAGCGTTAAAATTGCGATTGTGTTATATAAAGCATTGTTTTCCGCGTAAAAATCAACAAAACCCGAGTTTTTAATTTTAGTTGATTTTTAGGGAGTTTATGTTATAATAGTACTAACTTCGTGATAAAGATAAATAATAAGACGTTTTTATTGCGGAAGCGGAGGCTATTACACAGTGAAAAAAAGAACAAAAGGAATAATAATTTTTCTGATTTGTCTTGTGCTTGTCGTGCTTGTCGCGACGATGCTCTCGGACAACGGCGCGGGCGAGATAAGCTACACGTCGCTTGTCGAAGACATAAAGGCAGGCAAAGTTTCGAATATTCAGATTACAGGCGACTACGTTCTGAAAGTCAGATATAACGACAGCAAGATCGCCGAAAAGAATTTCCCGAATAAGTACGACGCGTTTTGTTATATTCCCGACAGAAACGTTCAGCAGGTTTACGACATGATCGAAGAATGTCGGGGCTACACGGGTTGGACGACCCCCAAGGTTTCGTACGACAATCCCGCGCGCCGCTCGCTTCTTTACAGCTTGCTTTTGCCCATGCTGTCGGTTGTGCTTCTCGGCATCGTGATGTACATTATTTACCGTCAGAGCCAGGGACAAAACCAGCAGGCGATGAACTTCGGAAAGACCAAAGCCCGCGTTACCCAGTCGGTTAAGGTGCGTTTTTCGGACGTCGCCGGCGCGGAAGAAGAAAAGGAAGAACTGCAAGAAATCGTGGAATTCCTTAAAAACCCCAAAAAGTTCGTCGATATCGGCGCGAGAATTCCCAAGGGCGTTTTGCTCGTAGGTCCTCCGGGCACCGGTAAAACGTTGTTTGCAAAAGCGGTCGCAGGCGAGGCGAACGTGCCGTTTTTCAGCATAAGCGGCAGTGACTTTGTCGAAATGTTCGTCGGCGTCGGCGCGTCTCGTGTGCGCGACTTGTTCGACCAGGCGAAACACAATATGCCGTGCATCGTTTTCATCGACGAAATCGACGCGGTCGGCAGACAGCGCGGCACGGGCTTGGGCGGCGGTCACGACGAGCGCGAACAAACGCTCAACCAGTTGCTTGTCCAGATGGACGGCTTTGAAAAGAACGACGGCATTATCGTTATGGCGGCAACCAACCGCGCGGATATTCTCGACCCCGCATTGTTGCGCCCCGGCCGTTTCGACCGTCAGATTTACGTACAGGTCCCCGACGTTCGCGGCAGGGAAGAAATATTCAAGGTTCACGCAAGGAACAAACCTCTTGCCCCCGACATCGATTTCAAAACGCTTGCCCGTCTTACTTCGGGCTTCACCGGCGCGGATATCGAAAACCTTCTGAACGAGGCGGCAATCCTTTGCGCGCGCGACAACAGAAAGGTCATTACGATGGGCGATATCAACGAAGGTATCAATAAGGTCATCGCGGGACCGCAGAAAAAGAGCCGCGTCGTCAGCGAAAGAGACAAGCGCATCACCGCGTATCACGAAAGCGGACACGCAATCGTTGCGAAACTCCTTAAAAACTGCGACGAAGTCAACGAGGTTTCCATCATACCGCGCGGACAGGCGGCAGGCTATACCATCACCCGTCCCGTGAACGACGACAACCACGTTACCCGCGGAAAGTTGATGGACGAAATCGCAATGATGCTTGCGGGACGCGTCGCCGAAGAAATCGTCATCGAAGACATCACGACGGGTGCAAGCAACGATATTCAGCGCGCAAGCGCCATCGCAAGAAAGATGGTTACCGAATGGGGAATGAGCCCGCTCGGCACGATATATCTCGGCAATCCCGAACACGAAGTGTTTTTGGGACGCGATTTCAATCAACAGGCAATGTCGCCCGAAACCGCCGCGAAAGTCGACGCCGAAATGAAGAGTATCCTCGACGAGTGCTACGACACCGCAAGGAATATTCTTTCGGAACACAGAGACCTTCTGGACAATATGGTCAAGGTGCTGTTTGCGAAAGAAACCATTTTCCAAAACGAAGTCGATATGCTGTTTGAAGGCAAAACGCCCGAAGAAATCATTAAAATCAGCAACGAAAAAAGCATGGAAAAAATGAAAGCGGCGGAAGCGTCAAAGACGGAAGAAAAAACCGACGACAAAACGGAAGTCAGTGCGGACGACAAAACGGCTGCGGACGAAATCAAAAAACTTCACGAAAAGTTGAAGGAAAAGATTGAAAAAATCGAAAACTCCGCGCCCGCCGAACAAAATAAAACGGACGAGTCGAAAAAACCCGAAGACAACAAAACGGACGAAAAGCCCGACGAAAACAAGTAACGAACCAAACAAAAACCGCCGTATGCACGGCGGTTTTCTTTTTGCCGAAAATTATTTTCTGAAAGGTTTTTCGTATTTTTCTTCCCATTTCGAAAAGGCGGCTTCGTCGTAATATTTGGGCATATTCGACGCGGTCTTACATTCTTTCTTCATCTTTTGCAAAAGCACCGCAAGGTTCAGAAGAAGGGGAAGTTTCGCAACACCTTTTACGGCGGCTTGCACCATTTCCGCGGGCGACATGACGATCATATGCCCCGCGCTCGCTTCGATCAGGACTTTCCTTGAAACCACGCCTTTACCAAGCAGAAAGTCGACATCGCCTTTTTTGCTGTTCAGAAGCCAGTTTTTCATCATATCGACGGCGGCGTGCTTTCCGCCGATTTCTTTCATAAACCTTGCCTGATAGCGATAAAGATTTTCAACTGAAAACGGGTTTTCGGTGACGGGGGAAGAGATGACGTCCGAAAGCATTTTACCGGCTTTCATACCGCTTGCAATACCGCTTCCCAGCATAGGAATGGTCATACACGCGCTGTCGCCGAGCAGGGCGTATCCGTTTGCGACGAAACGCGACAACGAAATCGACGTCTGCTTGTTTTTCGTCATGGGACAGCGTGCACCAGGATATGCCGCGCTCGTTGATATGTTTAAGGTACGCGCGGTTCGTGTACTTCGGGCGCACCGTGTTTTCGGGGCGATTGAAGAAAGTGCGCCTTACGATGAAAGTGTCGTTTTTGTCGACGTTTCTCGTGATTTTCAAAGATTCGGGCAGGCTCTTTCTGACGGCGGAATTTACGCCGCCGCAATCGACGACAAGCCCCGCCGGCACGACTTCGCCGTTTTCAAGTTCCACTCCAAGGACGACGTCGTTTTCGACAATGGCGCGCTTTACCGGGGTTTCGTAAAACACCTTTACGCCGGCACATTCTGCGCGCGACAAAAGCCACGCGTTGAACGGACGACGATATATCGCCATATCAAGTTGGTCGTCGGGCAAATCCATAAGGACGTTCACGCCTTTTTCGGGCGGCACGAACGTCCAGTTTCTTTTTCTCGTGTAAATCTCCTTTGGGGGAAGTGGCATGCCGACTTCTTCAAAGGTTTCTTCAACCATATCGTCGGTCCAGTCGTACGCGACGTCGCATTGTTTTTTCGCCTCGTACACTGTAACGTCAAAGCCGGCGTTTCTTGCAAACGCGGCAAAAACAAGCCCCGTCTGGTTTGCACCGACAACGATGATATTTTTATTCATAATCTCCTCCATACTGCATAAAACGCAAGTTTACGCGCCGATTTTTATTTATTAAACGGCTTATCATACTTTTTCCGCCACTTTTCAAATTCCTTTTCGTCAAAACACGGCGGCATTTTCGTGGCGTGAGAAACAACGCACGCCGCTTTTATTAAGACGCCGAAAAGGGTTTTACACAGCGAAAAATACTTGAAAAAGAGTGCAAGGAAACTTTTGACAAGTCGCTTTGCGCTTCCGCCCGACGCGACCGACATCAACCCCTCCATAACGCCCGATTTCACAAGGTCGTCAATTTCGTTGCCGCGGCTTGAAAGCAGTTTGTTTTTGACAAGTTCGATCGCGGCGTGTTTTCCGCCGATTTCGCGCATAAATTTCAACTGATAGCGATAAAGATTTTTCTTTGAAAAAGGTTCTTTGTCGGCGCTCGTCACGGCGTCGGCAAGCATTTTTGCGGCCTTCAGTCCGCTGACGATTCCGCTTCCGATTATGGGGATTGTCATGCACGCGCTGTCGCCGAGCAGTACGTATCCGTTTGCAACAAGATTTGAAAGGGGACGGCGCACGGGGATTTCAAAAATTACGTCGCCGCCGGAAACTTTGTTGCCGATGACGGGATTGTCTTCTTTTAAGGCGGCAATGGCGTTTTCGTAGGTTTCGTCCGAAAGACTGCCGATTCTGCCGACAAGGACGTCCGAGGTTTCGTCGTCCTTTTTCAAAAAGCACCGGGAAATGCCGTTTTCGTTTTTGTGTTTAAGATATATTTTTTTGGGATGCTCGGGACGCGGACAGTTTTCGGGACGTGCGAAAAATTCTCTTTTTACAAAAAGCTTGTCGTTTGCGCTCACTTCGTTTTGGATTTGGAAAATTTGCGGTAAGGAACGCCTGACGGACGAGTTCACACCGCCGCAGTCGACGACAATGTCGCATTCAAAAGTTTCGCCGTTTGAGAACTCCACGCCGTAAACGACGTCGCCGTCGGTAAGTGCGCGCGTGACGCACGCGTCGAAATATAATTCGACATCGTCGGGAAGAAGGGAAATAAGCCATTCGTTAAGTCCGCGCCGCGACACGTTTATGTCAGGTTCTTCTTCCTTCTTAGGGACGAAGACGGGGTTGTGCCCGGGCGGGACGAAAGTCAGACTCCCCGTGCGGGTAAAAATATCGTTTGGGGGAAAGGGTAATCCGACCTCTTTGAAAACGGACGGAGAAATATCGTCCGTCCATTCGTACGCCGCGTTTTCACGGCTGTTTTTTTCAAATACAAAAACAGAAAAGCCTTGTTCCGAAAACAACTTTGCGGCAAACAAACCCGTTTGATTCGCGCCGATTATCGCAACCGTACCTTTCATATTTCACCCCTTATCTCTTTTGATCATTTTGTCATAACGATTGCAAGGAACACGCATTTTCCGCCGCCCGTCGCAATCATTCCGTGCGGGTTTCCGCTGTCGTAATACAAGCAGTCGCCTGCGTGCAGAATTTCGATATTGCCGTTTATGTTGCATTTCAGGCTGCCTTCCAGGATAAAGTCGAGTTCCTGTCCCTTATGGCTGGAAAGGTGAATTTCCTTGTCCTGTTCTTCCTCGATATACGGGGCGGTAACGACAAACGGCTCCGCAATGCGGTTTTTCATATATTGCGCGACGTGCAGATACTCAAACCCTTCGCGACGTTTCAGTTTCATGCCGTAGCCCGCGCGCACGATGGAATATTCCGACAGGTTCGGCGATTTTCCGAGCAGCAATTCCGTGATGTCGATGCCGAGTTTTTTCGCGCAGTTATAAAGCAGGGTAAAGGTGAAGTCCTTTTTGCCAGATTCGTAGTTGATATATTCGTTTTCCGAAATGCCCGCGCATTCCGCCATTTCCGCCGTGGAAATTTCTTCCATTTCGCGGATACCTTTCAGCCTTTCGGCGATTTCTTGAATTTCTTTCATACGCTACCTCTTTTTATCTATTGTAAAATAAACGAACGGCGGTGTCAAACGATTTATAAAATCGTCAGGTTGAATAAGTTGTCTTATTATCCGAAAATAAGCCGCAGCCGTTCCCGTTTTCGCCGATAAGCACGGCAAGCGTCGAAGCGAACAGTACGATAAGTTCCGTCCCCGCGATTTCGCCGTCGCGGCCGAACAGCACCATTATTATGAACAGGTACAAAACCCAGTTGTCGTCAAACATATTTTCCCCCTTTTGAAAATCTCTTAAATATACAATATGCGACAAAATGAGATAAATTTACCCAAAACCGCGGTTTTCTTTTAATGTATAATCGGTGTGAACAAAGGGGGAAGCCATGCCGCTTATCGATAATAAAACGCAAGTCAAAGTCAGATATTATCTGCCCGACAACGCCGTCCTTACCGAGCTTTCGGATTTGTTTTCGGTTTTGTCGGACAGTACCCGCATAAAAATCCTTTCGGCGATCTGCATTTCCGAAATGTGCGTCGGGGATTTGTCGGAAATGCTCGATATGAATCAGACGACAGTGTCGCATCAACTCAAAATTCTGCGCTCCACGGGCGTCGTTACGGCGCGCCGCGACGGGAAAACGATATATTATTCGCTCGCAAATATGATAATTCCCGAAATTATGCGTTTCGGAACGCTTTATCTTGGGTATTATTAAAAGTATGCCAACAGATAATAATATGAACGTTGGCATAAAACCGCCCCGAAAACCCGACCGATAACCAAATTTTCCCGTTTCTGTTGACACGGGGGCGAAATTTCGGTTATACTGTTTTCAGGCAATTAGCCAATAACGGAGGATAACTATGAATAAAAACGAATTTGTCGGCGCAGTCGCCGCGAAAGCAAACATCTCACAGGCGGCAGCAAAAGAAGCCGTCGACGCCGCTCTTCAAGTCATTGCGGAAGCGTTGAAAGACAACAACGACGTCGCCCTTGTCGGCTTCGGTACGTTCAAAGCAAAAGAAACCGCCGCAAGAATGGGCGTCAACCCCAAAACCGGCGAAGCAATCGAAATCTCCGCAAAGAAGACCGTTGCTTTCAAACCCGGCAAAAACCTGCTTGAAGACATCAGATAATTGTTGAAAAAGAATAACCCTTCGGTTCGCCCGAAGGGTTGTTTTTTGTCGTGTTTCAAAATAAACCGCTTATAACTGCGTTTAATCGGTTCAGTTGGTTAGTGTCACTACCCAACTGAAAAAGACGCGCGCTGATTTTACAACAATTTTTAGACAAGTGTCGGGAAAAATTTTGGAAAATTAGCAAAATATCGTAAAAAAAGACAAAAAATATGTCAAATTATCGTTTTTCCCCCAAAAAACCTTGACGGCGTTTTTCTGCCGCGGTAAACTAATTAAAGTTTACGGACAGAAAAACGGTCAGAAGCAGGGGAAAATGAAGGGGAGAAAGAAAATTTTGCTGCTCGCGTTGTTCGCGGTGGCAACACTTGTGTTTTCGGCTTGTTCCAAGACACAGACAAATAACGACTTTTCTGTCGGCGGTATCGTAAAAACGGACGCCGATTTTTTTGAGATTTCAATTCTTGTCAACGGCACAAAAACAGATTATTCGCTTGATTCAAGCGGACGTTTCAACATTTCTCATCTTAAAAGCGGCGACGTAATCACGTTTTCAAGGGAAGGATATTCTTTCAATTCCTACACGGTGGGAGGCTTTTCCGTGGACGGCATTGAAATCGTCGGGACGAAGTGCCGATACGACGTGATTACTTTCTTTGACGAAAACAATGGGACGGTTACGGGCGCGGGAAAGTACGAGTACGGCGAAACCGCAAAACTTACCGTCACCCCGAAAGAACATTTTGAAATCGACGGGATTTACGAAAAAGACAACCTTGTGTCATCAAACGGCGAATACTCGTTCACGGTAACGGGCGATCGCGTTTTCGTCGTTAAGTTTTCAAAAAAGAAGTATCCGATAACAATTGAAAAAACAAACAAAGCGTGCGTGGTCGCGGCGCCCGAAAGTGCGGCGTTCGGTGAAGAAATCACGGTTTCCGCAAGCGACGACGAAAACTTTGTTTTTGCATATTTTGAGATTGACGGTACAAAACATTACGATAAAACCTTGAATTTTACGATTAAACCCGAAAACACAAAAATAAACGCGGTGTTTTTGAAAAGACTTTCAAAGCCCGAAATATTTTTTGACGGAAGAAGTATTTCGGTTGTCAAAGGCGAAAACGCCGAAAGCTGCGAAGTGTTTATCGACGGCGAATTTTTGTTTAATACTACTTCCGGAAGGAAGTTTTCCCTTGCGGATTACAATGTGTCGGACGGCGCGCACAACGTGCTTGTAAAAGTTAAGGGCGACGGCTTCGGCGAGAACGAAAGCGCAATAAATATAAATTACGTCCGCCCGTACGATACGCCGAAAAACGTCGGTATGCTCATCGAAGAAGACAAGGTTTATTTTGTTTTCCAACAGGTGCTTGCGGCAAGCGGTTACGAAATCTTTATGAACGGGCAAAAGGTTGAAACGCTACTGGACAAAAAGTCTTCGGGCGAAAGCATACTTGTCTGCGTCGATACGCTTTTCACAGAAAACGGCACATATGCTTTTTCCGTCCGCGCGACGGGCGATCGCCCCGAAAGCGATATGTCCGACGCTTCGGAATATACCTTCAAAGGCACGCTTTCCGCGCCCGTTGCAAAAATCGAAAAAGGCGTTCTGACCGTTTCCCACGAAAAGGACGTGAAATTCCTTGTCGAAATCAACGGCGTCAACGTCGCGGACAAGCTTGACGAAAGCAAGTCGCTTGCGTTATCCGACGTGCTGGAAAAGGGCACAACCACGGCAAAAATCAAGATCACGGCCATGCTTGACGGCTATAAGCCGAGTTCGGTCGAAATTATATATAATGCGGAGGAATAAAAAATGAAAAAAGTAATCGCGGCGGTGGTGTTTATGCTGCTTGTCGCCGTCTTTGCGCAGTTTGGCGCAAGCGACGTTGCTTTTGCAAACGACGGCAAAACGATGCCGCCGGAAAATCTTTCCGTCACCGTGCGTGACGGAAGCTATTATCTGACCTTTGAAAACGTCCCCGGCAACAACGGGTACGAAGTCGTTGTAAACGGAAAGACGTTCGTTGTCGAAAAGGACGTAACGGCGGTGATGATTAACGTCGAAAGCGGCAGCGAATTTTCGGTAAAGATAAGGACGATTTGCGCCGACGAAACGCGCTCGTCCGACTTTTACGAAACCACGCTTGTTATCGGCCGCGCGCTTGACGCGCCCGAAAATCTTACGATGTCCGCCGACAAGAAATTGTCGTTTTTTGCGGTTGACGGGGCGGTGTCGTACGACGTCGTGATAAACGGCGTGTCCGTCTTAAAAGCCGCGACCAAAACAGAAATCGAACTTATCGACGTACTGACTTCGCCGATAAATTACGAAATAAAAGTGCGCGCAAACGGCGACAATCGTTTGACCTACGACAGCAAGTTTTCAACGCTTTCTTACGACAACGTGATGAAACTCGGCACCCCGGAAAACGTCGGGATAACAAGCGTCGACGGGAAGGTGATTTTATCGTTCGACAGCGTTTCGTACGCAAGCGGATATGAAATCGACGTGAACGGCGAAATATTAAAAACAACCGATAACAAGTATGATTTGACAGATAAAGTGTCCGTTCCTGCGGATTATACGATAAAAGTACGCGCAACGGGCGGAAAAGGATATGACGCGGGCGAGTGGGCGACCACAACGTACGAATGTCGTAAAACCATTGAAAGTCCGCAGCTTTTGGTTGAAAACAAAACGGTGTCCTGGGCAAAGTCGGAAGGCGCAAACGAATACTCGGTCGTCGTAACTTTTATGGAAACCGAAATCGAAAAGGTCGAAAGATTTTTAGGAACGAGTTTTGACCTTTCGGAACTTGTCGCAAAGCACGGCGCGGGCGAATACGCGGTGAAAGTGCAGGCACTTTCGAACGGGAATTACGATTATTCCGACGTAACTACGATATATTTCCGCAATTACCTGACGCTCGAAACGCCGACGGTTGCCGTAAACGGGACAATCGTCAGTTGGGCGAAAGTTGAAAACGCGGTCGATTACACGATAAAAATCGACGGCAGGATTATTTCCAAAAACGTAAACGCAGAAAGTTTTGACGTTTCGCCGTACGTTGCGGAAGTGAAAACTTACACGATTGCGGTTGTCGCAAACACAAACGGCTGGTATCATGAGTCGGCGGAAGGAACGGCGACTTTTGTTAAGACGGGCGCGCTCTCGTCACCCGTACCCACGGCAAGCGGAAGCGTTGTAAGCTGGACGAAAGTACTCGGCGCAACTGCGTACGACGTTTACGTCGGCGGCGAAAAGGTGCTGACGGTTACCGAAACCACGGCGGATATTTCCGCGCATCTTAAACAGGGCGAAAACAAAGTGAAAATCGTCGCGACAGCCGAAGGGTTTTCAGACGGAGTGTCGGAAGAAATCGTCGTAATCGGCGACGCAATCGAACGCGTAGGACTCAAAACGTACAAACTGATAATCGCAGCAAACGAAAGCGACTACATCGTTTTCGTTGACGGAAAAAGGACGGACAAGAAAATCGAAAACGGCAAAATCACGCTTCCCGATACGGCGGAAAAGATGATTATCGTCCCCGATATAGCCGATTTGCCGGCGGACGGGGAAAACGTAACGTTGTTTTCGGAAATCGACCTTACGATAGCCACAAAAAGCGGCGAAGAGTACGCAGTCAAAGGGTGGATAGTGGACAGCTTTGACAATACCCGCCTTACGATTATCGGTGAAGGCGATGGGACAAACGAACTCGGCGAATATGTCGTGGGCGACGGGAAGGACGGGAAGAAAGTCTATTATCTCAACGAAAAAGGCAAATACCGTCCGAAACAGCCGGGCGAAGTATAAAAGATATTCGTTAAGCCTTGTATTTTAAGAAAAAGACTGATATAATATATCGCGAGGTGAAATTATGAGCGTCGACAAAACGTTAAAAACCCAACTGAAAGATTACGACGTGCAGGAAGTCGCGCCGAAAATCTATAAAATCAACGAATACAACCTTTCGACAATGTTCGTGATCGTGGGCAGCGAGCGCGCGCTTTGCATAGATTGCGGCACGGGCGTAGGCGACTATAAGGCGGTCATCGAAAGGCTTGTCGAAGGGAAACCTTACGATATGGTGTTGTCGCACGGACACGTCGACCATGCCGGCGGCCGCGAGCAGTTCGACAAAATATACGTCGGCAGACGCGACAAAGACATTGTAAAGGAAGCAACCCTTTCGTACCGCAAGTTTTACATAATTATTATGCGCTATCTTATGTTTTTCAAGTGCATAAAGTTTAAGGACGCGGTCATGAAAAAGGTCGAAAAGGAGCCGGAGCTTATCCCGATTTGCGAAGGGTTCACGTTTGATTTGGGCGACAAAAAGATTGAAGTTTTTGAGACGCCGGGACACACGGAAGGCTGCTTGTGTTTCTTGTCGAGGAGCGACCGCATAATGTTTTCGGGCGACACTTTCAACCCGCTTATGCTGATGTTTCTGGCGCACGCGACGTCAATCGAGGAATACCGCGAAACGCAGGAAAAACTTTTGAAAATCGACGGATACGACGTGTTCTGGCCGTCGCATCTTTCCGCGCCGCTTACCCGTGAAGACGGGGCGGGCATTATGAAAACCGCCGACAAAATTTTGAAGCAAAAGCACAATTTCTTCCTGCCGTCGATATTCATAAAAACGGTTGATAAAAGGAGCATTATTTATCGTCCCGACCATGTTCGTCGCAAGAAGAAAGAAAAACAAAAACAAGGTTAAACAATCAAAATTATGCGGTAAACTGCATTTTTTGCAGTGTGCCGCATTTTTGATATAAGGAGAAAGAAATGATTATTTTTGCAAAATACGGTGAGTACGACAGGCGTGAACTTCTGGAAGAATGCCTGACGAAATATCTTGAAACTATGAAAAAAACCAAGCTCGAAGGCGAACTTACCGAGCTTAAAAACCACAACGACAAACCTTATTTCAAGGATTATCCCGACGTAAGGTTTTCGATTTCGCACAGCGGCGCGCTTGTCGTCGTCGCAATGGCGCAGACGGAAGTCGGAATCGACATCGAGGAGTTCCGTCCCCGCGCTTATCAGAAAGTCGTCGAAAACGTTTTCACGAAAGGCGAGGCGAAAGAAGTCCAAGACCTTGAAACTTTTCTTGCGGTATGGACGAGAAAGGAAGCCTATCTCAAACTCACGAGCGAGGGGCTTTCCGGCGTCAGGTCAAACGACGTGTCGGGCGATTTGTTTTACGAGGGCAAGCGCGTCATTGCAACGCCGCTCAACATTTTCGCGGGATACGTCGGCACGGTCGTTGCGGAAGAACAGCCCGTTATTCTCGTCGATCTCGATTGACTTATCGAAAAAGATTTAGTAAAATAAAACATATTCCGAAACGGAGGACTTTGAAATGGTACTTGATAAAATTAAAGATATGCTTGAAAAACAACTCGGCATCGACAAAAGCAAAATCACCGAAGATTCCGATATTATCAAAGACATCGGCGCGGACAGTCTGGACATCGTGGAATTTCTGATGGACGCCGAAAACGAATGGGGCATCACCATCGAAGAAGAAGATGTGAAAAACCTTCATACCATCGGCGACGTCGTAAAATATATCGAATCCCGCATTTAATAAAACCCGCGAAAACACGAAAAGCACAAAAGAAAACCACCGAAAAAAATCGGTGGTTTGTTTTTTGCCGCAAAGCGGAATTTCGTTATTTATCCTGATATACGCGCCACAGGAAGTCTTTTTCCTTTTTAAGGACGATGCGCGCCGAGGGCATCCACGTTTTCAGGTTGTAGTCGTGGAAAGAGTTGAGCGGTTCCCACGCGCAGAAGTATTCGTAAGGAATATCTTTTGCTTCCAGCGCTTTTCTCAGTTTCTTGCTGCCGCCGTTCGTAAAGACGTCCTGAATGCCGTTGTTAAGGAACAGACGGGGGAAGGGTTTCTCGACGCCCAAAAAAACCTGCAATTCGTTGTAATATTCGTACTCCGATTTAAGTTTTTTGTAATGTTTGATGCCGGTGCAGTGATAAGTCATCGTGCGGATAACGGGCAGGTTGATGATTTTGCCTTCGAAGTCGATTGCGGGGCAGTTGAGAATCGCGCCCTTGATTTTGATATCGACGTCGGGAAGTCCCAGATGTTCGCGATATTCGGGGTGATTCTGGCAGTTTATCGTCACCATGGAAAGGTGTCCGCCCGCGCTGTCGCCGGAGATGACGAAGTTGTCAAGGTCAAGACCGTATTTGTCGGCGTTGGCGACAACCCATTGCAGAGCCTTGTAGACCTGTTTCATATAGTCGGGGAAGCGGTATTTCGGACCGAGACCGTAACTGATATTGACGGTGAAAGCGCCCGTGCGCGCCATATGCTGGCAATAGCCGCGGCGCATTTTTTTGTCGCCTTCGATCCAGCCGCCGCCGTGAATCATAAAGAACACGGGAAACTTTCCTTCCGTAAGTTTTCCGCGTTGTTTTTCGTCGTAAATAATATCGAGTTTTCCCGTGTCGGGATGTTCCTCGTCATAGACGATATCTTTCACTTCCGTAAGCCCTTTTCCGGGGAAGCGGTTGCACAATAAATATTTGATATAGTCATCGACAAAGAAAGCAGCGCTTAATAATGACATAAAATTCCTCCAAGATTTATTACAATAAGTATAATAAAAATCGCCGCACTTTGCAACAGTTTTCCGCCGCCCGGCAAAAGAAAAAGGCAAAAGAGGGAAAAACGCGCATACGATTTTATTAAAAAAGAAAATACAAACGCGCCGTTTTGTCAAAAATCGCCTTAAAAACACACGTTCTTTTCCATACAAAACAAGACAAGTGTAAAAAATAATATTTTTATCCGATTAAGGATTGAAAAATGGCGCGGTTTTATGGTAAGATTAAGTTACTAAATTCTATAAAAAGGGGGATATCCTATGGACAACATCACCAAGGCAAAAATAAATCTGTTTGCTGTCTTAAGGAACCTTGAAGATTTGTGTGCAATGGACAAAGAGTCCGCCGACATCATCAAGGATACCAAACTTTCCGTACAGTTCAACGTGCCCGACGTAGGAAGCGCAACCATAGATTTCGATCACGGCAAGTGCACTTTCAATCGCGGCAAAAAACACGCCGGACTGCAACTCTTCTTCACTTCGGCGGAGCATTTCAACAACCTTATCGATCCGCCCAAGGACGCTAACGGTAAACCCAAAACGGTCATACCTATTTTCTACAACGTATTCAAAGCAGGATTCCTTCTCAATCAATTCACGAAACTCGCCGACAGGCTCTCATATTATCTGCAACCGGCGGCGGACAAGAAGGCGGAACTTCTGAAAGATCCCGAATATTTCAAAATCAACACGACGCTCACGCTGTACACCGCGTTGTTCGCACTCTGCGAAGTCGCAAACAGCGATAAGGTCGGTAAACTTTGTGCAAAGCGTATGTGCGACGGCAAGATTGCTGCGGGTATCCCCGGCGGTCCGCAACTCAACATCACCGTCAAAGACCACAAGCTTTACGGAGCAAAGGGCGCAATCGACGACTGGTCGGCACAAATGTTCTTTGCGAACATGGAATTCGCGCACGACTTGCTGAACGGCGACGCGTCGAGTTTCGGCGGTATGGGCAGCGGCGACTTCCAGGTAAGAGGCCGTCTCGATATGCTGGAACAAATGGCAAAGATGCTCAACCTCGTCAGCGCATATCTCGGATAGGAGGAAATTATGAATCTCGTTTACGAACCCAAAAAGATAATTGACGTTACCAAAAGCCAGGCCACTTTCAAAAGGGCTCTGAATTGTATCCCCGCGGGCATTTACGGACATCTCGGACCTTCCGAGGGCTGTATGGTTCCCGTATCGTCGTATCCTTTATATATGGATCACGCGCAAGGCGCGTACATATACGATATCGACGGCAACAGAATCATCGACTATATGTGCGGTTACGGCCCCAACTATCTGGGCTATAACGATCCCGACGTCGACGCTGCCGCCGCCGCTCAGAGAAAGAAGGGCGACTGCACCACGCTTATCAGCGATATCACCGTCGAATTTGCGGAAGAAGTTTGCAAGACCATCAATATGGCTGACTGGGCATTCTTCGCAAAGAACGGTAACGACGTCACGCAGTTTGCGATGATGATCGCGCGTGCTTATACCGGACGCAAGAAAATGGTTTTGACGAAAGGCTGGTACCACGGCGTATCTCCCTGGACGCAAAAACTCGGCTATTCGGGCATCATCGAAGAAGACGTTTGCAACAACCTTTATATCGAGTGGAATCATCCCGAACAATTCGAGGCTCTCTGCCAACAGTACGAAGGACAAATCGCAGGCTTCATTTCGCAACCTTATCAACACGGTAACTTTGCGGATAACGAACTGCCCGCCCCCGGATACTGGCAGAAGATTCGCGAAATCTGCGACAAATACGGCGTAGTTCTTATTATCGACGACGTACGCGCGGGCTTCCGTATCGACATCAACGGTTCCGATTACCATTACGGCATTAAATCCGACTTGTCCTGCTTCTGCAAGGCAATCGCAAACGGATACAACGTATCGTGCCTCTGCGGCAACAAGAAACTTCTCAACGCGACGTCCGACATCGCGTACACCGGCAGCTACTGGCTTTCGGCAGTACCGTTTGCGGCGGGTATCGCAACCCTTCGCAAGGCAAAAGCGTTGAACGCTACCGAAGAAAACGCAAAGAAAGGCAAGAAACTTACCGACGGCCTTAAAGAAATCGCAAAAGACAACGGATTCGACCTCCGCGTCACAGGCGAACCGGGCATGTTCTATCTGCGCCTTGCGAACGACCTTCCTTCGCGCGTTATCCATCAGGACTGGGTATGCGAGTGCGTAAAGCGCGGCGTATTCTTCACCAGCCACCACAACCACTTCATCAACTATGCACTCAGCAATGAGGACATTCAATACACTTGGGAAGTTGCGGACGAAGCGTACAAAGTAGTGCGTGAACGCTATCCCCAGGCACAACTCATTAAATAATATTAGGAGGAATCAATTATGGCTTTAACTAAACAAGAGTGGATAAGGCTTGAAGAAAAGGCTGACGAACTGCGCAAACTTTGTCTTTACACCACGCATTGTTCCAGCGGGCATATCGGCGGCAGCATGAGCGCAGCCGACGTCCTCACTGCTCTTTATTACAAGTATATGAATTTCGACCCGAAGAACCCCGACGATCCCAACCGCGACAGATGCATCGTGTCCAAAGGACACATCGGCATTTTCCTTGCGGGTATGTTCGCCGACCTCGGTCTTGTCGGCAAAGACGAACTCAAAACCTTCAACCTTACCGGCAGCCGTCTCGGAATGCACCTTGACAGCAATAAGGTCAAAGGTCTTGACGCGTCCACCGGTTCGTTGGGACACGGCCCTTCGCTTGCTCTCGGCATGGCTTATGCGGCACGTCTTAACAAACAAAACTACACCACATACGTTATGACCGGCGACGGCGAACTTGACGAAGGTTCCTGCTGGGAAGCGTTCATGGCAATCTCGCACTTCAAACTCACGAACTGCGTCGTTATCATCGACCGCAACCATTTCAGTATCGACGGCAACACCGAAGACGTTATGGCGCTTGAACCCCTTGCGGACAAAATGACCGCTTTCGGTTTCGACACCAAAGTCATCAACGGACATCGTTTCGACGAAATTTGCGACGCTATCGAATACGCAAAGAAAGCACCGAACGGCAAACCCGTTTGCATCATCTCCGACTCTATCAAGGGTGTAGGTATGAAACTTACGTCCGGTAACTTCAAATGGCACTACGGCGCCATCAACGACGAAATGTATGAAACCTGCTTGCACGATCTGGACGAATACAAGAAATCCAGAATCGCTGTGGCTGAAAAGGAGGGCATTTAATTATGGCTGGCGGATTAGTATATACTGCGCTTGAAAGCACATCAATGGCAACTGCCGAAATTTACGGCAAAACTCTTGTAAAACTCGGCGAACAAAACCCCAAAATCGTCGCTCTTACCGCCGACCTTAAAGGCTCGACGAAAATCGGCGACTTCGCGGCGAAATTCCCCGAAAGAACCATTAACGTCGGTATTGCGGAACAGAACATGTACGGCATGGCGGCAGGTCTTGCGAAATGCGGATTCATTCCTTTCGCGTCTTCCTTCTCCGTCTTCGCGTCGCTCCGCGCGCTTGACCAGATTCACACCGACATCTGCTATCAGAACGTCAACGTGAAAATCATCGGCACGCACGGCGGTACGTCGTTCGGTCAGGCGGGATCGACCCACCACGCTATCTGCGACCTCGCAGTTACCCGCGCTATGCCCAACCTCACCGTTATCTGCCCCGCAGACGGTATCGAAACGGGCAAAGCGGTCGAAGCGGCTGCAAACACCGAAGGTCCTTTCTACATTCGTATTAACCGTGGTTTCGACACCAACGTTTACGCGGACGACAACTACGACTTCGAAGTCGGCAAAGCCGTTCTCCTTAACGAAGGTAACGACATCACCATCATCGCGTGCGGCAGCTGCGTATATCAGGCTGTTCAGGCTGCGAAGATCCTTAAATACGACCACGACATCAACGCTCGCGTGCTGAACATGCACACCATTAAACCTATCGATAAGGAAGCAATCCTTGCTGCGGTCAACGACACTCGTCGTATCATCACCGCGGAAGACCACACCGTTATCGGCGGTCTCGGCAGCGCGGTTGCGGAAGTCGTCATCGAAGCAGGTAAGGCTTGCGCGTTCAGAAAACTCGGTCTCCAAGACAAGTTCAGCAAAATCGGTCTCCACGAAGACCTTATGGCTATGCACGAAATCGATGCGGAAGGCATCGTGAAAAACGCTCTTGAAGTCATCAATCAGGACTTCGAAAAAGAAGGCGTCAAAGGCTCTGCCGTCAAAGCGGAATCCGCAAAAGCCGGCGCAGCCGTCAAACTTGCTCCGCAGGGCGCAAACTGGGTAGACGAGGTATAGTATTATGGCAATGACTCAAGGCGATAAGTATGCATTGAGAATTTTCTTCTTCGCCGCGATTCCTTTGGCAAAAACCGTTGCGGAAAACGATCCGAAATTCGTAAAGAAATTCAAGGGTAAAAACTTCGTTTTCCAGATCAGCGTTTTGTCGCCGGAATTCAAGAAGACCGGAAAACTTTCAACGCACTTCGTTGTCAAGGACGGCAAGTGGGAAACTCACACCGGTGAAACCCACCCCCATCCTGATATCGAACTGGAATTTTCAACCCCCGAGAAGTTCATTCTGTTCTTCACCGGAAAAGGTATGCCGCTTCCCAAAATCAAGGGCGCGCTCGCACACCTTCCCACTTTCGTGAACATCCTTATGACTCTTCTCAGAATGGCGGGACTTCTGCAAGCCACCGACGTTCCCGAAAAACCCGAAGATCAGGAACTTTTGGTCTTGCTTTACATCAACCTTCTTACCGTCGGCGTCAGCCAACTTAACAGGGTTGAACATCCCGACGTCAAGCACTTTACGGAAGGCAGCCCCGACCGTGTGTACGCATTTGCGGTTACCGGTCACGAAAAACTCCAAGGCTGGCTCCGCGTTAAGGACGGTCAGACCGTTTCGGGACGCGGCGAATGCAAACGTTGCAAACCTTTCGTGTGCATGCGCTTCGACTCTCCCAAACACGCTCTTGAAATTCTCATGAGCAAGGTCGAGATGATTCCTTATATGCAAAAAGGATATCTGTCCATCGAAGGCGCGCCCGAATTCGGCAACGAACTTTCGGCACAGCTCTTCACGGTTGCATATTACGCACAAGGCACGTATCTTGACGATCAGAAGAAACAATAATCTTCAACAATGCAAAGGGCACGCTGTTCAGCGTGCCTTTTTTCGTGCCATTTTCAAGGGGTGTATTTATTGCCGTGAAAAAACGGACGGTTGCCCGTCCGCAAAAATCAGATGCTGTAATTTTCGGTAGAATGTTTTTCGGCGTATTCTTCGTCAAGTTTTTTCAGGGTTTCGTTCAGGGGCTTACGCAGTGCGACGTATAAGGTGTAAATGGCAAGCCCGCCGATTTTTATCGACGAATGGAAAACGTCGGACGCGATTTGCGCCTTTATGATGTTTCCGCCGATAAGCGTGCCCACGGGGATAAAGTCCATAATCGCGTAAACAAGCGCGAATATTATGCTTGCAAGCCCTTGCCTTAAATAAATTTCGCCGTACTTTTCGCTCTTTTTCTTGAAGCAGCAGATTGCGATGCCCGACGCAAGCAGGGCGGCGACGGAAATGCTTTCGACAATTTCGTACGCGATGAAAAGCCCTTGCTTTTTATCGGGATAAAAGTTCTGCATACCGCTGATTATCGGAAGGACAATCACGTTGACAAGCATAAAGACGACGGCGATAACCGACGGAATAAAGACGCATTTTTTGTATTCGGTTTCTTCACCTTCGGGGAGCCCGCCTTTTTGCTTTTCGCGCACGGCGTGGAAAATGAAAATGCCGTATTCCACGATAACGCGAAGGGCAAGGACGGTTATCCCCAGGTCAACGACGAAGCCGTCCTGAATCCCCATAAGTTTCAGCGGCGCCCAGAATATCGTAACCGTCGTGTTGTAGTTGAACGCGGTAAGGAACACGCAGCTGACAATCGACGCAATCGCCGTCGCGTAGTAATATTTCGTTTGTTTTTTTCTGCTGTGGAAGTTCAGAAACGTCAAAATCAGGCAAATGAAAGCGATTGCAAGGTACAACGCCGCAAACACCGACACCCATATGATATAAGTGTTTTCGTCGGTGTAGTCCTGCATAAACGTGTAGTTTCGGACGTTGAAGTGAATGAGCGAGATAAAAAGCGCGATTACCGCCGTCGCGTCGTACGCAATTTCTTTTTTGACGCTCATCGGCGCGAAATTTCTGAAATCGATATATCCCAAGACGAAGGTCAGGGGGATTGCAAAAAGCAGGACGACGTTCACGATTGCGGCGGCTTTCATGCTGTCCGTGGAAATCGCCAGCAGGTTGACAAGACTTACCGCCGCCATCACCATAAGCAAAAACCAATAAATATTCAGAAGTTCTTTTTTCTTTTCGTTTTTTACGTTTTGTTCGTCCATACGCTTATGTTATCATTATTCTTTGAAAAAAGCAATTTTATTTTAATTAGTATATTCTTTTAATTTTCCGACACGCTATCAGGGATATGAAAAAATGCTTATTGTTTATGATGACGGCGGCGGTGTTTTTCATCGCGGGTTTTGAAAACCGCGGCGCGGCAAACGCCGCAACGCTTTACGATGTTTTCGGCGAACGCCACCTTGAATTTTACGAAAACGAAGTCGCGAAAGAAAAGGTTTTCAGCAAGTATTCGGAGCGCGAACTTTCACAAATGGCAGTTGACAACGATATTTCGGTTGATAAAGTCAGGAAAATGCTTGTATATTGTCACGCAATGAAAAATATCGGGAAGAATTATACGATAAAAGAAGCGGACAAATTATCAAACGCCACGGTAATTTCCGACGCCAGAAAGTACGTCGATTATCTGAAAGCGACAAGGTCAAAAGAAGAACTTGCCGCGCTTGAAAAAAGATTAAAGGAAATCGGCAGGGGACAATAAGCCGACAAAAACCTACAAAAAGGCAACGAAAAAGCCGCGGGAATTCCGCGGCTTTCTGCTGTGTCGAATTATTTCTTATAAGTTTTTTTGAAAAGTTCCAGCGAAAGTTCGGTCGTGTATTTGTCGGCTTTTGCCTTTTCGACGGTCTTTTGCTCGATATAAGTTTTGCAGCCTTCTTCCAGAGCGCGGCACGCTTCGAAAGCGTCTTCCAGGGTTTTCCCGCACACGAAAACGCCGTGGTTTGCAAGGAAGCAGGCGTTTCTGCCTTCCATTGCGGCGACGGTATTTTTCGTAAGTTTCTTGGTTCCTGCAAGGCCGTACTTTGCACAACGGACGTCGCCCAGAAGATACTTTTTCATTTTATCGTTGAAAGCGGGCAATGAAAGGTGCGTGCTTGCAAAGGTTGCGCCCCAGGTGGGGTGGCTGTGCAGAACGACGTTGATTTCGGGACGCGCGCGAAGAATAGCGGCGTGGATTTTCCTTTCGCTTGTAGGTTTCCGGGGGCCCGTCCATTCAAGCGTTTCGATATCGACGACGGGAAGGTCGTCGGGCGTCATAACGACGTAATCGAGTCCCGACGGGGTGACAAGCGCGTGCTTTTCGTCAAGGCGGATCGAGATGTTGCCCCAGGTGCCTTGCACAAGGTTTTCTTCCAGCATTCTGACGCCTGCGTCTTTGACCATTTGTCTTAATTCTTTTTCGGTAAATGCCATAATAAACCTCCTATTCGCGCTCGGCTTTCAAAAGCGCTTCCTGATTCGTCTTGCTGTATTTTTTGCGATACACGACGTGTTCCAGCACCGCGCCGATTTTGCCGACGGGTTTGCAGCCGCCGACGGCTTGCGCCATGATAAGGGTATGGGCGGCTTTGTCAAGGACAAGACAAGCGGTGAACGCTTCGTTGAGCGTTGTGCCTGTCGAAAGAATACCGATGTCCGAAAGCAGGCATGCTCCGCGGCCTTTAAGCGCCTTGGAAATGCCAAAGATGTCGTTGGTTTTTGCGGTTCTTGCGGTAGGTCCGACGATTTGCGCCATATCGTCCAGAACGGGCGGAATGGTGACTTTTTTATTTGCGACGGTCAGTGCGAACACGGGCGAAGTAATCATAATCGCGCCGACGTCCTGACGCGCGCCGTACAGTTTAACGTGCAAAAGCGCGTCTTTCAGAGTGTCGGAAGGGCATTTGTCGGTTTCGTTGAATTTTACCTCAATGATATCTTCAACGGTCAAATCTTTGAAGTTAACCCCCGATTTGGTGATAAGCATACTTTCCGAGTCCACTCTTGCGCTGATGTTGTTGGTGTGCGCGCCGAAAAGATTTTCGTCGTAAACCTTATGCGCGTACTCAACCATTGTGTTTTTGAGTTTTTCGTTCATAACGACTCCTTATTAAAAACAGCGGGCGGAAAAAACCGCCCGCAAGTTTTAACGATTATTTCTTTTTGGGTTTTTCGAAACTGCGTTGAAGTTCGGGCGTGCCTTGTGCTTTTACGAGAGAGAAAACTTTGTCAAAGCGTTCAAGCGCGGCGTCGATGACTTCGTCGGTGTCCGCCATGGAGGTGTAAAGACGGCTTCCTGCAAGGGTAACGATACCGTTTGCCATGTACGCTGCGCCCATATCTTTCATGGCTTCTGCGCGGGCTTCCATTTCGGGCTTGTTTTTGAGAAGTCCCAATGCGGATTTAAGGAAGCTGAAACTGCTGTAATCGAAGCTCATTGCGCCGGTGCATTCAAGGTGAACGATGCTGCCCTGGTTGTAAACGACGTAAGGAAGATTGTGTTTTTTGACAAGGGCTTTAAGGCCTGCCGCAAGTCTGTCGCCCGCAATACCCGCTTTTTCGCAAGCGTTGTATTTTTCGATGGCTTTGATGCAGCAGTATCCTGCGTATGCGGACAAGGGGTTCGCCGCGAGAGTGCCGCCGACGTACGCTTTTTTGCCAAGGCCCGCGACGCCCGCCGCCATAAGGGAGATGTATTCGCGTTTGCCGCCTACGCCGCCCGCTGCGGGATAACCGCCGGCGATGATTTTGCCGAAGATAGTAAGGTCGGGTTTGACGTTGAAGAAGCCTTGCGCTCCGCCAAGACCCATACGGAAACCGGTAACGACTTCGTCAAAGATGAAGAGCGCGCCGTATTTGTGGGCAAGTTCAAGGGCTTTCCGGTTGTAATCGAAGTCAATGGGGCGAGTGCCGCTTTCGGGGCCCACGGGTTCAACGATGACGCAAGCCGTGCCGCCGCGAAGTTTATTGCGTCTGAGCATACCTTCCAGCATTTTCAGGTCGTTGGGGCGGACTTCGTCGGTGGAGCCGTAGCAGCCTTTGGGAATGCCGTGGCTTTCAAGAAGGTTGCGGCTTCCGGGGATTTTCAGGCCATAGACCATCTGGTCGGACCAGCCGTGATATGCGCCGCCGACTTTGATGACGCGTTTGTTTTTGGTTGCACAACGGGATACGCGGATTGCCGCCATGACGGATTCTGTGCCCGAGCCGAGCATACGGAACATTTCGCACGCAGGCATATGTTTATTGATCTCTTTTGCAAGCAGAAGTTCCGCTTCGTGGAAAAGACCGGTAACGGGGCCGCAGGATTTGATAAGTTCGATTGCCTGTTCCTGAACTTCGGGGAAGTTGCTGCCGAGGATTGTCGGGCCGCCCGCTTGAAGGAAGTCGAAGTATTTGTTGCCGTCCGCGTCGTAAAGGTATGCGCCTTCGGCTTTTACCATGCACATGGGGAAGGGTTTGTTGAAAGCAAGGTTGTGCTGAACGCCGCCGGGGATATATTGTTTTGCCTCGGTGGTGATTGCTTTGGATTTCGCGCATTGTTTGTCGAAGTAGTTTTCGACGATGTCCTTATACGCTGCGTCCGATACGCAATAGATGGGTTTGCTCGTGAGTTCGTGCAACTCGTTGTAGATGTCTTGCGCTTTCGGCCATTTGCCTTGTTCGCAAGCGTAACCGTTTCTGCTCATAGTGAAGTCCTCCTAACGTTTTAAGTAGTTAATAAATTTATCGATTGACTGTTTGATTTCAACGTCGTCAAAGGGTTTGTTTTTGATGAAGCGTTGAAAAACAATTCCGAAATATGCGCCGAGGATATATGCCGAAAGTTCCTCGGGGGTGAAAGTTTCCAGAAGTTTCGCGTATGCCGCGTGCGTTTTTATGCGCTCCGCCGCAATATCGTAAATTTTCGAGAAACTGCTTTCGCCTTTGCACAGGATACCGCGCATTAAAAGATTGCCCGTAAGGTAAGGGTAAGGTATCGTGTCGTCGACGAGTTTGTCGATGAGCGCCGATATGGAAACTTCCTGCTCGGATTCTTCAAAGACCGAAACAAGGTCGTTGATTTCTTCCGCCGCGATTTGTTCCATAAGGTCGTCCAGCGAATTGAAGTGAGTGAAGAAAGTGCTGCGCGATACGTCCGCCGCCTCCGATATTTCGTCGATGGTAACGTTTCCGAGACCTTTTTCTTCAAACAGTTTTTTCGCCGCGTGCAACAACGCTTTGTGGGTGTTGTTTTTTTTGCGCAGACGGCGTGACGTTTCCAATGGTGCCATAGAATCTCCTTTTAATATATTTTGATTATATCACTAAAATAATACGGTTGTAAAGAGATTTTTGTATTAAAGTACAATTTTGTACTGACGGTCAGTTTATTGATAACGATGTCCCGAAAATTTTCATTTTTTGCCGTTTTTCGTCTTTTTTCGCGCATTTTGGCGCGATAGCGCGCCCGTAAGGCGGTCAAAACCATTGACAAAACGAAAAGTCGCAAGTATAATAGGGCAATAGACATTGGCATATTTTATATGCCTTTGATTTTTTATGGAGAAGAAAAATGGAAAAAGAAGTTTTTTTAACCAAGGAAGGCTACGACAAATTAAAACGCGAATATGACGAACTCAGTTCGACAGGTCGCAAAGAAATGGCGGAAAAAATCAAAATCGCCCGTGAGTTCGGCGATCTCAGCGAAAATGCGGAATACGACGCCGCCAAAGAAGAGCAGGGTTTCCTTGAAAAGCGCATTCGTGAAATCAACGAAATGCTCAGCAACTGCACGATTATCGACGAAAGCACGATCGATACCAAAACCGTCAGCGTCGGTTGCATCGTAAAACTTCAAGATCTGGAATTCGGGGACAAGCTCGAATATAAAATCGTCGGCGTTTCGGAAGCGAAAATCGAAGAAAATCTTATCAGCAACGAATCTCCTCTCGGCAGCGCGCTCATCGGCAAGAAAAAAGGACAGGAAGTCGTCGTTACCACCCCCGGCGGCGAAGCAAGATTCAAAATTTTAAGCATTAACGCATAAGAGGTCAAAATGGCAGAAAACGACGTCCGAAACAACGAACAACAGGAAGATTTAAGCGAGCTTATCAAGGTTCGCCGCGACAAACTGCGCGATTTGCAGGACGCGGGCAAAGATCCTTTCAGAGAAGTCCGCTTCGAAAAAACGGCGATGTCCAAGGAAATCGTCGACAATTTTGAAAAATACGAGGGCAAAACCGTGTCGCTTGCCGGCAGACTCGTCAGCAAACGCGTCATGGGCAAGGCAAGTTTCGCGCATATCCTTGACGGCGACGGTCAGATTCAGCTTTACTTTAAGCGCGACGTTCTGGGCGACGAGCCGTATGCGGAATTCAAAAAATACGACATCGGCGACATCATCGGCGTTACCGGCGAAGTTTTCGTGACGCACATGGGCGAAACCACCGTCAACGTTACTTCGGTGAAACTTCTTTCAAAGTCGCTTTTGCCGCTCCCCGAAAAGTTCCACGGACTTACCAATACCGACCTTCGTTATCGTCAGCGTTACGTTGACCTTATCGTCAATCCGGAAGTCAAGTCGGTTTTCGTGAAGCGCAGCATGGTTCTTCGCGAAATCAGAAACTTTTTGGACGAAAAAGGTTATCTCGAGGTCGAAACCCCCGTTCTGCACAACATCGCGGGCGGCGCGAACGCAAGGCCGTTCATTACGCACCACAACACGCTCGATATCGATATGTATCTTCGTATCGCTCTGGAACTTTATCTTAAACGCCTTATCGTCGGCGGGTTTGAAAAAGTTTACGAAATTGGTAGAGTTTTCAGAAACGAAGGTATGGATCAACGCCATAATCCCGAGTTCACTTTGTTGGAACTTTACGAGGCATACACCGACATTCACGGTATGATGGATATCACCGAAGGTATGTTCAGACACGTTGCAAACAAAGTTTGCGGTACGGGCAAAATCACCTTCGACGGAGTTGACCTGGATCTTGACAAACCTTTTGAAAGAATTTCGATGGTCGAGGCGGTCAGAAAGTACGCAGGCGTCGACTTTGATAAAATCGAAACACTGGAAGAAGCAAGGGAGGTCGCGAAAGAACACCATATCGAATACGAACAACGCCACAAAAAAGGCGACATTCTCAATCTGTTTATCGAGGCTTACGTCGAGGATAAACTCGTCCAACCCACGTTCCTTACCGGACACCCCGTGGAAATCAGCCCGCTTGCAAAGCGTGATCCCGATCATCCCGGCTACACCCAGCGTTTTGAGTTGTTCATAAACGGCAGGGAATACGCCAACGCTTTTTCGGAACTTAACGATCCCATCGACCAGCGCGGCAGATTCGAGGCTCAGGCGGAACTCAAAAAACAGGGCGACGAAGAAGCCAACGACATCGACGAAGATTATCTCACCGCAATGGAATACGGCATGCCCCCGACGGGCGGATTAGGCGTCGGCGTCGACCGTCTTGTAATGCTTGTTACGGGTGCGGAGACGATAAGGGATGTTTTGTTGTTCCCCACAATGAAACCTATTAAAAAGTAAATATTTTGCGCCTTTTCGGCGTTTTGACGGAACCCTGCTCAGTTACGTACGACAAAGTACGCGCCTTCGCACGAACCCGTCAAGAACCCCGAAAATCCATCAAAATCTTTACTTTTTAGAGAGTGTATATTCTCTCAAAATTCTGACTTTTTAGAAAGAACTATATTTAAGCACCCAAACGGGTGCTTTTTTATTAGAGCAATTTTAATTCCGTACGAAGTACTATGTCATTCCGAGCGAAGCGTGGGAATCGCCGGGAACGGACACCTTATTAAATAAAGCGGTTCCCTTCCGGGAGATTGCCACAGCACCGCAAAGCGGTACTTCGCAATGACACAATATAGCAACTTTTTAAGAAAGCCAAATAATAATTAAAGCACCGATTTTTCGGTGCTTTTTCGTTAGAGTTTATATCGTTGCGCGCTGTTATTGATTGTTGCGGAAACCGAATCCGCTGACTTCTTTCGCCTTATTGATATAGGTGAACGCGTCGGGATCGACGTCTTTTATGATTTGTTTGAGCAGGGCGGATTGCTTTTTCTTCACGACGCAGACCAGAATTTTTCTGGTGGAATTTGTATAGATGCCTTCCGCGTGGATTATCGTACCGCCGCGGTGCAGGATTTGCACGATTGCGTCGCCGACTTCTTCCGCCTTATCGGTGATGATATTGAACACGACGCTGGATTGCGTACCCGTCGTGATGACGTCTGCAACCTCGCTTGTCAAAAACAGGGTGATGAACGAGTAAAATATCGGGGAAGCGATTTTGACGAAGGTCGTGTTCGCGTCCATGCCTTTTGCCGACAACAGACCGACGATACCCGACAGCAAAACGACGATGCTGTCAAACAGGAAAATAAACCAGCTTGTATTAAGTTCGGGCTTTTTCTTGTTTGCGATTTTCCCAAGTATATCCGTGCCGCCCGCGCTGCTGTTCGTAAGAAGGGAGCCGCCAAGCGCAACGCCCGAAATGACGCCGCCCGCGATTGCCGAGATTATCGTCAGACTGCTTTCCATGCCCGAGCCTTGAAATACGGGCAGTTTAAGTGCTGAAAACAGTGCCATAAAGCCCGAATATCCGACGGTTACTATGGTTGTATTGATTGCAAATTGTTTGTTGAGCGTGAAAAACGACGCGATAATAAGCGGCAGATTCAGCACGAAAATCGTGACGGCGGGGTTGAACACGCCTTCCGCAAGTTTATGGTCGTACAGATTGACGACGTTGTAAACGATACTCGCGATACCGCCTACGCCGCCCGGGGCAAATGCGTTCGGGACAATAAAGACGTACGACGCCACCGCGCGAAGCAGTGCGAAGAATAGCAAAAGACCGTAAAACCCGACACGACTTAAAAATTTTTTCGATTTCTCTGATTTCATAGCCCGTAATATAAACTTATAAAAGAAAATTGTCAACAAAAATATCTCATGTTCGACACAAAATATTTTGTCGATAAATCATGTATTCCAAAAAAGATATATTTATATATCAATCTTCAAGTTTTTTGAGCTCCTCGTCGTCCGAAGAATCGTCGGGTTCCACCGATTGATGCACGCGTGCCGACACGTCTTTAAGGTCATAGGTTTTGACGTCGAAACTGCCGTCTTTGTCCATGATTTTGACCTTGACCTGCTGTTTTAAGATGTCGTTGCTTTCCACGACGCCTTCGCCGTCGGGAGTTTTTGCGCGACTGCCGACCTTGGGCATTTTTTTGTACATTTCGGCGTAGTAATCGTTCTCGAATTTCAAGCAGCACATAAGACGTCCGCAAACGCCGCTGATTTTGGTGGGGTTAAGCGACAGTCCTTGCAGTTTCGCCATTTTGATGGAAACTTTCGCAAAGTCGGGAAGACAGGTGTTGCAGCAGCACGGCCGTCCGCAGGGGGCAAGCGCGCCGCGCATTTTCGCGTCGTCGCGTTCATAAATCTGGCGAAGTTCGATGCGGTTTCTGAAAACGCCCGCAAGGTCTTTGACAAGGTCGCGGAAATCGACGCGTCCCGCCGCCGTGAAGTAAAAGATAATCTTCTGACGGTCAAAAGTGTATTCCACGTCCACAAGCTTCATATTAAGGTTGTGTTTTTCGATTTTCTCGTTTGCGATGCGAATGGCTTCGGGGCGCATGGCAAGGTTTTTTTCCACCTGTTTTTTGTCGGCGTCGGTGGCTTTCCTTAGAACGGGTTTCAAAGGCTGCACGACGTCTTTGTCGTCGACTTCGCGGTTTGAGAGCACGACTTCGCCGTATTCCGTGCCGCGCGCCGTTTCGACAATTGCCGCGTCGCCTTCCGAAAACGAAATTTTCTCGGGGCTGAAATAGTACACCTTGCACGAGTTCTTAAATTTTATGCCGACTATCGTTACTGACATTTATATTTAACCTCCAAAATACCGAGAAGCAGGTTTTCGACAACGCCGGTGCTTCCCACGTAAAAACTCAATTTTTTTCTTTCTTCGTTGACAAGATAAAGTATGTTGGAAAGGGCGTCAAGCGAAAAGCCTTTCGACAGCGTTTCGATTTCCCATTCCTTATGTTTGCTCATGATAAGGTTCTTGTCGGTTTTTGCCGCAATCATATCGCGAAGCACTATTGAGAGCGCGTCCAGAAAAACAGGCAAATTATCCTTATCAAGGGTTTTATCGTTCAAAAACGACGCCACATCGCTGCTTTTTTTCAGATTATTGAGTATGAATATGGCGCGGTCGAACGTTTCCGAAAAGGCGGAGTTTGACGAAATTTCCTTTGCGCGCCACAGCATACCGTCGGCGCAGGCAGCGGCAATCGTCGCGTTTCCGACGGCAACGCCCGAACTTATCAGCGCGGCTTTTATATCGTCCGCGGAAAACCTGTCAAGGGTTATTTTTTTCGTTCTCGACTTCACCGTGTCCAGAATCGCGCTTTCGCTGCCGACTCCTAAGAATATGCTCACGGCTTTTTGCGGTTCTTCCAGAGTTTTCAGCAACTTGTTTTGCGCGGCGGGGTTCATTTTGTCCGCGGAATTTACAAAGTACAGTTTGTTGTCGCTCTCAAACGGTTTCGTCTCGGTGTCTTCGATAAGGGCGGCGACGTCTTCGACCTTGATTTTTTTGCCGTCTTCGTTGATGAATTTCACATCGGCGTGATTCCCGTTCAGCACTTTTTTGCAAACGGGGCAGGTCGTGCAGGCGTCCTTGCAATATACCGCGCACGCAATCAGTCTGAAAAGATTCTGCACGGCGAAAACGTCGGGCGAGATCACCATATAAGCGTGCGACAAATTGCCCGTGTCGATATCGTGTTTTATTAAGTTGTAGGCGCGGCTCTTTTTCAGAGCGTCCTGAAACTCAATCATCTGATAAGTCCTTTTTCGCGAAGGGCGTCGATAATGCGCTTGCTCGTGTCGGCCTTGCACTCGCATGGGACGATGCGGATCACCCTTTCCGGATTTTCGTCGGCAATGTCGGAAAAGCCCTTGTAAACGCGGGCGTGGAAATCGCCCGATTCCACCTCGAAACGGTCGCCCATTTCTTCCGCCTTTTTGCGGCTTCTGAACATTTTGTCGTGGGGCAGGTCGATGAAAACCGTCGCGTCGATGGGGCAGCCCTCGATTGCTTTTGCGTTTATGTTTTTCACGACGTCGGCGCCGAGTCCGCGTCCCGCGCCCTGATAGGCGACGGAACTGTCGACGTGCCTGTCGCAAATCACGATTTTTCCTTCGTTAAGGGCGGGAATGACAACTTCCCTTAAAAGTTGCGCGCGCGCCGCTGCGTAAAGATACGCCTCGCACTCGGGCGTCATATCCGCGCTTTCCGGCGAGAGCAGTATTTCGCGAATTTTTTCGCAAATGGGAGTGCCGCCGGGCTGACGAACGAGAACGGCGGGTTGCGACGTTTTTTCAAGATATTCCATAAGAAGACGAACCTGCGTGGATTTTCCGACGCCTTCGCCGCCTTCAAAAGTGATAAATTTTCCTTTCATAATGATGTCCGTTAATTATTCTACTTATCTATTGTAACATATAATCTGCCGTTTACAAAACCAAAAACGTCGCGGTCTTTCAAAAAATCGGCAATATTTTCGGTAATTACTTCGCCGTACGCGACGACGGGAATGCCCGGGGGATACGTTCCGACTTCTCTTAACGACACGTGACCTATCGCGTCGTGCAGCGGAAGATACGCGCCGCCGCCCGTTACTTTTTTGAAAACAGGCGCGGGCAAGGGCGGAATTTCACGCGCGCTTTCGCAGTTCACGTCTTTTAAGGCGTCGTAAATATCGTCGATTCTTTCCTCGTTTTCGGGAGACAGTATAAAGACCGCCAAATCGTAAAAGGTCATTTCGGGCACGACGTTTTTTTGTCTTAGCGCCGAAAACCCGTTGTCCCCGCACCTTACGACAAGCCTTGTGAAGTCGTCGTTTTTAATTATTTCCAGAGGCAGTTTTTCTTTTAATAAGTTTACCTTTTCAAAAAGTTTTTCATACTTTTCTTCGCCCGATATTCTTCTTTCGTCAAGGGAATAATCAATACTTGCAAGGGTAAGATAGCACGGGCTTGTGGTGTGCAAATCGGCACGTAAACGCAACAAATCGTCCGTTAAAGTATCGTTATTGCAAAATAGAGCCGCCCCGCCCGAATACACGGGCAAGGTTTTGTGAAAGCTTGTAACGGAAATGTCGGAAAATCCCGAAAAGCCTTTTTCAAAGCGTTCTGAAAACGGGAAATGCGCGCCGTGCGCCTCGTCTACGAAAAGAATTTTGCCGCGTTTTTTCACAAGCGCGGATATACTTTTTGCGTTCGCGGTCATGCCGAAGTAATTCGGTGACGTTATGACGCACGCGCCCGCAGACGGATATTGTTCAAGCGCGGTTTCGACGGCTTTTTCCGTCACGGGCAAAGGGATTCCGTTTTTGTCGAAAGACGACGGAATATATCTTACCTTAAAACCGAGCGTTCTTGCCGCCGCGTAAACCGACTTATGCGAAGAGCGGGCAACGATTATTTCGTCGGTGCGGTTTCGTATCGCGCTCATTGCGATGAAAACCCCCGTCGTGCTGCCCGAGGTCAGATAAAAGCAGTTTTTCGCGCCGTACGTTTTCGCGCATTCTTTTTCGCTTTCAAGAATCGCGCCCGTCGGATTTTGCAGATTGTCCGAAAAATCGAGTTCGGTCACGTCGTATTTCGCGCTTGAAAAAAGCGGATTATCGCCCGTGCCGAAGTGCGCGGGCATATGGAAGCGCGCGGGATTTTTTGCGACGTATTCGCAGATTTTGTCGTACAACGGTTTCATAATCCTTATTATATATTGTTTTCGCGCGTTTGTCTAAATAAAAGTCAAGTAAAATTTGAAAACCCTTGCAAATTCCGCGACGGTGTGGTAATATAATGAAAAGGGGAAAACCCAAATAAGACAAATTTGAAAAGGAGACGTTACTATGGCACACAAAATCAGTGATGAATGCATCGCTTGCGGAGCGTGCGCGGACACTTGCCCGGTAGGTGCTATTTCCGAAAACGGCGGTAAATACGAAATCAACCCCGACGAATGCATCGATTGTGGCGCTTGCGCAGAAGGCTGCCCCGTCGGAGCAATCCAAGGCTGACAAACACAAAAAGAAAGAACTCCCCCGGATTTTTCCGGGGTTTCTTTTTGGAAAAAACACGGCGGAACCTGAAAAAACCGCCGTTTTTTGACAAAATCCGAAAAAATGTAAAAATCGTCAAATAAAAAAAGGGATTCGATTGTTTATTTGTTGCAAGGGTTATATCGGTTGCAAAATTCTTCCCGACTTTGTATAATATGCCTATTAAATAAAAGAGGTTTTCCGTTTGGATAATAAACGCCTTGACATTTTAATAGCGCGCATCAAGGAATCGGGCGATGAAACCGCTTTTGCGGAGTTTTACGAACTCACGTCAAAAGGTTTGTTTTCGTATTTATTGTCGATAGTAAGGAGAAGGGAAGTTGCCGAAGACCTTATGCAGGATACGTACGTGCGTTTCAGACAAAGCGTGCAAAGTTACAAATCGGGCAATCCGGCGGCGTTTCTTATCGAGATCGGCAAAAACATCGCCTTCAACCACATAAAGCGCGCGAAGTACGAGACCGCGACGGATTTTTCGGAGTGGGAACCAGTGTCCGGCGAAAAGAGCGTCGAAGACCTTGCCGACACCACCGTCACCGATGCGATGAAAAAGGTGCTGACCGCCGACGAATCGCAAATCGTTATGCTGTACGTCGTGGCAGGATTCAAACATCGCGAGATTGCCGAAATCGTAAAAAAACCCGTGGGCACGGTACTCTGGACGTACAACAACAGCCTTAAAAAACTCAGAAAATACTTAAAGGAGGAGCAAGCGTGAACAACAAAGATTTGAAAAACAAATTAAAAAGCGAAATCGAAAGTATTACGCCGCGCGTTTACGACAACGTCGTGCAGTCCTCCTATATCGAAAAACCCGTGGCAAAAACAAAGAAAGCGGGCGCAAGCAAAGCGTTCAGAATCGCGACGTCCGCCGTGGCGTGCGTGCTGATTATGGCAATCGCGATTACCTGCGGCGTTATGTTCGCGCCGAAAAAAGATAATTCGCCGATAAGCAATTATTATTACGTGCAGGTTTCTGCGGGCGCGGACAAAGCGACGGCGGCGGCGGACGAAAAAACCGACGGCGCAAAAATCACGCTCACGTTAAACAGCGAGGAAACCGTGGAAACGGTGCGCGCCGAAAACGTGGACGGCGACATGATACTGCATCTTTCGGGCGAATTGAAAGGGCTGAAATTTGACGCTGCGACAAGAAAAATCAACGAAGCCGCGCGGACGCTCAAATTCGTCGATGATGCGGACGGGCTTTCCGTTTCCGTTTCCGGCGAGACCGCCGAAAGTTTTGCAAAACGACTTCGAGCGGCGTTTGACTTTTCGCTGTCGATAAAGACGATTTCAAAGGAAGACCTTGCAGACCTGGCGAAGAAATATTTACAAAACGCAACTTCATCAATGAGTTTTGAACAATTAACCGCCGCTTTTGCTGAAAGAAAGAGTTTGCTGGAAGAATCCTGGTCCGGTGACAGAAACTTGTTTTCGGACGTTTATTTTAACTATGCGGAAGAAGAAATCAAGCGACAAAATATCGGCAGCAGCGACTACATCAAAAACTTTACAAAGGGCACTTACGCCGAAATGATCGAAAGCCTTAAAAGTATCGAAAGTATGTGCGAGTTTTTAGGGCTGACCGATTTGCAGGCAAAAGTTGCGGAAATCCGTATCTCCCTTGAAAACATCGACTTTGCGAAAATCAAGACGATGTACGACAATTATATCACCGGTTTAATCAACGATATTCTGAACCCGAGCGAACAAACATCGAACAGTATTTTTGATATTTAATAAACAATATAAAAATAAAAACAAGCCTTATCGGAAACGGTAAGGTTTTTTGTTGCAATTTAATATAAATAAGAATTGAGAAGAAAAATCAATATTATATCGTTTTTGAAAAAATAAAAAATTTTCATAAAAATCCCAATAAAACGCGCTCGTCGATTGTTTACTTTGCGAAAACAATTTGAAAAACACGGAGGTTTTACTCAATATGAAAAAGAAAATCCTGGCAATACTTCTTGTAGTATCGATGGTAGCGGCTCTTGCGGTCGGACTTACCGCCTGCAATAAGGATAAGAAAACCGCACCTGCAAAAGCAGACAACGCCGAAACTCTCGGCACGGCAATCGCAGTCGCGATGAACTCTTCGGCAGCGGGCACTGCTTCGGCGGAAGGCGATGAAAATAAAAACGATAGTCCTTCTTTCACCATTAACGGCATTAGCGAGATCCCCGGTATCGGCGATTTGGCAAACCTTGCAACCAAAGAAATCGCAGAAGAACTTAACGAATACGTAAACAATGCAAAGGCGTACATCAAAGATCACAATGTTGACGTCAAAGTGGAAGCATCCAACGAAAAAGACGGCTATAACTACAAAATGCTCGTGACCGTCACTTATAAAGACGCCAAAGGCAAAGACGTATCCGACGTATCGACGATTTACATCAACGCAAAGAAAATCAAAGACGGCAAAGTTACCGAGGAAGACGCAGATATCAACGGCAAAGAAGATTATGCATTTGAAGCAAAAGTTGCACACGGCGAAGCCAACCTTGTAGAAATCAAAGGCACCTGCACTTATGACAAAGAAAAAGACACGATGGTCTTCAAGTTTGGTTCAAGCGTAGGGGTTGAAGTCGACAACGTCGGCGTAAAAGTAACCGCATATGCAAACGAAAAGGGCGGCGTAGTCGTTGAAGTTAACGTCGGTGTTGAAAAATCATGCAAGGTCAACGTGAAAGTCGAACTTGGCAAAATCAGCGATACCGAAACCGGCGCGAAAGTCTACGTTGACGTAGCGGTCGGAAAAGAAGGTAAAGAAGCCGTTAAAGTGAACGTCGTTGCAAACGTTATCTCGAATGCAAACGCAACCAACCTTGACAAAAACGACTTTGCAATCAACGGCACGGCGGTTGTCATCGTGGCAGGCTCTGCAAACGTGAACGTCGATATCAGCGGCGTTGCAAAATACGTCCCCGGTGAACCGGAAGTCGAAAAAGGCAAATACGTTGTACAAGTCAGCGGCAATGCCAGCGTCAATGTCAACGCTTAATATGCTTATTATCGGATTACGACAGTAATCTTTCCACCTAAATCAAAGGAACGTCCCGATTTTCGGGGCGTTTCTTTTTGCAAAAATTCACCTTGCGAAAAAAATGAAAAATATCAAACATTTTTCAATAATATGCAAAACATTGTCATATTTTGTATGCAATAATGCAGTCAAGAGGTGAACGAAATGAAAAAATTATTTGCAATAATCAGAAACACAAAGGTTAAAACCCCCGCCCGCCGATCGCTCGAAATATATCATATCGACAAAGGATTTTCGGAGCCCCTTTTTGAGTGCGCGGATTACGTCGTGTCACGCACGAGCGGATTTTTTGAAAACGTGGAGTATCACGAAGTCACAAACGCCTTTGGCGTAAAGTTCAACGTGACGAAAAGCGTTTTATAAATCGCGAAGTGCGAAAAAACCGTCGGAAAGCGACGGTTTTTGTTATGCCAACAGATAATAATACGAACTTAGGTT